>OIZI01000620.1_pt1 | contig 17234 bp, 16 predicted proteins | sample 1588441 | NCBI WGS metagenome assembly OIZI01 (sample SAMN03283284) | human gut metagenome | biome: human-associated habitat; material: feces | host: Homo sapiens | place: Peru | collected 2012 | reverse complement strand
TGTCTTTCATTCATCTTAAGCCTAATCGCCATAATTGTAGATAATATGCACACATTAAGACAATGCGAATACATATCAGTACTTATATTACGAATCTCTGTGACTGTCTCAACCACATTAGGTTCTGATAAAATATTATCAATAACGCTCTCTGCTTCTTCAGACACCTTTTTTAATTCTTCATTATGCTTATATATATGCTTGCTAAGCACCTGCTTTATGACATTTTGGGATTCCTCAAATGTCTCTTCAATTGTATAGCTTGCTGTCTGATTGTCGGCTTTCGCTTTCTTTTCCTTGCGAATCTCGTCTGCATCTTTGATATAGACTGACTCTATTCCATATTCACGGAGTCTTTCTATAAATTCTTCTCTTAGCACGGTATCAGACTGAATAAGCACTTTTTCATCGTTTGACATGACAGGTACTGCAAGAATTTCATTACCTATCAGTTCGTCTATTGCTACCAGTCTCATGATAATCCCCTTTTCAAACTTAATAAATCAATGTCACGCTCCTACATATAGTGTCAGTTTATCACATATTCAGCTTAAATACAACAAAAAGGGACTTCTTCGGCCTCAGGTAATATATGTTACCTAAAAACTTAAAGTCCCTTCTTTATAGTATCCATTCAGATAATATTATTCTCTATAACTATAACAGCTATTACTTAAAGTCCTTGTTGTCAAAGCCCTTAATATTCTTACCACTCTTCTTTTTCTTGTCCTTATTAGACATGTAGATTACAATACCTACTAAAGCTACTGCCACAATTATAAGTGCAATCATAGGCACGATTAACTTCATAGCCTGGTCACCTGTTGCAGGTGCTGCACTTGAAACTATACCAGCTAAATAAGAATAGCTGCCTGAAATAACATCAAATATTCCGAACATATATTGCTCTCCTTAAGTATATTACAATAATTTGTATCCTGTTTCTAAGAGTAACACTAAATAGCCCGATAATCAATACATATTTTATAAAATGTTCATTAACATATCAAAGACACAAAAAGTTCATTTGACATATACACATCTTTTATTATATGCTTTTAGTACTTTAGGGAAGTGTTTTTACATTTTTAGTACTATTATATTATTAAGAGGAGCAATTGCTTATGGATAATATAGCCAGCAATGACAGCAACAGCCATTTACGATGGAGCAATGTCGACAAAGATGCATTTATGATTAAGAAAAAGATTCATGAAGGAAGCTACAGTATGCCTTCTCCACACTCGCACTACTATCATGAATTGTATTATATTGCCAGCGGCAACTGCAATCTGCTTGTCGAGGACAAATATTATTCCCTCAAGGCTGGACATATAATAATTATTCCTGCTAATGTGCTTCATCGGACAGAATATAATGAAGATACAACAACTGTATGCTATTCAATTAATTTTACAGACAAGCATATCAAAGATTTCTATGATGAACTTGGAACGGCGTGGGTTTTATCACATCTTATGGGTGTCTTATTCAGAATACCAGAGGCAGACAGTTACGAATTTGACAAAATTCTCGAAGTAATTGAAAAGGATTATGACGCCAATACTGACCTGTGCAGTATAGCGAATAAGAATCTTTTTAACTATCTTTTAGTACGTCTTTTCAAATATGCAAAACCAGTAAAGCTTATGACTGTTGTCAAAGAAAATAATATCAATGCACTTGATGACGACATGCAGCTCGCTGTTAAATACATTGTTGACCACTATATGGAGCCTGTGAAACTTGATGATGTTGCCAGAATTCTCGGACTTAATCCGTCATATTTCTCAACTAAATTCAAAAATTCAACCGGCATCAAATTCAGTGATTATCTATGCCACATCCGTGTCACACACGCAGAAGGACTGTTGCAGACCACAGAAAAATCTCTTCAGGAGATTGCTTATGAATGTGGATTTATCAACAGCAATTACTTTGGTGACACATTTAAGAAGATTAATAACATATCGCCTAAAGCGTATCGAAAGGCGCATAAGTGTGACAGGTGAAAAAATCCAAAAACGGGTGTTTTACACTTCGCTAAACTACATTTTTGGATTTGCGTAAAAAAAGATGCGAAAAAAACCAGTTTCTTGATGAATCTTGGATTTTTACGCATCTTTTATTAATATTCAGCTAATTACACTAAAACTTTCTTACTTAGCTACAAGCTCTGTCTTGCCACCCATGTATGGCTGAAGTGCCTTTGGAATCTTAACATTGCCATTCTCGCAAAGGTTGTTCTCAAGGAATGCGATAAGCATTCTTGGTGGAGCAACAACTGTATTGTTAAGTGTATGTGCAAAGTACTTGTTCTTGTTCTCATCCTGAACACGGATTTTAAGTCTTCTTGCCTGTGCATCTCCTAAGTTAGAGCATGAACCAACCTCGAAGTACTTCTTCTGACGTGGTGACCATGCTTCTACGTCTAATGACTTAACCTTCAAGTCAGCAAGATCTCCTGAACAACAGTTAAGTGTTCTTACTGGAATATCAAGTGAACGGAAGAGGTCAACTGTGTTCTGCCATAACTTGTCATACCACATGTTGCTGTCTTCTGGCTTACATACAACAATCATCTCCTGCTTCTCGAATTGGTGGATTCTGTATACACCTCTCTCCTCGATACCATGAGCACCCTTCTCCTTACGGAAACATGGAGAGTAGCTTGTAAGTGTCAATGGAAGCTTTTCCTCTGGTGTGATTGTATCGATGAACTTACCAATCATTGAATGTTCACTTGTACCGATAAGGTAAAGATCCTCACCTTCAATCTTATACATCATGGCATCCATCTCATCAAAGCTCATAACGCCAGTAACAACATTACTTCTTATCATAAATGGAGGTACACAGTATGTGAATCCTCTGTCAATCATGAAATCTCTTGCATAAGAGATAACTGCTGAGTGAAGTCTTGCGATATCACCCATAAGATAGTAGAAACCATTACCAGCTACCTTACCAGCAGCATCAAGGTCAATACCATCAAATCTAGCCATAATATCTGTATGATATGGAATCTCAAAATCAGGAACCACTGGCTCGCCGAATTTTTCAATCTCTACATTCTCGCTGTCATCTTTACCGATTGGAACACTAGGATCAATGATATTAGGAATAGTCATCATAATCTTAGTAACCTTCTCTGAAAGCTCTGCCTCTTTAGCCTCTAACTCCTTGAGTCTGTCTGCATCAGCATTAACCTGCTTCTTAACTTCTTCAGCTTCTTCCTTCTTGCCCTGTCCCATAAGAGCACCAATCTGCTTAGAAAGCTTGTTTCTGTTAGCACGAAGCTCATCAGCCTCTGTCTGTGTTGCACGCGCCTGTGCATCAAGTTCAATAACCTCATCTACTAAAGGAAGCTTTTTATCCTGAAATTTGTTTTTGATATTCTGCTTTACGATATCAGGATTTTCTCTGACAAATTTTAAATCTAACATATCTTTCTCCATTCTTCATAAATAATCCAATAATTGACATTATGCACCTTTTATTTTTCTGCGTCAAGCATATCGTCTGCATTAGCCGCTACATCACCTGCATTATCAATTATATTATTCACTTTCTGACATATCTCGGCATCACCATCTCTTCCTGCAAGTGCGTCATCAAGTGCCTTTTTCTCCTCACCTCCAAGTTCAATATATGACTCGCCGTTGACAATCTCTTTTACATATGCAAAACAGCCGTTATTGCTGTGCATTACATTAACAATATAACCATTATTTTTCTTGTCTAACATACATAGTGCAAAACTTAACTTGCCGCCCATCTCATGGAACGCATCGTATTTATTAATTCCGATTTTGCAAAATGTTGTTTCAAGCTTATTATATATATCTTCTATATCCTGTAAATTCTTAATAGTTGTATTTTTAATTTCTTTTACATCTCGAAGATTTGACTTAATAAGCTTCTCTATTGATGTTCCATCTGAACCTGCCATGAACTGGTTGTACTTTTTCTTCATCTTAGATGCTTTAACAATTCCTATTATCGCAAGTATAAATGTTATTATACTGAACACGATTGTGGCTAACAACGCAATAACCACATACGAAGCATCTATAGATATTATTCCAAATATATCTATCATTGTTTCTCCTTATTTATCTTTATTTAGATTATGCTGATGCATTTCTTCTTTATATAATGCTACTATCAGGATAACCCTGATTATAATTACGTTTTTGGTTGAATTTTAGTTGAATTTAGGTAAAAATTCTATAATTCTTTCAAGCTCAGCCTGTGAATAATACTGAATCTCAATCTTACCCTTGTTATTATTCTTATTCTTGATGGCAACCTGTGTACCAAGAGCCTTAGAAAGCTTTTCTTCCAGATCCCTGTATACAAAATCATTCTCAGGAACTTCTTTAGCTGGCTTAGCCGGCTTGTCTAAATCCCTCATAAGCTTTTCAACTTCTCTTACACTCAGCTTTTCATCAAATATCTTCTGTGCAAGCGCATACTGCTTATCACCATCTTCAATGCTGATTATTGTTCTGGCATGTCCATTGCTTAACTTGCCTTCCATAACCATTTCCTGAACTCTCTTGTCAAGCTTTAACAGTCTCAATGAATTAGTAATAGCAGCTCTTGACTTAGATACTTTCTCTGCAACTTCATCCTGCTTTAATCTATAGTCCTTGATAAGTCTCTGATATGCGAGTGCTTCTTCAATTGGATTCAAATCCTCTCTCTGGATATTCTCAATAAGAGCAATCTCCATAACTTCCTGATCTGAATAATCCTTGATTACAACAGGAACTTCCTTAACACCAGCAAGCTTTGCAGCTCTCCATCTTCTCTCACCGGCTATTATTTCGTAATAATTATCTTTCTTTTGTACTAATAAAGGCTGTAATACACCATATTGCTTGATTGACTCTGATAATTCTATCAGCGCATCTTCATCAAACATCTTTCTAGGCTGGTCTCTGTTAGGCTCAACCTGAGATATTCTTACCTTTGTCTCAGCAGGCTCTTTCACAACAACTTCTTTGACAACCTCTTTAACTACTACATTTTCTTCACTCTTATTCTCTTCAGGAATTAGATTACCAATTCCACGACCTAATCCTTTGCCAAGACCTTTGCTTGTTTTCTTTGCTGTAGCCATTAACAAACCCTCTCTAATTTTATTTATTATTTCACTTGCTCATAACTTCCTGTGCAAGCATTCGATAACTCTCTGCACCTGCTGACCTGCTATCATATATATTAATAGGAAGTCCGTGGCTTGGTGCCTCTGCAAGACGAATATTTCTAGGAATTATTGTCTTGTAGATTGTCTGGTTAAGATTATCCTTAACATTCTCCACAACCTGAAGTGAAAGATTAGTTCTTGAATCATACATTGTAAATACCACACCCTCAAGTTCAAGTTCTGGATTAAGCTTTTTCTTAACAAGATTAATCGTATGTATCAACTGTGTCAGACCTTCAAGTGCATAATATTCACACTGTATTGGAACAAGAACTGAATCCGATGCTGTCATAGCATTGACAGTCAGCATACTAAGTGATGGAGGACAGTCTAATATAATGTAATCATACTCTCCCTTAACCTTAGCAATCTCATTTTTTAAAATATATTCCCTATCCTCAACATCTATAAGGTCAATCTCTGCACCAGCCAGGTTAACATTAGATGGTACAATATCAAGATTATCAAATATATTCTTAATAATTGCATCCGTCAACTCTATCTCCTGAAGCATAACCTCATATACAGTTTTATCTATATCGTCCTTCATAACCCCCAATCCACTGGTAGTATTACCCTGTGGATCTATATCTATCACAAGTACTCTCTGTCCTGCCTCCGCAAGACACGCTGACAGGTTAATTGCTGTAGTTGTCTTACCAACTCCACCCTTCTGATTAGCAATCGCTATTACTCTACCCATGTCATTCCTCCATGTCCATTCCCATATAATAACATCACATGATGTTGGGGTCAAAAGGTATTTTGACCCCTTTGATACCAGATTGCTACGTGCTTTCTGACCTTTTGACTCTGGTATCATCACATATCATAATGCTATTTGATTATTATAACATTTTAATTCTATATATTCCATAGTTGATTAATTATTTATTACAATAATTTCAAATTTTTCTATACTATAGTCACCCGTATTAACTGTAAAATTATAAATATGTTTCACGTGAAACTAAATACTATCCCAACGACATTCCCATAACCTCCATTGCAAGCAATGCCTACGCCCGCGTAGGCGAGCCCCCTCGCCCGTGAAACACCCTCTTTCTTAGCCTTCATTCTCGCAAATTTTCCCGCGGGAAGCCACTCTCCCCTAAGATAAAAAAATGATGTTTCACGTGAAACATCATTTTTATTTATATCTGCACCATATTATTTTTTATTGCATACACCGCAGCCTGTGTTCTATCCGATACCCCAATCTTCTTAAACAGACTTGATACATGATTCTTAACTGTTCTCTCACTTATATTAAGCTCCGAACCTATCTCTTTATTAAGATAACCCGCTGCAATCATTTTTAATATCTCAGTCTCTCTCTTTGTAAGTGTTGTCTTCTTACAATTATCATTCTGAGCAAGATAAACATTAACAGAATTAAGAATTGATGACTGTATGAATTGAGCACCATCTAACACAGTCTCAATTGCAACAAGTAACTGGTTAAATGTTGTATCTTTTAATAGATATCCATCAACACCATAATCAAGTGCTTGGATTGCTTTGTTAACATCAAACTCTGATGATAAGAATATGACCTTAATTCCCATGTTATGGTCTCTTATAATTTTGAGTATGTCCATAGCAGATACTTCTCCGATATTAGAATTAATGATAAGTATATCTGGCTTATTCTTATCTATCAATCCAAGACATTCCAATCCTGAACTAGCTATTCCTTTTACCGTATAATTGCCACTGGAGACCAGCAGGCTTCTTAATCCTTCTGCAAACAATATCTGATTGTCTACAATAAGTATCGAATTTTTCATAAGCACCTCTTATCTAGTACAGTACAAATTGTTATCAATCTCTATCAAAAAGTTACCCTTTGACTTTTTAAATTTAACATATGAATTTGATGCATTAAGATAAAATTTAACAAGAGCAATCTCATTATTATTATCCTTTGAAAATTCATCTTTTATATATTCATACTTCTCATCTAATATAAATATAATCTTAGACTTTGTCTTGTAGTTAATATATTCCACGTTATATGTTTCACGTGAAACATCATCTTCATTATCTTCAGATTTAATAATAGCATTGATATATTCAATCACACTTGCAACTAATTTAAAATATGAATTGCATTTGCTATCATTAATCTTAGATTCCATATTCAAATTATCATTATATGTATATGAAAATGTCTGACTCTCTTTGTTATACTTTCTACATAGATATTCAAAATTACTTTTAAATCCAAACTCTGGATTATATCTATATATCCTTTTAGAAAATGTTTTTAATGACTTTGCCAGTCCATTAAGTATATCACTATTTCTTTCTAATTCAAGTGATGCTCTTGATGGGTCTGAATTAATCAAAGCCATAATAAGATTATTATTATTTGTTATTATATCAATCTTATTTGTTACATCCTTAGTTATATAATTACATACATTTTCATATATTGAATCAGCTGATTGAATCAGTGAGTTAATATTTGATTCACTATTAACTGAATAATCTAATATATTGTCTTTATCGCCAACTGAATATTTATTGAGAAGTTCTTTTATATCAGACATTCTTTCTGTCTCAACCTGAAGCTGCTCTCTATAATTATTCAATCTGGCATTAAGTGATTCAACCTCATTATTAAGATTTTTGATTTCTTTATTATTAAATCTATCATCTGATGTCTCTGACATAAAAAAGTCTATCGTGTCATCTTTGTTAGATATAATACTCTGTGTATAAGATAAAGAAGTCTCTATATCAATTTCAATTTTCTGAATAGCAGTTTTCAAATCAGAAATCTTGTCTATTGATTTATTCAATTCTTCACTTAGAAATTCAACAATATCTTTCAACCTTATCCACCTATTTGTATCATAACTGGTTAAAATATTACATATACCAGATTACTCCACTCAAATTATTCAAATCATAATTAAATGTAAATCACTTAATCTCTTATATAATAAATGTATATTTTATAACACATAACAAATATCGTATTAATGTATTATATAAATTATCGCGCTATATATTGTAAATGGATTTTATATATTATTTTCATATTCAATGTACTATTATAATATAAAACATATATTTCAACATTCACTCATATATGCTCACAAATTATAATTATGATTACTTATAAGTTCTGCCTTATCTTATAATTATACATAATTATCATTAAAAATGAAAGTCTATTTTTATATATAATGATGTTGGGGTCAAAATACCTTTTGACCCCAACATCATATTATATTATAATCTACACATAAAGGTTATGTTTTAAGCACACTTGGCTTACCTTTAATATTATGTGTGCAAGAAAGGGGTTACACATGGACAAATGGAAAAAAATCGGGCTTACAGTTGGCATCGGAACTTCAGCCGTTGCAATATGCCATCTGATTAACAAAGCCATAACAGATAATGCAACTATAAATAATGTAACTGCCAATCAAAATACATCTTATTATGACTGGAAATTTGGAAAAATAGCATATACCAAAGATGGTGAAGGCTCTCCTATCCTTTTAATACACAATCTCTCATCAGAAAGTTCATCTTATGAATGGAAGAGACTTATTAAACCTTTAGCGAAAGAGCATACTGTATATACACTTGATTTGCTCGGATGCGGTCATTCTGACAAACCGAATATTACATACACTACATATATGTATACTCAGCTTATCAATGACTTTGTACTCAATATAATTAAAAAACGTGTTGACGTAATATCTTCTAATGATTCATCAACACTTGTATTTATGTCAGCTATTTATAATCCTCTTGCATATGAGAATATTGTCCTTATCAATCCACAGAGCATTGCATCTGCCGGCAAAGGACCTCGCAAAAAGGATGTATACAGAAAGCATCTGCTTGATATTCCAATCATTGGAACACTTATCTACAATATGTGTGTTACAAGAAAATATATTTCTGACAGGTTTGCTTCCAAGAACTTTTATAATAAGAGATTTATCAGTAATGAATGGCTTGAGGCATTCCATGAGACAGCACATATCGGAGGTGTATCCGCAAAATATCTCTTCACAAGCAAGAACTGTGGATATACAGCAGTGTCTTTATCAAGAGCACTGTCTACACTTAACAATATTACTGTCATCAATGGCAAGGAAAACCCTAATGCAAAGGAAGTTACTGAACAGTTTACAAGCCTCAATCCAACAATTGAGACTTACAGAATTGTCAATTCAAAGTTACTGCCACAATTAGAGCAGCCACTTGAATTGTATAAGATTTTGAAGGGTGTTCTTACTAAGTAAAATTATTTATCCCTAATTTTGGCTGAAACAGTATGGATACACTCAGAAAATCCAAAATACACTACTTTCAGTATCAGTACGATATAGGTTTGGCTCTATAACAATAATAGCTGCGAATAAATCCACATTTCATCAAAAAATGGATTTATCCGCAGCTTTGTTTTATTTCATCCAAACCTCAACCCTAGATAGGCTCCTTGCCTGGAAGTCCGGCTTTTCTTGGATACTTCTTAGATGTAGGAGCCACCTTTTTAATAAATATAAGTGTTCTCTCAATATCCGTGTCAGGAAGATTAAACGCATATTTCTTAACAACCTGTCCGCCAAGCACATGAATTGCCTTAGATGCATTTTCTAATTCTTCTTCCACATTACCTGACTTGAATGCGACAAAATATCCACCAACTCTTACAAATGGCAGAACATATTCACATAATGTAGACATGTTGGCAACAGCCCTTGATACACCGATATCATATTTTTCGCGAAAAGAAACATTTCTGGCACCATCTTCTGCTCTTGAATGTACCGCATCTATGTCCGAAATATTCAATCTTGTGATAACCTCATTAAGAAATTTAACTCTCTTATTAAGCGAATCAAGAAGCATCACCTTGTATTCTGGAAATGCTATTTTAATCGGAAGTCCCGGAAAACCTGCTCCTGTTCCTACATCTATTATACTCTTAAGAGAGGCAAATTCTTTTCCCCATGCCTCATTTTCTTCAGATAACTTATCCACAGCATATTTGATGGCAACACTGTCTGCGAAATGCTTAATCATAACATCATCATACTCTGTTATCGCAGTAAGATTCATAAATTCATTCCACTCAATAAGAGTCTCATAATATGTATTGAACTGTTCCACCTGTTTGTCCGTTATCTCAACATGCTCTTTCATCAAAAGTTCTTTAAATTCGTTATTATCCATATAACCTCGCTTATTTTCTTCTCATACTCTCCATATATACCAGAAGCACTGATATATCGGCTGGTGATACACCTGATATTCTTGATGCCTGACCGATTGAATGAGGCTTGAATTTATCAAGCTTCTGCATAGCTTCTTTTCTAAGACCGCTAATCTGCATATAATCAATTGTATCAGGAATTATCTTATTTTCGAGTTTCTTGAAATGTTCAACCTGACGTAACTGTCTGTCAATATAGCCTTCATATTTGAGATTAATATTAACCTGTTCTCTCACATCCCACGCAAGCTCTGGTCTGTGTGGGTCAATCGGTGCAAGAATATCGTATGTAAGTTCAGGACGCTTGATAAGTTCAGCAAGTGTTACACCCGTTGTAAGCTCTGTGCTGCCATACTGTGTTACAAGCTTCTGGACTGTCTCATTAGTTCCTATATTGACACTCTTAACACGCTCTATCTCTTCTTCTATCTGCTTTTCCTTGTTAATCACGCCATTCATACGCTTTTCATCAATAAGACCAACTCTGTAACCATATTTAGTTAATCTAAGGTCAGCATTATCCTGACGGAGTATAAGCCTGTACTCAGCCCTTGAAGTCATCATTCTGTATGGCTCTGCTGTCTCCTTAGTTACAAGGTCATCTATCAGAACACCTATATAACTCTCAGAACGCTGTAATATAAGTGGTTCTTCGTTCTTAACATACATGGCAGCGTTGATACCAGCTATTATACCCTGCGCAGCCGCTTCCTCATAACCAGAACTTCCGTTAATCTGTCCGCCTGAGAACAATCCACTTATATTCTTAAATTCAAGTGAAGATTTAAGCTGAATTGCATTAATGCAGTCATATTCGATAGCATAAGCATTTCTTACAATAACGGCATTCTCAAGTCCGGGAACAGTATGTATCATGGAATACTGCACATCTTCTGGCATTGAGCTTGACATTCCACCAAGATACATCTCATTAGTGTAGAGACCTTCTGGCTCAATGAATATCTGATGTCTGTCTTTATCTGCAAATCTTACAATTTTGTCCTCAATTGATGGACAGTATCTAGGTCCAGTTCCATGAATAACACCCGCATACAGAGGTGAACGGTCAAGATTATCTCTTATAATCTTGTGTGTATCCTCATTAGTATATGTAAGCCAGCATGAAACCTGGTCTTTCTGGATTGAATCAGGGTCTGTTGTAAATGAAAATGGCACAACTCTCTCATCACCAAACTGTTCTGTCATTTTGCTGAAATCTATTGACCTCTTATCAACTCTGGCTGGTGTACCAGTTTTAAATCTTCTTACCTCTATTCCATTATCAACAAGCGACTGTGTAAGCATTGTCGCTGGCAAAAGTCCGTTAGGACCTGTCTCATAACTAACATCACCATATATACATCTGGCTTTAAGGTATACGCCTGTACAGAGTACAACTGCCTTAGCATTATACACAGCTCCTGATACAGTCTTAACGCCTTTAATCACGCCATCTTCAACGATTATCTCTGAAACCTCAGCCTGACGGACTGTAAGATTATCAGTGTTTTCCATAACCTTTCTCATTCTGTGGCTGTAGTCTGACTTGTCAGCCTGTGCACGAAGAGAGTGGACAGCAGGGCCTTTAGAACTGTTAAGCATCTTTGACTGTATAAATGTAGCATCTATATTTTTACCCATCTCACCACCAAGTGCATCTATCTCTCTTACAAGATGTCCCTTGGAACTGCCGCCTATATTAGGGTTACAAGGCATCATGGCAATACTCTCACAGCTTACTGTAAATGCAATTGTTTTAAGACCTAATCTGGCAGAAGCAAGTGCCGCTTCACATCCGGCATGTCCTGTACCAACTACAACAACATCATAATTTTCCACAATATTAGCCATGATTCTTATACATCCTCCACTTTCATGTTACAAACATCTTTATTATCATTATAGTCATAATGAATTGACCACAATAAACATCACAAATTAACTTATTTTAAAAATTTAAAATAAATATTAATACTTAAAATTACTTACCCATGCAGAATTTGCTGAAAATCTGGTTGGCAAGGTCATCTTCAACTGCCTCACCTATTATAAGTCCAAGCTTTTCATACGCATTCATAAGGTCTATTGTGAGGAAATCCTCACTTACTCCCATATCTATAGCATCTGACACAAGCTTTAAGCTGTTCAAAGTCTCCTGTAAAAGTGCTTTGTGTCTTGCATTAGTTATTATAACTTCATCATTAAATGATATATTGCCTGAGAAGAATAACTGCTTTATTCCCTCTTCAAGCTTATCTAATCCAGTCTCCTCTTTCGCAGACACGGATATTATATCACAGCATGACAGGTCTTTTAAATCGTTGGCACTTACAACCTGTCCTATATCTGACTTATTAAGAAGGACAATTACCTTTTTGTCCTTGATAAGATTCATTATATCATAATCGTTATTATCAAGCTGTCTTGAACCATCAACAACATATATTATCAAATCAGCTTCAGAAGCGTATTTCTTAGCTTTCTCAACACCGATATTCTCCACATAATCATCTGTCTTTCGTATTCCGGCAGTATCTATGAGATTGAGTGTTATTCCACCTATATTAATCTGCTCTTCGAGTACATCCCTTGTGGTTCCTTCTATATCTGTAACTATCGCTCTGTCTTCTCTTGCAAGTGCATTTAAAAGGCTCGATTTGCCCGCATTAGTTTTCCCCAAGATAACTGTCTTGATTCCATCCCGCACTATACGACCGTTTTCGGCATTTTTCACAAGGTTATCCACAATATTCACACAGTTATCAACATCAATTTTAACCTTATCAACATAGTTATCCAGCTCTATGTGTTCAGGATCATCCAATGCAGCCTCAATATATGCCACATGATTAATTATAATCTCTCTCAAATCACGGATTTTCTTGGATAATGCACCATCTAACTGATTCACAGATGACTTTAGTGCATAATCATTCTTAGAGTTGATAACATCTATAACGGCCTCTGCCTGTGAAAGGTCTATTCTTCCATTAAGAAATGCTCTCTTAGTAAATTCTCCTGGTTCAGCAGGCATTGCGCCAGCATCCATACATGCCGCAAGCACCTTTCTTGTAACAAGTATTCCACCATGACAGTTAATCTCAACAACATCTTCTCTTGTATATGTGTTAGGTGCTCTCATCACTATCACAAGAACCTCATCACACACTTCACCATTACTTACAATATGTCCATAATGAACCGTATGGCTTGGCACTTCTGATAATTTCTTACCTGAAGCCGATACGAATATCTTATCTGCTATCTCTACCGCATCTTCACCACTCATACGTACTATACTTATTCCACCATTGCTCATGGTACTTGTAGATATCGCTGCTATAGTGTGCTCCATTGCATTTCTCCCTGACCTTGAAACTTATAATCTTATCCTGCTGATGTCAATATTAACACATACATCAACATATAAACAATTATAATAGTATACCAAAAAAAGCTTACTTTTACCAGCAGTCTCTTGAATTTCTATAATTATTTACTTTACGAGTTAAATTGGATTTCTTAACATATTTATCTTCATAAAATCCAAAAAGTGCATCTTTACACTTCGCTAAACCCAAGTATTTTCTTTATATAAAAAATGAGGCGGAAAAATCCAGAAATCTATGAATTCTTGGATTTTTCCGCCCTTTTAATCTTAATTGATTCAAACCAATCTAAAATTCACTTTAAATTAGCATATTTTGGATTTTATCAGAAAATTTTTTCTATTTCAGCCAAAATAAGTTTACTTCTATTAATTATGATGTTGGGGTCAAAAGGTATTCTGACCCCTTTAATACCAGATTGCTACGTGCTTTGCACTCTCACAATCCTCAAAAACATTCGTAATCCGCTCATTTTTCTTTGAAAAATGGTTATCTCTCAGACTTGCCTCTGTATCCGTTCTTCTCTCTGTCGAGGTATACAACTACATGTCTGAATGGCTCTTCGCCCTCACTCTTAGTAGATACGAACTTATCATTCTGAAGTGCTGAATGAATGATTCTTCTCTCATAAGGGTTCATTGGCTCAAGTGAAACAGGTCTTCTGCTTCTCTTAACCTTGTAAGCTATATTTCTTGCAAGATTTTCAAGAGTTTCCTTTCTTCTGTTTCTGTAGTCCTCTGTATCAAGCTTGATTCTTACATACTTATCTTTACCCTTGTTAACTACAAGGCTTGTAATATACTGGATTGAATCAAGTGTCTGTCCTCTCTTGCCGATAAGAACACCCATGTTAGGACCAGATAACTCTACATTAACACACTCAGGATCATCGAATAATACCTTAACTTCTACCTCAAATCCCATAGCTGCAAACATATCTGCAAGGAATGTCTTGATTCTTCTCTCGATTTCTTCATTAGGCATAACTGATGTATACTTAGACTTCTTCTCCTCAGCTATATCCTCTGAATCATCATGAGATGCTTTCTTTTCAACAACAGGCTCTTCCTTTTTGAAAGATGGCTTTTCTGTCTTTGCTGGCTCAGCAGCCTTTGCAGGCTTCTTCTCAGCTTCTTTCTTTACTGGAGCAGCCTCTTTAACTGGATCTTCCTTCTTAACTGGCTGTGCTGCTTCCTCTGCTTTCTTTCTTACACGGATAACTGCTGGCTTATTGAACATACCAAGGAAACCTGAGCTTCCCTTTTCAATAACCTCATACTCAACCTTATCACTTGTTGTCTCTAATTTGATAAGAGCATTAGTTAATGCCTCATCTACATTTTTTCCTGAAACCTCAATATAATCCATATTTATCCTCCTGTTCATGTGGCTTACCACATCACAATGAAAACATATTACTTTTTAGTTTTTTCGTTGTACTTTGCTACCATTCCAGCCTTCTCTGCAAGACTTCCTGGTTTAGCTGTCTTATAATATGAAGTAGATTCTTTGATTTCTTTAATCTTCTGGTCATTAGCATCTTTCATAGCCTGAAGCTTCTCAATTCTATCCTTGTTCTTATCTACAGAACTGATATTCTTAGTTGTTGTTGTTGCATTCTTTGCAATCTTTTCAGGTGAAAGACCCTGTTTAGCAAGCTTTTTATTACGCTTTTCTATATTCTTTTCTACTATCTTTTCTGTACCAAGCTTATCATAATATCTGTTAACAATAAGCTGGATGATTGTCTGTATAACAGCAGTAGCAATCCAGTAAAGACCAAGACCGGCAGGAACTGAGAATGCGATGAATGCTGACATAATTGGCATGAATATTGTCATCATCTTCATTGAAGCTGCTGCTGGGTTATCGTCATCTATCTCCTGCTTACCCTGCATAATCTTAGTACTGATATACTGTGATACACCGGCTAAGATAGGGATAAGGATAGCTGCATTTAAAGCAAATGTAGGAACCTGTGAAATGTTGATTCCAAAGAGTGTTGTATTCATCTCATTGATAAGATGCTGATTCTGTGTGATGATATCAGCATATGAAGAGAAATGCTCTCTGAATGTATCCCACTGGTCTGCTGTGAATGAGTTCATAGCTACGATTGTATCATCAAGGTTAGTCCAGTCTGACACAATTCTTGATGATGATACTGAGAATGTAGAACCCATGTAATCTGCAAATCCATCTGATGCAAATATACCTGTTTTGTCAAGTATCTCAAGAAATGGCTGCTTTAAAGCTGTTATATATATAGGTACTCTCTGGAACACTCTGTAAAGTGCCATCAGGATAGGAAACTGTATAAGAAGCTGCCAGCATCCACCCATCATTGATGTACCATATTTTTCATATACAGCTTTGGTTTCTTCCTGCATCTTGGCTGCCGCCGCAGGATCACCCTGTTTTCCTTTGTATTTAGCCTGTATTGCTTTGATTTCAGGCTGGATAACAGAGTTTAACTTTGTCATCTTTGACTGCTTGATTGTAAGTGGAAGCATACAAAGCTTGACAATAAGTGTAAACAATATAATTGCAATAGCAATATTACCGATACCAATTGCATTAAGTCCTGTGAAAAGGATATCCATTACCTTACCAAGTAATGTAGCAATTGGGTTAATTATTGTATTATACAATTTATTACCTCCATTATGGTTTAGGTGTAATCTTCTTATATGAATTCTTCCCCTTAACAGGTACCGGGTCATAACCACCCTTCATGAAAGGATTACATCTTAAAAACCTTTTTAAAGCCATAAATCCACCCTTTGCAGCACCATAGGTCTCTATAGCCTCTTTTGCATAGGCAGAACATGTTGGAACATAATTGCAGTAACTTCTTCCTTTATAAGGAGATATTGCATTCTGATAAAACCATATTAATTTAAGCAGGATTTTCTTCATCATATATACCAAAATGTTTACATAACTTAACCATTGACTGATGAGTTTCATTATAACCTTTGTCTTTCAGGCTTGTCCTGGCAATAACCACAATATCAAGACCCTTTTGAATCTTATGACTTTCAAGTCTGAAGCTCTCTCTTATGAGTCTTGCAAGCCTGTGTCGGACAATACTATTCCCGACTTTCTTACTCACAGATACACCAAGTCTAATCGTATCCGTTCCGTTCTTGCTTATATACATAACAAGATATTTATCACTAAAGGATTTTTTCTTATTATATACATTTTTAAAATCACTATTTTTCTTCAATGTCTCAAAATGTTCATACTTCATATTCACACCTGTCTTCCATCTCAATATTCCAAAATGCTGATTTGTACATGCACAATAACATTCTGGACTTTTGACCCCTTTGATACCAGATTGCTACGTGCTTTGCACTCTCACAATCCTCAA
>OIZI01000619.1_pt1 | contig 17239 bp, 16 predicted proteins | sample 1588441 | NCBI WGS metagenome assembly OIZI01 (sample SAMN03283284) | human gut metagenome | biome: human-associated habitat; material: feces | host: Homo sapiens | place: Peru | collected 2012 | reverse complement strand
CATTCACCTAAAATGGCATTTTAAAATTACCATTTCCCATCATTTTCATCATTTTTTTCATCTCTTCAAACTGATTAAGTAGCTTATTAACATCAGTAACAGTAGTACCAGAACCATCTGCGATTCTCTTTTTTCTACTAGCCTTTAATATACTAGGATCCCTTCTCTCTTCTAAAGTCATTGATAAAACAATAGCTTCAGTTCTCTTCATAATCTTAGGATCAATATTAATATTATTAAGTCCCATCTTTTTAGCTCCAGGAAGTAATTTTAAAAGATTCTCAAGAGGGCCTAATTTCTTTATTTGATTAAGCTGATTTAAAAAATCTTCTAAATCAAAATTACCCCTCATCATCTTTTTAGCAGTCTTCTCTGCTTCTTTTTCATCAATTTCACTTTGTACTTGTTCTACTATAGATAAAATATCTCCCATGCCAAGTATTCTAGAGGCCATTCTCTCTGGATAAAAAGGAGTAAGACCATCCATCTTTTCACTAACACCAATAAACTTAATTGGAAGATTAGTAAGATGCTTAACTGACAAAGCAACACCACCTCTAGTATCACCATCAAGTTTAGTCAAAATAACACCACTAAGTTTAATCTTATCATTAAAGCCATTAATAACATTAATAGCATCTTGTCCCATCATTGAATCTATTACTAAAATAGTTTCATCAGGATTAACTTCTTTTTGAATATTAATAAGTTCATCCATTAAAGATTCATCTATTTGTAATCTACCCGCAGTATCAATAAGAACATAATCATATCCATTATCTTTAGCATATTTAATGCCATTTTTAGATATTTCTACAGGATTACCCTTACCTTCAGAATAAACTTCAATATTAAGTTCCTTACCAATTTGTTTTAACTGGTCAATAGCAGCAGGTCTATATACATCACAAGCTACTAGTAAAGGTTTTTTCTTATTATTTTTCCTAAGATAATTAGCAAGTTTTCCAATTGTAGTAGTTTTACCACTTCCTTGAAGACCCACTAACATAAGAGTAGCAGGATTACCACTAATATTAAGAGGAGTATTCTCTCCACCTAATAACTCAGTAAGTTCATCTTTAACAATTTTAACAAACAATTCCCCAGGATTAAGACTTTTATTAACTTCTTCTCCTAGAGCCTTCTCTTTTACATTATTTGTAAACTCTTTTACTACTTTATAGTTAACATCAGCCTCCAATAAAGAAAGTCTAATTTCTCTCATCATTTCACTAATATTTTCTTCTGTTATTTTGCCGTAGCCCTTAATCTTATGAACCACATCTTGCAATCTATCACTTAAATTCTCAAACATAAAATTATCACCTAATACCTATTATACATTATTTTTTAATTTTTTTTAATAAAAACAGTTGATTTTTTAATATTTTTTTAATATAATAAATATATATTCATTGCAGATGTGGTTCAACGATTAGAATTCGGCCTTGCCAAGGCTGAGACGGGGGTTTGACTCCCCTCATCTGCTCCATTGAGAGAATTACTCACACTTTGTGTGAGTTTTATTTTTATAGAATATCCTATATCACTTGTTGATATGGGATTTTTTCATATACGAAAGGAGGATTAACAAATGAAAATAACCATAGAACATTTAGAATTTCCTTTAAGTGTTAAGGATAAAATTACTAAAATACCTAAAATATCAAAATTACATTTAAATTTTATATCTGGTAAAAATATTCATTTTGATAAGACTAACCTATCTATAAAAGAACCGCATAAGATTATTATCAGTAATGAATCAATTTGTTTAATCTTAATTTCTTATGACGATGATAACAACTTATATTTAAAAGATAGTCATGAAATTATAACTCTAAGTAGATTGTCCAATCTAGTTTTAAAAATGCAAGAAATGAAAAAACTTTAAACCTTATTTTTTCCTTATTTTATAAGTAATTAAAAACCATTATGATATATTTTTTAAGTGGATGTCCGTTGACTGTCCTGTCAAAATATGGTATTATGGTAATATACGAAGATTGTAAATAATCGTATATTTTAAGTATTTTGTAGTTCTTAACACAAGGGAGATTCTCTTGTGTTTTTTGTCGTTCAAAATTAATAATGGAAAGGAGAAAAAACTATGAACGAAGAAAAAAAGAACGTTATTGCCGGACTATATCCTCGTGTTTCGACCGATGATCAAGTACGTGAAGGATTTAGTTTAGATGAGCAAGAAAAAGAAATGAAAAAATTATGTATGTATAAGAACTATCAAATTTATAAGGTGTATCGTGAAGAAGGAGTTTCAGCAAAGAATATGAATCGTCCTAAATTTCAAGAAATGATTCAGGATTTAAAAGATGGAAAGATTAATAGAATTATCGTTTATAAATTAGATAGACTTACAAGATCAATTCAAGACTTAGAAGTTATTTGTAAATTTATCGAAAAATATCATTGTAGCCTAGATAGTGTTAGTGAAGAAATTAACACAGATACCGCTATGGGTGTATTCTTTATAAGAATGACTACTATACTTGCTCAACTTGAAATTGAAAGAACATCAGAAAGAACTAAATTCGGATTAAAAGGTGCAGCTAAGAATGGACATTTTTGTGGTAAAGCCCCTATTGGTTATAGAAAAATCAATAAGGAATTAGTCATTGATGATTTAGAAAGTGAGGTGGTAAAAGAAATATTTGATGACTATGTTAATGGATTATCAGTTTGCACTATTACTAAAAAATTAAATAATAAAAACGCACTTAATAGAAATTGGAGAACTACTACTATTGATAGAATGCTATCCAATTATATTTATTGTGGGGATTATTTATACGGAAAAAGAGCCAAAAATATGAAACCAATTCATTTAGAAAATATATGCCCTGCTATCATTGATAAAGAAACTTTTAAAATGGTACAAACACAAAAAGAAAGAAATTTAAAGAACTATACTAGAAAGCACACTTATGTTTATATGCAGAAAATAGTTTGTTCTAAATGTAACAAAATCATGGGTGGATCTTCTACTACTTCAAGGAATAAACCTACTCAAATTTATTATAAATGTAATTGTTGTAATACTAGAATTAATGAAAAGAAAATTGAGAAACCGTTAATGTTATTTCTAAATGATATGTTAGATTATTATCTACTTATTGATAATAACTTTAAATCCTTTTTTAATGAAGATTTAAACATTGAAACAGACAAATATAATAAGATGTTAGATAAATGCAATAAGAAACTTAAAAAGATAAAAGAAGCCTATTTAGATGACTTAATAGATAAAGATGAATTTATAACAGAAGAAAAAGCTATAAAATCACAAATAAATGATTTAGAATTGAAACTTAATCATCTAAATAACGCTAACAACAATGAAAATAATAAAAAGGATTTAAATCTATATTATAATCTACTTCAATTAGAGAAAATGAAATATAAATCTTATTATGTTAGAAAAAATGGATTATGGAATAAATTAACAAAAGAACAAAAATCAAAACTAATTATGAAATATATAGACTATATTGAAATAGAAAAAGTTAAAGATGAAATAGTTATCAAAAAGATAAATATTAATAAAAAAGAAATTATGAATATTGGATATATGTTTAGAAATGATTGTTTTGATATGGCAATTAATATTAATGATAGAGATGTTATTTTATCTAATGAAAAGACTAAAGAAGATATAAATAAATATATTAATTCATTAAGTAAGTTTTATAATATATCACCTGTTACAATAGAAAAAGATAAATTAAATCTTGGTGAATTAGATAATAATAACAATATATTACAGATAATTCCTAATAAAAAGAGCCATAAATTCGATAAGGATAAATACACTTTATTACTAATAAATGGCTAAATTATGATAAAATATATTTAGGTGATTACTTATGAAAAAAATTTTTTTATATTTATATCCTATTCAAGAATATAATCGTTCTTTCGAATTTTCAGAAGAATATTTACAACAAACGAAAAGAGAAAAGCCATATAAAGTATTAAATGAATGTATACAAAAAAGATATAGAGAAAAAGGATATCAAATTGTTTATGCCATTTATCCAGATAAAAATATTTATGGAATTAACCCTTTACCTACTGATAAAATAATTTATACTGATATAACTTTTAAACAGGCTAGTGGTTATAATCAGGATGGTAGCGAAAAACAAGATAAAGATATTAAATATCCTAGTGAAAGATATTTAATAGAACAATTAGGAGACTTTGATGAAATAGTAATTGGTGGATTTCACTTTGGGGATTGTGTTAAAAAAGTTGCTGAATATTGTTATCAAAGTGGATTTTCTACTCTTGTAGATTTAGACTTAACTGATTTATTTTTTAATATTTATCATAAAAATGATTACTTTAAAATAGATGAGTACAATCCACAAAACTATAAAAATTATGTATTATTAAATAGTCGATTTAAAAATAAAGAAATGGCTGAAAGATTATTTGAAAGAAATTATAATAGCCCTGTTTATGGATTTGAAAATATTGAAGAAAAAAGAAAATTAAAATAGAAAGGATGTATTAATTAATGAATATAATAAGAACAATAGATTTATGGACTGAGCAAAATCCAAATCATATTGAATGTTTTAGTGGTGCATTTGTTGATGGATTTGAAAATGGTAATATTCCTTTTAACTCTTATAAAATTTTGAGAAATTGTAATTGTATTATAACTAGTAATCAAGATAATTTAAATATTAGCAATAAACAAAATTCCATAATTTTTTACAAAGACGATGTACCTGTAAGATTAATGGTAATTAATAAAGAAACTGATATAGATAAATGTATAAACGAAGCATTAAATCAATCTTTTAATAATTCAACATTAAAAGAAATATATACTCTACATTCTATAACAGCAACTGATATTAATTTGAATGAACAAGCAATTCACAATAGTTCGGATAAATCAAAAGAAATTGATGTAGGTTCATGTGATCGACCTAGTTTATTAGAATGTATGTTGGAAGGAAGTTATACTCAAAGTGATACAGATTATGGTAAAAGTAATAGTGATAATAGTTATACTTTTATTCCAAATCTTTTTATAGAATATAAACTTATAACTGATACTGAATATTTTAAAATTAAACATCATTGTGCATTTATAAATGAAAATATGACAAGAATTATTCCATTACAAGATAATTCTTCATTAAACATTGAAATGATAAGTAGTGAATTTAGTAAGACGGATACTAGAACAAAGAAAAAATAAGAATATAAATTGGAACACAGAAATGTGTTCTTTTTTTATGTTTTGGTGGTGGGAAGGAGATGACAATTATTAACTACTTTTTTGAAATAGTAGTACCACAAATTCTTGAATATTTTAAGGAAAATAAAGAAGAAATCCCTAATTATCTTATGCTAGAAGTTTTAAAAAAAGATAAACAATATCAAGAGCAAATTGAAAAAATTTTAGAATTATCTAAAGAAGAAAATAAAAATAATCAGAAAGGAGAATAAAAATGAGTTATGCAATTTTTAGAGGTGAAGGAATTAAAACAATACATGAATTATCACAAAGAGGCAGTCATAATGAAAGAACAAAAGATAAATACAAATCTAATCCTAATATTAGGATTGAAGATAGTAAAAATAATATTGAAATAATAAAATGTAATAATTATGCAGAGAAATTTTATGAAATAACAAAAGAATATCAAAAAGAACATTCCGAAAGAATGAAGAACATGAGAGCCGATAGGAAAAAGTCTTTTTATGATATGGTAAATGATTCTAAAAGTGTTGTTGCTGATGAAATGATATTCACAAGTGATAAAGATTTCTTTAAAAATTTGAGTAAAGAAGAACTTATGAGATGGGCAAACGAAACTATGAATTTTATTTATGAAGATTTAGGGTATACAAAAGAACAAATCTTACATGCTGTTATCCATATGGATGAAAAAGTACCCCATTTACACTGTGTTGTTGTACCACTTGTTCGAAAATTTGATAAACGAACTGGGACAACTAAATACACAATTTCTAAACGATCATACATTAAATCTGATATTCATTTATGTGAATTACAAGATAAATATCATGAACGATTAACTAAGAAAGGATTCGAATTAGAACGAGGAGAAAAACACACAGGTGTTAAACATTTATCAATGGGACAATTTAAAAATGTTGCTAGATATTATGATAGACAAGCATTTAGAAGTAAGAAAAAAATAGAAGAACAATATTGGAAAATAAAAGGTTCATTACAAAATTCTAAAAAGAAAGCATTGACTGATAAAGTAATTATTGATGGAGAAATTTATCATATTCTATTAAATTTTCTAGATATGTATAGTGAAGAAATTCAAAATATGGTAACAAGTAAAGCATTTGTTGAAAGTTTAAATGAATTCACTTGTGATTATAAAACATTAGAAAGAAAATATAAAAATAGTCTTATTGATATTAATTTTTTAGAAGATGAGAATGGCAAATTATACGAAGATAAAGCTAATTTACTAAATTTTGTTAATCATTTGTTGTTAATTTTAAAAGAATTTTTTAGGGAAATTTTATTATCTAATGATAAAAAGAAGAAAGAAAAGACGATAGATATTTTAAAAGAATGTTATGATAATGACTTATACAATTCTACAGATTTAAAAGAAATCTCTAAAGATACTGATAGTGAAACAGAAGTAAATATTTTTATAAATAAAGAATCGTTAGAAAAAGACTACGATATTTTTTAAAAGTCGTAGTCTTTGATACATACTAAATTTTGATAATTTAGAAACGCACTTGCAAATTGACATAGTCAATTAGCGTGCGTATTAGACATATTATAGATTATTAGTATTTAACTTATTATCAATATAATTGATAGCGTGCTTTCTAATTTCTCCCATCTTGTTTTTAGTATCCTTAATTTTATAGTCAATTCTATCTACCAGAATATTTATATAATCCTTTTCTTTAATATATTTTAAACCAGAAGAAAAATTATAATCAAAAATAAATGCTATATAAGATACCCAACAATCCATATCAGTTTCTCTTTCTTTACTTATAATAATTTTATTACTCATAAAATCATTATAGATTTTTTCTGTTATTATATCATTTTCTAATTTTTCTTTTGAAGAATTAAATATATCTTCAAATCTGTCATTTGCTTTTACTCTAAAATTATCCGTTTTATCAGCATCTCTAATAATTTTTGCGTGTAATAATTCCTTTTCATTAAGCCCATCTTCTATTTGCAATTTATTGTGATTTTTAATTGACTTTAAAATAATTGAATCATATTTATCCTCTTCAATAAAACTTCTTATTAAATTATCTTCAAATAATATTTTAACAGCTAAATCTGCATGATCTACATTTTTATAATCTCTATAATCTCCAAATTCCTTTGCTTGTTCAAATCTAGCAATATCATGCAGTAAAGCAATTAATTTTGCAAGTTCTATATCTTCGTCTGATAATTTTAAATTCTTTGCAATATATTCACTTAAGGAAACAACACCATAAGTATGTCTTACTTTTAATTTTATCATTCCATCAGCTAAATCATAACTATTTAAATATTGTTTAAATTCTTTTTGTGCTTTTTTAAAATCAATCATATTAGTTCCTCCAACTCTATATTATATTTTTTTTAATAAAATATGTCGTTTAATACTTTCATCTTTTTGATACCAAGTTTTTATTTCGTATCCCATACTTTGAAGATTTTTTAAACTATAATCATTTCCAAAAGTTACTTCTGCCACAATATTATTGATACCTAATTCTTTGGCTCTTTTCTCTAAATGTTCTACTAATATATTTTGAAGATGATTTCCCCTATATTCAGGCAATACTATTACACCATCTATATCGGCACATTTTCCTTCTATATCAGGTATATAACTTTTAATTTGTTTCATTCTATTAGATACTGATAAAAATATCCATGCTATCATTTTATTATCTAAAAATGCGCCATAAATTTCTCCATCATTAATTGGGTCATTAACAATTCTTAAATATGTTTCTTTTTTAAAAGGAAGAAAATATCCTTTTTCATTTTCCTTAAAATTATCTATTACAATATTTTCTATTTTATAAATATCATCAACATCATTAGAATCACATAATCTTATTTGTACTTCTTCAATATTAATTTTCATATTATATTTTTCTTTACTATTTAACTTTTTTATTAATGTTTATTTCATTATCGTATATAGTCTTATACTCTTGAAGTTTTTTTATTGCCCTTGGTAATCCATATTTTGAAGCAAGTTCTAAATAGAATTTAGATTTTTCTAAATCTCTTTCAGTCCCAATTCCATTATAATAAAAATTTGCACCTAAATCATATATACCTGCTATATGACCTTTCATTGCACTGTCATAGATTAATTTAAAAGCAGTATTATCGTCTTTTTCTATATCTCCAAAACCAAAATAATAGTATGCTCCTAGACAAAATATAGAAAATGCTTGTCTATTTGGAATATTCTTTTCTTGTTCTATTAATTCTAATAGAGGTTGATATGCTTTAACAAAAAGTTCATAGGCTTGTTTTTTATCTTGTTCTACACCATCACCAAAGTAATAACAAGCACCTACGCCATAAATACATCTAGGATCTTCTAACTTTTTTCCTTTATTGTACCAAAACAATGCTTTATTAAAATTTTGCTCAAGTCCATTTTCACCACTATCATAACTTCTTCCTAATATATAACAAGATAAGCCATCTTCTTTTTTTGCATTTTCTTCTAAATCGTTTATATTAAAAATCATCGGAATTATTTTATTCATTTAATATTCCTCCTCACTTTTTATTTAATGATGACATAAAGATTTTCCGTTCTTCCAAGGTAAATCCCTTTCATCTATTTCTATAGGTGGACTTAGAATTTCTGTATTACTTACTGAAATATTTAAAGCCCTTTCTTTTATTGGAACATCTTTTTTTAGATTATACATTAAACTTACTTGTAATGCTTGATAATACCAATTATTATAACAATCTTTAAAATAACAATTAAACGTCATAAAGTTAATCATTGTATGATACTTCTCATCAGATAAATCTTTGTCGTAATTTCCCATTTCGTAAAAATTTAAATTAATACATACATAATCATCTTTATAAATAATAGGATGCATTTTATGATATTCATTATCTACCTTAAAAATACTTGATTGTATATCTCCAATATACAAATCATATAACTCACGCATTCCAACGTTTTCTAACTTTATAGTGACGTTTGCAGTATCAGGAATATCTTTTCTTTTTCTTTGTTTACTTTCTTCAGTAAAGAAGCAACTAAATTGCATATATTTATATCTATAGTCATATTCTTCTACAGTACTTATTTTTAGCAAGGGTAAAGCTTTTTTCTTTTCTTCTTCTTTTCTAACTTTCTCTTGTTCATCAATAGACATTTTTACAGAGCGTATTGTCATATAAGCTCCTATTAAAGCTGATAAGATGCCAACTGCATATGTAAAGATTATATTTAACCATTCATTAGAATTAATATTATTTATCCATCCTATTTTACTTGGAACATTGTAGAAATCTAAATAAAAGAATGTAATAGGAAAAAATACAACTATTCCAACACCCCAAAACAATACTTTTTCATCTATTGATTTGCTTTTTTTATATTCAACAATCATTTTTATAACAAAAATTAAAGTTAAAATTATTAATGCTACACTAACAAGAATATTAATCCAATTCATAAATTTTACCTCTCATTTTTTTCTTCAAAGTTATCACTTACTAACAAAATTATACTATATTTTAGGCAAATTTTCTATATAACCATTGATTTATCCTAGAATTTATCATATAATTAATCTAACAAGTGAGGGGTATTTTTTTTGATAAAAGGTTTAAAACCTTCCTATCAAATGCTCCATTGACGAATCTGTTCGAACTATTTAGTTTGAGCTTGATATATAGAATCAATCGAAAGATTGATTTTTTTGTTGTTATACTCCCACGAAGTCATACAAAGAAATCATCCTAAAAGAAAGGTAGAAACAAAGATTTTCTTGTTTCTGAAATGGATAACTATCAAGAAATGGTAGATGAATTAGACAAACAACAAGATAATCTAAACAAAGCAAATGAAAAATCTATTAAACTTGATAATAACTCCGTTGAGGTTAAAGATATAGTTGAAAATCTCAAAAACTCATTTGGCAGTAAAGATAAGTATGTATTAACAAAAGATGATAAAGATAAACTATTAAATTATATAGATAATGTTAATGATACAAATAATGATTACAAAAACATGAAAAGACTATCTAATACTCTTAACAATGTAGATAAAGAACTAAAAGAAAATCGTGAAATTATTAATACACTTACTGAAAATAATGAGGCATTAAATTTAAGAGTCAATACTTTAACTAACAAAATAACTGAAAAAGAAGAAGAATTTGATAATCTAACAAGTGATAATAATAATTTAAAAGCGGAACTAAATAAATGGAAAAAAAGATTCTTAAATATTATTAACTTTATTAAAAACAGATTATTAAGACCTAAGGATAAAGACAAATAAAAAAAATTTACCATTGATTTGTATGAGCATAATGCAATAGACCAAGAAACATTTGATGATATTAGAAATAACTATTCTAAAGACAAAAGAAAAGATGATTTTGAGCGTTAATGCTTAAAATCATCTTTGTTTTAATGTTTTAACAATAGTTTGACTATTAAATTTATCTTGAATACATTGTACTCTATTGTTATTTAATTGTTGACAATAATTACTTAAATTTCTTAATTTCTCTATAAGATTTTGCCTTGCTTCTTTTAGTGTTGCTTCATCTTCTGTTACCATATGAGTATCACTTGTATTATTTGCTAAATCTGTTCCATTATAAAATACAATTGGTGCTTGTACTTTACCCACAAAATCACAATTAGCATTTACTATCATTACACCATTTTGGGCAATTACTGAACTATCTGCAAAGTCGATACTTTGTGAATCAACATAAACTTCATTTGCTTTAAGTTCTGATTTTTCTATTCTTGTTCTTTCTGCTTTTATATTTATTGTAGCTGGATATTCTGCATCTACTTTAGTATTAATAAATTCAATTTCTTTAGCATCAATTTGCATACCAAAACGAGCATCTCCGTATTTTTTTAAGTCATAACTATTTACAAAATTATCATTTATAAAAGTAAGTTTATTAACTCTATCAGCAGTAAGGAAACATTTACCATAAAAGTAAACATCACAGTGATCCGTATATTTATTATTTTCAAAAGTTATTTCATCGCCCCAAATTATTCCAATATTTTTATCAAAAGTACAATTTCTAAATATAACATTAGACCAAAGTGAAGTTATTTCTAAACCTGTACTAAATTCAATACCATCAAAAATATAATATACTGGCTTATTTAATCTAAAATTTTCTACAGTCTCTTTTATTCCTTCGGTTACTTGATTCATACCATTAAGTCTTAATTTATAAAGTGGATTATTCCCTTTATATCTATCAATAGACTTTTGATCAACATAACATATAATTTTATCTTCTTCTTCAACAATCTTTCCAATATTACAAATAGATTTCTTTAAATATAATTGTCTTGCTTCATTATATACTTTTAACTTAGCTTTTTTCTTAATATTATCAATAATTCTCCTCATAATATATAATCCCCCTTTGAGTTGTCAATTATTATAACACAAAAATTAATTTTTTGCAAATTTTTTCATAAACTATCCTTATCTTATTCACAAAAAATTAATTTTTGTGTTAAAATATTATTAGAGATTGATATTTTATATATCAAATCGTTAAGAAGTGAAAAGTTGTAGATATCTTCGACAACCGCTCCATTAAAAAATCAAACACCATTTGGTGTTTTTTTTATTGAGCATAATGAGGAAGTCACCACCCGTCAGTCAAAAACATTTACAAAATATAGAACCTAAACTATTTACTATTATTTTTAAAACTAACAATGGCAAATAATTAATAATACCAATATTACATATCCTTCGTAATCTCATCCCACTCTAATGTTTTCTTCTCAATATCATTACTTACAATATCAATCTCTAACTTAATCAAATTAGCCTTATTAATATCCATATAAACATCTTCCTTCAAAAGCTCATTATTAAGATTACTAAGTCTCTCCTCTAATTCAAAAATATCCTTCTCTATCTTTTTAATCTCTTTATTTTTATCAAAAGAATCAACCTTTTTATCAGTATTCTTCTTCTTTTCTATCTTAACCACATTATCATTACTTACATTATTAATCCTAGTCTTCTCCAAATACTCACTATAACCATAATTATATAAAGTGCCAGTACCATTTTCCATAACAAGAAGCCTATTACAAACATTCTTAATAAGATATCTATCATGACTAACCATAATAATAGTACCCTTATAACTAGTAAGCATTCTCTCAATAGTATCTTTACCAATAATATCTAAATGATTCGTCGGTTCATCTAAGATAAGAACATTAGGTTTTTTATTCAAAATCTTACATAAACTAACTCTAACCTTTTCACCACCAGATAAATCCTTAATTTTTTTAAAGACATCTTCCCCACTAAATTCAAAAGCCCCAAGAAGAGTTCTAATCTCATTCGGTGTAAGCCTAAGAAATTCTCTGTCAATCTCATCATAAATAGAATTATCATAATTAAGATTATCTAGTGACTGTGAAAAATAATCAACATTAACTCTATCTCCAAAAATAAACTTACCACCAAGTGAAGATACTTCTCCCATAATAGTTTTAAGAAACGTACTTTTACCAATACCATTCTCACCAATAATACCAAGTCTGTCTCCTCTTTCCACCTCAAAAGATAACTTACATAACTCCCTATCATAACCAATAGAAAGATTCTTAACCTTAAGAACATCTCTATAACTATTCATATCAGGACTAAAATTAATCTTAAAAGACTTCGTATTATCCTTATCAGGTTTATCTATTAATACCATTCTCTCAATTTGTTTTAACTTTGACATAGCCATACCAGCTTTAGTAGGTTTATACCTAAATCTATCAGCAATATCTTGAAGTCTTTTAGCCTCCCTTTGTTGCCTTTCATAATCCTTAAGATTTCTTATATAGTCTTCTTCTTTCTTCTTAACAAAATAAGAATAATTACCACTATATCTAGTTAAAGAACCATACTCAATATCATATATCACATTGCAGACATTATCCAAAAACATTCTATCATGACTAACCAAAATAATAGAGCCCTTATATCCCTTTAAGTAATCCTCAAGCCATTCTATAGCTTTAATATCCAAATGATTAGTAGGTTCATCTAGTATAAGTAAATCAGGCTTCGATAACAGAAGTCTAATTAAAGATAACTTTGTAAGTTGACCACCGGAAAATTCATTTAAATACTTGTCTTTATCCTCATCACTAAAATCAAATTTACTTAAAATAACTTCTATCTCCTTCTTATATTTATAACCGCCCATATATTCATATCTAGATAAAAGATCATTATATTTACTTACTATCTTTTCATCATAATGAGTACTCATTTCATCCTCTAAAGTATTAAGATTTTTTTCAATATCAAGAATATCCTTAAAGGCACTCTTAATATAATCTATCATCTTCATATCAAGATTATAACCATCATTTTGTTTAACATAACCAATATTAAAGTCTCCCGAAGAAACAATATCTATTTCTTCATAACCACTAGTAATTTCATATTCTCCTACAATTGCTTTAAGTAAAGTTGTTTTACCACAGCCATTTCTTCCTACAATACCAATTTTTTCATTATCTTTAACACAAAAATTAATATCTTCAAGTACTGTATTATTACCAAGAATAACACTACCATGACTAATTTTATAATACATATTAATCACCTGCTCTACTAATATTTTACCACACAAATAAAAAGAACTAAATACTTTTATTAGTTCTAGTCTTAACAGTTCATGCTTTGCTATTCACTGCTAGTTAAAGCCATAAGTCTTTAACTAGAATTTTTGAAGCCTATAGTCTTCAAAAATAATATATTATTTATTCAATATATCCAAAGCCTGTAACTACACTGCGGCCTCTACCTCCATTAATAAGTTCCCCATATATGTTTAATGGATGATTAATCATCTTTCCATTAACTACTAAACTACTTGAAGCACCACCATCTAAGTTACCAGCAGTATAAGCTCCATACTTCTTTAATGTTTCAGCCACTTCGTATATGGTTGGTCCTTTACTATGCACGCCTTCAGTCACAAGGAATAATACTATGCCATCTTTTCTTTGAGCAATAGCCACCCTTGCAGCACCACCATATCCACCAGCAGATTCTTCCTTAGGTACAATTATCTCGCCATTTTCTATTAAGAATGGTCCAAATTCTAAAGCATCACGAACCCCTGCGGCAATAGCTTCTTCTCCGGTAGCGGTCATAAGTACAAGTTCATTATCATAATTAAATCCTACTAATTTAGACTTACCTTCACTATCCCAGGTAATCTTACCATCTTCAATAACATAACCAATTGGAATATCAGAACCAAGACCAAAATCTTGAAATCCTCCACCATTAATACATACTTTACCATTATATCTTTTACAAATATCAATAACAGTTTGCTGACCAGTATTGCCTCTATTAAACCATCTAGAACTTACAAGTTTAACTTTAGAAGGGTCATATATTGCTATCAAATAACTTTTATATCCATTAATTTCTAAATTAATAAACTTATATCCTTCAGTACTATCATCTTTTTCTAGTATTTCCTTTTCATACTTATCATTACTTACATTATCAGAAGAAACACTTCCAGAAATAACATTACTATCAATATTTTTTTTATAAGAAATATAATTATTTCTTGCTACTACATCATATAAAGTATTCTTACCATATAAAACACCTACTAATTTAAGATTATTATTTGAAACTAAATAATTAGTAATAGGTTCTTTAAATATAAAAATAGTCATTAAAAATACAACCATACAAGATGCAAAAGAAATACCAAATACCATTAACTTCTTCATATTATACCTCAACTTCAAAAGGGTTATCTTTTGTACCCATACCATTTACTTTATAATTATTTTTAATACTAATAGTAGGAACTATACTACGTAAATAATTAGTTTTAGATACATAACTATTAGTGTTATAAAAGTAAACTTCTTCTTTATCACTTGGAGTTATTAAATAATATCCCCATTTATTATTAACTAACTTTAAATCTTTTACACTAAGCATACCTACTTTCGCAGTAACTATATTTTTATCTACATTACTATAACTATCAGTATATTTACCAGTTTCCCATTCACTATCAATAAGCATATCTTTATAAGATAAACTATTTAAATAATCATTATTTAAGTAATGAGCTATACTATCATCTTTATCTATATTATATTCACTACTATTGCCAAATGCTTTAGCGCCAGATAATCCATTAGCAAGAGCTAGCTTAACATTATCTTTGCCTACTTCATAGATAACCCATAAATCATTATCTAGTTTAATATAACTACCAACGCTAAGACCAGTAGTATCCTCAGATACAACATAAGGCTTATCTAAAGTACCATCACCAGACTTAATAGTTATATTATTCTTTAATCTAACAACAGGTCTTACTCCATAAACATCTTTGCTATCCCCAGAGGCAATCTTATTATTAACAACAACAAATTGTTTACTATCGGACTTATTATTAAGCCAATAATCTAAATCATTTAGTAAATAACTTTTATCGTTATCAATGGAATTAACAATATCCTCTATACTAAGTAATCTAACATAATCTTTTGTATAAATCTTTTTACATTCTCTTTTTTCTACCTTAGATATAACATCATTACAATATGAAACTTTATCTAAGTACTTTTTATCAATACTATTTAAAAATATATCATTAACATATTTATTAACATCATAATTAACATTCTTTAAAATATTAATATTATTCTCAGTAGTTATATCTAATGAACCATCTTTATTAATACTTATAATTCTCCATAAAATATTTGAAAAATATAAATAATTATCTGGATTTTCTCCTTTAAAAATCTTAACATTATCATACTTATAAATATCTTTTTTATTTAAAGTAATACTATCATTTATATCATTATTATTACCTAAATTCTCACTTCCAATAAGATTAATTATAAAGTATATTACTATACCTAATACTAAGAATAAACAACATATAAGAACTAAATAGTGACTTTTATTCTTTACTTTTACTTTTTTCATATACTACTAACTCCTTTATATTTTCTTTACAATAAATATTATACTATATAATGATATTAATTCATATACAATTATTAAAATTTAAGAAAAATTTAAGAACTAACATATAAAATTAGTTCTTGCTTTGACAGTTCATACTTCGTTATTCACTGCTAGTTAAAGCCATAAGTCTTTAACTAGATTTTTGAGGCCTTATGGTCTTCAAAAATAATTATGTATATAAAAAAGCAATCTCTTTTTATGAGATTGCTTTTTAATAATTAATGAGCTACTTGTAATATAAGTGAGAATAAACATAGTATTAATATATTAGCTACAGCAATAGTTAAAACTACTTTTAATGCCCATCTAAACCAAGTAGAATATTCTACTTTAGCAAGAGCAAGTCCACCCATAATAGCACCACAAGTTGGAGTAATTAAGTTAACTAATCCATTTGCAGATACTAAAGTCATAATAGTAACTTCTACATTGTAACCAAGTTGTGCTGCTAAAGGAGCAATAATTGGTGTAGATAATGTAGCAAGTCCAGATGATGATGGAACTAATATAGATAATACTATATGTAATATATAGTTAAGTGGTATAAATGCCAATTGAGGTACCTTAGCTAATATATTCGCAGCATTGTATATAATATAGTTATCTAGATATGTTTGTTTCATAAGAACACTAGCACCTCTAGCAACTGCAATTATAAGTATAACACCTATCATATCATCAGCGCCATCAACAAATGTATCAACAAAACCTTTTTCTCCAAATTTATTAATAATAGCAATAACAATTGACATTATTAAGAACCATAAAGCAGCTTCATAGAACCACCAATTACCAAGTGATGCACCAGTAAGCCATCCAGTAAACTTATCAAATATAGTTACACCAAATTCACCCCAAGGGATAAATCCAATAATCATTACAAGGAATGTTAATCCAAATAATATTAAAGTAACTTTTTGTTTACCAGT
>OIZI01000615.1_pt1 | contig 17273 bp, 12 predicted proteins | sample 1588441 | NCBI WGS metagenome assembly OIZI01 (sample SAMN03283284) | human gut metagenome | biome: human-associated habitat; material: feces | host: Homo sapiens | place: Peru | collected 2012 | reverse complement strand
AACACTAGAACCTAAATCTAGCGCGTCTGCCAATTCCGCCACACCCGCATATATTTTATTTTGTGTTTTGTTGTCTCTCAACAACGATATTTATTATATCTTATGATGTCCCAAAAGTCAACACTTTTTTGCAAAAATATTTTAAAAATTGATAAAAGCACAGAAAATTGCCCCAAAAGTAGCCTATTAATGGGGTTTTGGTGGCAAAAAAAGATTTTTATGATATTTTTTATTCATCCAATGGTTATAAATTTCAACTAATTATTTTTCTTTTATAGCATAAAAAGTGCCTAGTAATTTCTTAAAATACTAGGCATTTCCTTGTGAAAAAATTTCTCTGGTGCAGTTCTGGTGCAGTAGCAAAAGATTTTCATTAAATTTTATATACTTAAATTCTGCTGACAATAGGTATTAAACTGTTCCATTGCAGGGTTATTTAGTCTATCAAAAACATCACAATATGTATTTATAGTTACAGAAATATCGGTATGTCCCATCCAGTTTTTCAATACTTCTGCTGATATTCCTGACTCAATAACTCTCGTTGCAAAGGTATGTCTTAGGAGATGCTGACCACCACTGATTTCTATATTTAGCTTCTTACATATTCTGGTAAATGAACTATTCACCTGTGAGGTGGTTATTGGTCTATTGCTTTTAAAATTATAAAACAGTAATCCATCATCATTCTCTTTATAGTTTGCCAAAACTTCTTTTAGGATAGGCACTAAACAATCTTGAATCGGTACATCACGATAACCCTTTTGTGTTTTTGTTCTGTCCCCTACTTTTATTGCATAATTTATACCTCTTGTAACTGTATTTCTAACATGTATAAGTCTATTTCTCAAATCAATATCCTTAGCAGTCAAAGCACAAATTTCTCCCATTCTAAGTCCGGCAAAAAGTTCAATGTAAAACATAGGTCTGTAATCAATAGCATTTTTATTGATTTTCATATCTTTAAGATAATTAAGAAAATCATTTTCTTCTTCAACAGTAAAAGCCACAACTTTCTTTGTAGGTTTATCTGACTTTGGCTTTCTGATAAAAGGACTATCCATCAAGTTATATCCCATTAATCTTTTATGTATAGCAAGGTTATAAGCTTTAGACATTGAAGAATACACTTTATCAATTACACTATTAGAATAGTGCTTTATGGAAAACAAAAAATCATTAATTTGGTTTGTTTGTATCTTCGTAATTGGAATTTTAGCCAGACTTCCTTTTTCTATAATTCTAACAGTCAGCAGTCTTCTGTTATAAGCAGAATCTTGTATTCTATTCATTGCATAGTCATACTCAGCATCTTCTTTCAGCAAATCAACCATTGTAGCATCTGTAGTTTCACAAATTTTTTGCTCCATAATATCTTTTAATAGCTGATTTCTCTTTTTAATAAGTTCTGTTTTAGTTGATGCTGATAAACTTTTTCTTGCTATTTCTCCACTATACTTTTGATAACTTATTTGGCATCTCCATCTCTTACGACTTTTATCATAGAAAATTGTGCCTTCGCCGTTGCCTTTTCTCTTAGGTTTATTTGCCATAAAAAACACCTCTTATTGATTATTAATCCAAGTATTTCTTTCACTACTTTTTCTCTTTACTGAGAAGAAATTAATGAAAGCAGTTTTTAGCACAAGTTGTTTTCTTCCTAAATCTGTAGAAGGAAATTCAGGATGACGAAACAACTCTTCTACTGTTTTTCTAGACCAGCCTGTCATCTTCATAACATCTTCAATGTTAAAAAACAAGTTATTTACTACTTGATTATTAATGTTACGAGATATTTCTTCAACCTGTTTTTGCAATTCTAACAATGCAGGAATTGTTAATACAATATCCTCTTTATTTTCTGACTTTTCAATTAAATTTTCAGTTTTTTTCATAAATAAAAAACTCCTTTTTGTTATATTAAATCAATAATCGAATAATTTGCATCTTCGTTTCATTGAATTATCAAACAAAATGGAGTTGAATTTTTATTCTTTACAAGAATTTATTTCTTATAAAGAACTATAGTATTTAATTTGACAAATAATATTTGCTAACTTCTTTACTGCATAAAGCCTTTAGCAAATGCTATTTTTAATTGTTCGATTAATTCAGTTCTTATATTCTAATGCAATTTATTCGATTTTGATTCTTTCTTATAGCATGATGTTAGCACAGTTATCTTAATAATACAATGTACATTTTAATACTTTTGTACATTATTCAAATAATATTTAAGTAATCTTTTACTATACACTTTTCTGTTTGAAATTTGATTATTTATAAATATAATTATCTATAAAAAAAGAAAGACTATCGCTAGTCTTTCTAATTATGCAATATTCATCAGCAGGCTAAAACACATAGTACCTAATTAAAGGTACTATGCTTGAATAAGTTTATCAATGCTCATCAGAGAGCTAAAACATACAAAAGGATATGCACCTATTGTTGAGTGTATAAGTTTATCAATATTCATCAGAGAGCTAAAACGGGTCGGTAGCCTCGTCAAGAACCTTTTGGTATAAGTTTATCAATATTCATCAGAGAGCTAAAACCCCAATTAAAAAACCATATATTTACAATGTAGTATAAGTTTATCAATATTCATCAGGGAGCTAAAACGCTTGTCTGCGTGTGCTTTGAGTATATCTCGTATAAGTTTATCAATATTCATCAGGGAGCTAAAACCTTTGGATACACCTAAACACAAAATCAGACGTATAAGTTTATCAATATTCATCAGGGAGCTAAAACTATTTACATCATAGAAGTAATTTGCATTAGGTATAAGTTTATCAATATTCATCAGGGAGCTAAAACACGGAGGATATTTTATGTTTGCATTTAGACGTATAAGTTTATCAATATTCATCAGGGAGCTAAAACACAGTGGCGTGGTTAAAGCTAAATTTTATGGTATAAGTTTATCAATATTCATCAGGGAGCTAAAACGTTTGGCAATACATAAGTCTGGGATACCGTGTATAAGTTTATCAATATTCATCAGGGAGCTAAAACCAATGGGCATAACATTAACCCAGAAAATGGTATAAGTTTATCAATATTCATCAGGGAGCTAAAACTAGGGTTTAAATATAGAACATTTGTTCTAGTATAAGTTTATCAATATTCATCAGGGAGCTAAAACCCCATCAGATAAATAACATTTAAAGTCCATGTATAAGTTTATCAATATTCATCAGGGAGCTAAAACCACTACATATTGTATAATTTGTGATTTATTACCCTTATCAACACAATTAAATTATAATTCAAGAATATCACGTTTGTCAAGGTAATTCTCTTCTGCATATTTTTCTCCTAACAATATTTCCATAGTATCATATTGACGATCAGTTATGGTCAGAACCCTTACCGAACCCTTTGGTGGCAAAAATGTTTTAATCAACGTGGCATATTTCTTTGCATCATCATTATTCCTAGTAGTTCTTGCATATACGGAAAACTGCATCATAACAAAACCATTTTTAATTAAATTTTTTCTAAACCAAGAATACTGTTTTCTTTCTTCTTTTGTACTTGTTGGTAAATCAAAAAACACTATTACTTTCATAAATCTATTAATCATTAGTTTCCTCAAAAAATTCATCAAAAGGAATTAACATAGGTATTTCAAGTAGCTCAACTTTATTTTTATTAATAGCTGAAACCAAAGATTTCACATAAATATCTATTGCATATCTTATCTTCACCTTCTTATTATTCATACATATGATTTGATTGGGTAAGTCTATCAAATCTCTTCTATTATGATATGTAAGTGTTTCAAAAAGATTTTCACATTCTTGATCCACCCACATATCAACTATAGGTCTCAACGGTTCCATAATATCATCTGCTAGATTAAAAGGATTAGTTTCACTAATATGATGTAAACCTATTGCACCATTAAATCCATAGCTTGCAAGTGTTTTCGCAACTGAAGAACGGATAATAGCATAACCATAATTTAATGCTGAATTTGTAATGTCATCATCACTTCTTCTAAATGTTACACCGAATAAATATGGGAAATATTTTTTTGCAGCAACTGCTTCCCTATTAGTTATATCTCCTACCTTCACTTTAAGAGAAATATCCTCAATTTCTTTATAACGTTTTGTTTCAACACCAACATATTTCAAGCATAAAGATTGATTCTTAATTTTTTGAACAACTATTTTCTGCCATAGACAATCCCTAAAAACTTGTGACATTTCAATTTGTTTTTTCACTACACTATAAGGTCTATAGTGATTATTTAGTGGTAATGAAATTGTTGTTGGCAGATGATTAGCATCACAAAATATTATATGTGTACCTGCTTGTGTAAGTGTAGTTAATACACTTACACTGAGCATCGCAGATCTATTTTCAATTACTACTGAATATAAATCATCAACCGGTACTTTTGTTTCGCCCTTTTGCGAATAAACAATAAGCCAATTATCTTTAATATTCAATCTTTCTCCGGAAGATATGATAACGGTTCTCCACATTTATCAATTTCACCACCAATTTTCCCTAAAATATCTATGTAGTATTTTTTTACAATAGATCTTTCAGTTATTGCTCTTTCAATACGTTTTTTGTAATCAATCACTTTATTCTCATAAAAGCATTCATCTATATTAAGCAAATTTCTATTAATATTTTTTACAGATACATAATAACCATAATACTTACTATTCTTATTTTCAACACTAATAAAGTCTCCGGAATATAGGTACATCAAATGTTCTCGATAATCTTCTGGAAATTTATAATCTTGCTTAAGATATAATTTACCGTTTTTCTTTATAATGTCATTATACTTTAAGGCAGTAATTTTGGTGTTACCCTTATAGTTCTCATAAACATCAACACAATAATAACTTCTATCATCCATGTATGCAAAATTGTTTTCATCGATTTGTTTCTTGTAAAATTTGGAAACATCGTCTGTTGTCTTAACAAAATTACTATTAGCAATTTTGCCTCTAAATCTTTTATCTTGTTTATGAGAAACAATTGGCATTTGAATAGAATCCACAAAGTCTTTCTGACCTACATAGAAATTAGTTATATTTCTTCTGTATATTTCATCCCATTTCTCTTTAGTTTTCCCATTATCATCTTTACTAAAGAACTGCATAGTACCATAATCTTGTACTCTACATTCCACTTCTTGTCGAAGGTTATTTATCAATGATGGGGTTTCTGTCATTTTCTCAAGTAATCTTGCAGATTCACTTTTAGAAACACCATAAAACTTCCATAGATTATCAATAAATGTGTCTCTACTCCTATAATATTCTTCAGTTTTCTTTCTACCTGAAGAATAATAAATATCTCGAAGTTTGATATTCTCAACTGCAATTTCAACATAAGCCGGAAGACAATTGCCAATTACTATAGCATCAATAGCATGGTCAAGGTTAGTAACACTTTTTAGTTTTTTCTTGTCTGGATTACCCCAAGTTTTTTTGTTAAGCCATTGTTTTCTTAACATTGAGGTAATTGCACCCTTTACTGCATACACAGGTGGTCTTCTGCTGTCTTTATTCTCTTCAAATAAAAGATTGTCATTAAAATACTTCACTAAGTATTTTGAAATATATCTTGTATCATTAAGATTTCTTATTTTCCACTCCTCAAGATACTTTAGAGTTTCTTCACTAGTTAAACTATCTAACATTAGGTAGCTATATTTAATTTTGCTTAAAGAGCCTATCTCTTTGTTTTCATTTTTTGATTGATAAAATGAATTAACCCTCTTAATAAATTCCTTTCTCGAATCACCTTCAAGGTACATCAGTGGTGTCCTATCTGATTTATCTTGATTTTCCTTTGCAAAGACAAGAACTTTATTATTCAACGAATCATCAAGAATTCTTGAAAAAGGAATAATGTGGTCAATTTCATATACCTTATTAGTATTTAGGATAATAGCTTTTTTATCTTTATCAGTTATTTTTCCTTTCTCATCTAAATAAAGATTATCTCCTGAATACATACTGCGCCAGCCCTGTTGTTCAGCTAATTTAAATCTGTCAAGTTGTGACTTTGTAACTTCAGATTCCTCAACGCCTAATAAATCAGCAACTTTTTTCAAAACTGATGCATTGTTATTGCGTCTTTTCTTTTGATTGTTAGCTAATTTTTTCCTATTTTCAGTGCTTCTATTTAAATCGCTTGCAACTTCAATATTTATTGCACTAGGAGTACCATACCTTTCAATTATAGCATTTACAACTTTTCTGCATTCATTTACAGAACGAAATACTACAGGATTATCATAAATTTCAGAGTCTTTTGTGAAAGGTGGTAATTTTTTGTGCCTTGTGGCATTTTTATTGGAAGAAAAATCGTCCTTAATTACATTTGCTTGAAAATCGCCATACAATTGTCCCTCTCTAAATGCGTTTATCGCATCAATCATGTACTCATTTGAAACATTAGCAGTTCCAGATAGCTTAACTTTTGATAATCTTTCAACAATAGCATTATCTTTGATTTCAGGAATAGAATTAAGTTTTTCTAATCTTCTATTTGGAGTAATATTGTAAGAAAGCAACACACCTATTCTGTTTAATAAACTATCCATATTTGTTGGATCTTCATTTATTAACTTTCTCCACTCAAAGTCACTGTCATCTGCATCAAATATTTTTTTCATAGGTTTTACAAACTTCAAACAGTTAGTTATATCAGTATTATCATCTTTTTCCTCATTACCACTTACCAATGTAAAACCTTGTTCTTTTGCAATTTTAATAATGCCCTTCTTTGTAAGAGATGCATCTTTGATAGCTTTCATTATTATTGTATGCATCAAATTTTTTGGCATCTTATCCACTTCACCGGTTTCAATTGAAACATACTTAAATTGAGATAACTTATTAATCAATGCAAATACATCACCTAGAACTGTAAATCTACAACCACGATTTTTATCTTTATAGAATCTACATTTTCCAATTGAATCATAGAAACCGGTATATTTTCTATTCTTATCGTCTGAATTACCAGGTCCATCTTCAAAATCTCTTCTAGAAAAAATAATATCAGTAATTTTTTCTATATTTTTATCACTTAATTGTGAATAATATTGTTTCTGACAATTCAAGATAGTCTCTGCTTCTTTTTTAATCATACCATTAGAAAACAAAATATCGTTCTTATCACTTTTGTTATGGAATCTATATCTTCCAGTTGTTTCTTCTTTAAAATAAGAATCTTTTTGAATTGCTTCAGCAACAGAACGATAACCACCATCTTCGATTATTTTATTGGTTTCATTCATATGTAGGAGAAGTTTTCCGTCCTCGGTCTTTAAATTAACTTTTTCAAAATCATAAAAAGGTTTATAACCTCTAAATTTCGCAATATGTAATAAACAGGCAGTCAATTCTTCCGGTGTTAATCTTTCTTCCAAACCCTTTACCCTTAAATCAATAATATCATGATTATTATGTCCATAAAAATCCTTCATCTCTTTTTCAGTTACAAAAGAAATCTCATTAAGAAAATATTTTAATCGATCTTTTCTATGTTTTCTCCTACGGATAAGTCTTCTAGAGCCTCTAAAACTTCTTCTTTCCTGACACTTACTTTGTTTTCTATCCCTAGTTTCTCCTGAATCAAAAATCCTAACTCCAAAATCTTCTATTCTCCTACAATCTTTATCTACTCTTATTACTGCCCAACCAACTGAACTAATACCTACATCTAAACCAATAATATAAATCATAAAACTTCTCCTTTCACTGTTGACAAAATTGTTTTTATATAATAAAATGTTGTTAAAGAACTTAGAAATCGATGTATAGGTTTATCAATATTCATCAATCAACACTTTAAACCGCTTTTATAAGTTTATCAATGTTCATCAGAGTTCTAAGACAAGGCAGAATGCCGTAGGGTAGTGGAAACCCAAAACACCACACTGAGCAATCTAACGATTGCTCTTTTTTTATTATCTTATTAATCATATCATAATTGAACACATTAATTGTCCTATATGTGAAACTTTTTAACTTATATACAGTAATTCCAAATACATTGTTATATATAAATTATTTGTTGTATAATACCATATTTTTATGTATAACTCAATAAATTCTAGTAATTAACCCTGTGAGAGTTTTACTTCATGGGGTTTTACTACATTCTAATTTTGTTAATTCTACAATGACCTAAAACTTTAAATATTTTTATTACAAAATAATATTACTCAATACTCTATACAACTGTTACTGTTCGTATGATACAGTATCTTTCATTTCTAATTCATCAAGAAGTTGTTTTACTTCGTCAAAGTGTGTTAAATCATAGGCAATATTAAGAAAATATTTTGCAAATTCATCGTCTCAAATTATAAATTTATATAAAACAACTAGCTATAAGCATCTATTTCTGTATATTATGCATTATACCATACTTGTTTTTATAAGCACAATAGAAAAAGTAAAATTATAGTATTTTATAATAGATAAGTCCCAAATATTGGACTTTAGTTACTGTTTTCAATTTATATATCAAAACCTTTTATTGCAACATATAATTCAAACTTCCAAATAAATTGTGACTATACTTTTTTGAGTATACAAAAACCAACCTACAAGTAACTACTCATAGGCTGGTTCTATACTTATTAAGTTTTAATCAAGAGTTTAATTCTTTTTCGATTTTATCCAACAGACTCTTGACTTCAGCTTTAGGAGATAGATTATAAGCAATATCCAAGAAATACTTTGCCATTTCAAAATCTTCTTCAGCATAAGCCTCTTCACCATAATCAACTGCTAATTTTATGATTTTTTGATTCGGCTTTAGTGAGATACCATAATTATTAGTAAACTTCATCTCATCACCAAATGAAATATCATTTTCAGTTATACCACTTTCATCCTGAATAAACTCAAGTTCATTATAAGCATCTCCGGAATTGTCATCATACTTTAGGCTGGTATTGTAACAAATATAAGCCTCTTTCCACAATTCATTTTCAGAAAAAAACTTTCCTAATGTTCTGTAAACATAAGCTAATTCCTGTGGTTCAAAAGTATATTTAAAAACTTCCTTAATAAGTTTTAAACATTTTTTCCCACTAATATTACCATTAATACTTAAAGCTTCAGCATATTGTAATGTGATGCTTGCTGATACAGGATTCCATTTTCTTGCTTTTTCAAAGGCTGTTTGAGCTTCTTCAAATTCTTCTAAATTCCATAGTACAGAACCATACATAAAATATATTGTTGCATATGGAAATGGTACTGCATATATTTTTCTTCTTTCTTTTCTATGCAATGAACGGTAAAGTACCTCTTGCATAGATTCTTCAAAGCTGAAAAATACCATTTTGGAATTTTCTTTAAATGTACCATCATTGATATAGCCTTCCCCTTCTTCAATCAACTTTTCAGCTAATGAAAGTGCTATATCATAGTCACCGTTTCCAATAATATTTGCAATTCTATCTAGTTCTTCACTTATTCTGGGAACTTCTTTTTCAAAAGATTGCACAAGTTTTTCTTTTTCAGCAAAAGGAACAGCTTCACTAATAAGCAAACCTATTGCGTAAAGTGTATCCTTATCATCTTTACTGCCCTCGAATTTCTCAATTATACTATCTAGGGACTTGGTATCTTTCTCTAAGTCACCGGTCATTCCATTCTTTAGTTCTTCTAAAACTTCTTTATCGTTCATATAACACCTTTAATATTTCAAATTTTTCATAATATTATTCTGTCTATATTGGCATTTTAACACATACAACTATAAAACAGCAATAGGTTTATTAATAATAACAAATACACTTTTGCAATTTTCATAGATATTTTTAGATTAAAAATACATAGAAAGTCATTATAAGCTAACACTAGGTTGTAGTGTTAGCTTTTTCAGCTTTGTTATTTTTGTGTTTTGTGAACTTATTTCCGAAGATAGATTTTAACATATCGGTAAGTATAAAGTTACAGTTATTATTAATATCAACCAAAATGTCTAAAATTTTCTTTTTATCATATTCATGGTCATTGACACAACAGTTAAACTCATAGGCTTTAATAAACCAGTTAACCATTTGCTTATATACAAATTTAGGAGATGTTTGACCATTCCCTTGATTGTTTTTGTCAATAACCCTATAAAGTTCTGTATCACTATCACCACTTATAAGTCCCGGTTTATAAAATGATTCACCCATTATTTGGATAAAGCTTTCTCCTCTACTGTTAATAATATATTTAATTTTCTTATTTCTATCTTTCTTAAATTTTTCTCTCTCAAATAAATAGGTACTAAACTTTCTCATCATAGATACATTTTGAAAGAAAAATTTAAAAGAAGCCGATTCAGGTAATTTATATTCAAAATCAATTAAATATCTCATTAAACGGTAAATATCTTCTATAATAATCTGATTTTCATCTAAAATTTCTTTGTCGTTTCTTTTATTATTTTTTGATTTATAATTATACAAATTATCTTTATCATGTTCATTCCAACATTTATAACCTTCATCATAAAAATGCTCATAAGCCTCTATATCCAGCTTTGCTTTTTCATCTAGCAAACCGTCTTTTACATACTGATAAAGCAAAGGAACAATGCAATATCTCAGTTGGTAGCTGAACTTTTTTGCATTTTCCTTATATGTCTTATTTCTATCATAAGTCATAAAAAGTCCATGACCTATCATATACTGTTTTTTGACATTTTCGTCATTATCTAGGAAATATCTTTCAAAGAGAATTTTTATTTCCATATAAATTTCAAAGATATAGTCGGTAAATTTTTGCTCATCTGTTTCCTTAAAAAAATTATCAAACCTATTTCTTTCTCTTATATTATCTAAACTATTATTATCTAAACTATTATTATCTAAACTATTATTATCTAAACTATCAATATATTTTTCATCAGAAAAAATATCTACAATCATAAATCTTCTAAGCCAGGCGTAGTCAATAGCAGGGTTAGAGATAGTAGGGTTAAATGTTGCAATAATATAAAGATTTTCAGGAATTGTATAGGTTTCACCGTTTCCGGGACGGATAGCATTTCCCACATCATCAGACTCAACTGCACTTAGCACATCCCCCATTGCTCCAGCAAAATTGCCCCTGTTTACGTCATCAAGGATTACTACATATTTTTTACTTTTATTACTTTCAGCCTTTGACAACATATTCAATACAACTTGTTCTGTTGCCTTATATTTAAGTTTTTTATTTTCTGTTGTTAACTTTAAGCCATAAATTAGATTTTCATAATCTGTTCCTGAATGGAAAGGTACAACGGCAACTTGTTCTGTCCATACTTCATCATTGAATTCACAATTAAATTCATAAGCATCTTTAACAATCTTTTTTGCTAATTCTTTAGCAATTAGGGTTTTGCCCACACCTATTGAACCACGCAATAGCACAAATCTTTTGCTATCACCAATATGCTCATATATCTCTTTTATTTTCTCTATTGTATATTTATTAATTGTTACTTTTTTCATTTTCATTACCAGGATTAATTATATCACTTAAATTGTTTTCAAAATTTTTATCATCAAGATATAGCTCTACATATTTATATTTATCTGAAGGATTTTTATCTAAAGACTTATTAAAGATCGTATTTATATCAAAGCGAAATTCTTTATTAGTTTTCTTAGATTTCTTAGGAAAAATATGTCCTACAATATGGGCATCGTAAAGGTAAGCATAAGCCAAAATCTGTAATCTATCCATACGGTTTTTGTTTTCAGGTGACTTATACTTAGCATCAATGATAATGTACTTATCTTTATTATGAATAATAATATCCGGTTTTACAGAGCCGTTTATATAGAAGTCATTATTATTTTCTTTCAGAACTTCATGCTCATTATCATTACCGTTAAGAACTTCCCAATCGGTATTTTTTAAACTTTCACTTATAGCAGACCTTGCAACTACCTCAAAAATGTTTGCAATATTAAAAGCAAAAGTAGGGATTGGTATTTCAACATTCTTTTTTTCAGCTTTCTTGTCTTCAGTATCCTTATTTTCTGCATTCTTTTCTTCGGTTTTTATTTCAGAAATTTTCTCACCGGAAATTACATTATAGGAATTAATCAGGCTATTAATCTTCTCAATACAATCATCCCTTTTTCCTTTAGCTATATGTAATTTCAAAGTATTTTTAATTCTATAAAGTGATTTTTCTTTGTTAGTAGATTTTTCTTTGTTAGTAAAAATTGCTTTATTATAATCAACTTCACTTAAATTTTCTTTATCTTTTTTCCTTAATTTCTCTTTATCATCTTCACTTAATTTTTCTTTATTATCTTCAAAAAATTTAGCACCATATTGTGGTTCTACTATTAATAAAAACTTTTTATATTCATTTTCATCTTGATTTTCAATTTCATCATCTAGTTCGGCATTAATAATAAACACACCGCAATTATTAGATAACTGCTTACTACAAGAGAAATCCTTATCAGGGTTATACTTAAATACTCCCTTATCATACCACAAATGGTACTTTCCAAAATCAACAGTTTCGGCATTCTTTGCAAATATTACTTCTACTGTTTCTTGTTTGTTCTTGCTTTTTTTCTGTTCACTCATTTTTTCACCTATTACCATTCAAGCCACTTCCATGTATCAATATTTTCCGGATTAGTATCAATATTTTCCGGATTAATATCAATAAACAATTGATGATACCAAGCTCTATTACTTTGATTATCTTGCTTAAAATTTATTTTTGCATCATTTGATTTTTTACCATTTTGTTTGGGAAAGATAAGTCCACTATAAAAATGAACATCATCTTCATCCTCAATTTCTCCTCTTACTCCATAAATAAAACAATAAGCAAGGAACTGCAAACGGTCATCACGAGCATTATTTTTATTATCGCTCCACTTATACTTTACATCATACACTCTATAGCCCTTTGTTTTGATTTTATCATCTTCATAGTATTCAAGTACAATATCCGGCACAAGGTTACCCTTTATGTAGCAATCTTTCTTAGTTGACATCCTGCAACCATAAGACTCATCATAAGATCTTCTTTTGTCAGGAACAAACTTTTTCATTTCAATGTAATAGTTCTTATTTTTCTCATTTATATTCTTTATCTGCTCTTTAAGAATTGTTCTGACATAACACTCAAACAGAAAAGGCATATTTATTGCATAAGGAATTACCCCTACTCTATCGCCATCCGATGTAGGGTACAATGTTTTTTCAGAAATAATTACCTTAGCAAGTTGGAACATAGGTCTGTATGACTGATACATAGCAGGAAGAATAATCCTGTCAATTTCACTTACGGACAATTTAACATCAGAAACACCTGAGAATCTACGCTTTAATATACCGATACTTCTTTCAATACTATTTAGGCCTAGGGATTTGCTATCTTTGATTACTATATTTAAGGCATACTTTATCACTTGGTTTTCCATAATATCAACTGATTTTTCGGAATATTTACAATACTGACGGTCATCTCTGCCACGCATAACATTCTTGGTAATTTGATTTTTTATATCAATTTTACCACGAATTTTGCCGGTAAAGTTCTGAGTTTTCCTTACAGATTTGCTCATAAGTCCTCTCCTTGTAAAGTCAAGGACAAGGCGAACAAAAGAAATATATGTCAATATTTTATATTCATCAATTGTACTTTTAGCTAAGATAAGGTCCTCATCAAAAAAGTAGGTAATTAGCCTTTTGCCTTCTTCCAAATCATTAGAAAAATATTGGTCAAATTCATCATCGGTCATAATTTTATTCAGCATATTAAGAATACAATCTTCACTATCTTCAGAAAATCGGCTCTTTGGAATATTTAAGATTACCTTATCACCATTATTATCAAGAATATAATTTCCGTAAATATCCTTTAAATAACAACAACCACAAAAACCTGCTGTTTTATATTCACCATCATAAACTAAGCCTAGGTTTCTTCTAACATTACAAAAATCAATATTATCCGATGTGGCAACATTTTTTTTATTAAAATAATTTATAATGTTTTCTTCGGTTATGTCAGAGTAATCTTTTAACTCAATCATTATTTTCTCCTGATTCATCTTCCGTTGCATTTCCATTATTTTTTTCACCTAAGCTTTTAAAGGTATTAATAATCTTATCAACTTTTTCTTTCTCATCGTTTACTTCATCAGATAATTCTACTTCACCTGTTAGGTATTTATTTAAATAATTATCAGGAGCATCATTTGAAAGCCTAATAATTCCGTCAATATAATATTCACGAAGGATAGGCAAAACCTGATATTCCATCCTGTATTTAATCAATTCTTTTAAATTATCATCTTCTGAATTATTTTCTTCTAAATTTTCCGGTAAAAGAAAATATGTATGACCAATCAAAAAGTCATTTGCACGATACTGAGTGTTAATAGAAGTTTTTATAAACTCATTTACACCAAGGAAAACAGCTTTAGCATCATCATTCTCAATTACATTTTCATCAGGTAAAAGGTCAAAGAATATAAATCTTCTGCGTATTGCATAGTCAATATTGCCAACAGATTTGTCGGCAGTATTCATTGTACCGATAATATATAGATTATCAGGGACAGTTATCTTTGATGACTGTTCTACTTCATATGGGGTTTCAATAGACTCATTGCGATATTCCAAAGCATAAATCAACTCACCGAATACAGTTGCAACATCTGCTCTGTTAATTTCGTCAATAAGTAGGAAGTACTTTTTATCTTTATCTTTACCGGCAATCTTGCACATTTTGCCGAATATCTTATTGATAGTTTCGTACTGAATTTGTTCATCTTTGGTTTTGATAGTAATACCTCGTACAAAGTCCTCATAGCCATAAGAAGGATGAAGTTGCACCATATCCCAATATCCTTCTCCTTTGGAATTAATCTGGTATTTTTCTAAAACTCCTGTTTTTTTCCCTGTTTTTTCTTCTTTTATTTCTTCTTTTATATTATTTAAAACGGAAATACCCTCTTCTATTATTTTCTTTGCATTATATGTTTTTGATGTTCCCGGAGGTCCTTGAAGTATCATTTGGTGAACCCCTAGAGTATTCATAATATCTATATATTCCATAAAATCTTTTTTCATTACAATTTACCTCACTATTCTAATTAATACTAATACAATTCTCTCTAATAAGCAACACTTATTTTCACTTTACATCACTATAAACCTTTAGGGTTTGTTTTGCATCTTCTTTTAACTTTTCTATCAAAGACTTTGGCTCTAGTACCACAACATCATTTGAATAATTCTTAGCAAACTGAAACATAGAAATTTCATTTACATTTGCAGTTACAGTTACATCAACAGAACTTTCATCAGAAAATTTCAAGTTCTTTTCAAACATATCAACAACATCACTTATCAATGCTTTCCTTACCCTAAACTTTGCTTTTACTGTATCGCTAGCATACATATAAACATGCTCATCCATATATTTCTGCAAATCAAGTGGTTGTCCGTTAGCACCTCTTAAACTCTTAAATGGCTTTACATCTTCATCAAGAATTTTTATATTTGCTATTCTGTCTACTCTATAATTTGACACATCCATGTACTTATCATTGTTACAGATTAGGTAATACTTTCCCTCTTTTGCTACCATTTGATATGGGTTGATTTTGTATTCTCTAACAGTACCGTCAGAAGTTTTTCTACAATGAAGTTTCTTGTCTGTACCATATTCATAATAATTGAAGGACACTTTCTTTTTCGCAGTAATTGCCTCATCAAGAATATCTATGGTATAAAAAAGTTCTTTGTTATCAAGGTTGTAGTCCGTAGAAGTTACAATGTGCTTTATGCTAGGCTTAAAATACACACTGGAAAGTTTCTCTAGCTTTTCAACAAGCTCTTTTCTCTGAGAATAAGGAATATGTCTTGAGAAAACCAGACTGTCAATCAGCAATCTTAATTCACTATTAGAAAATTCATTTGCATAATAAAAGTCAGACCAAACATAACTTTCTTCCATTTCACCTGTCTTTTTGTTAGGTGTCATTCTTACTGTTTCGGTATATTCAATATCATAACCGGCATCTATCAAATCCATAATATTTCGCTTAATAGCTTTTCTGTCTACTGACATAGCATACTCTTTTTTTAGAATATGTATTATTTCTTTTTGACCTAGTCTGTGGTTTTCATCAGTATATTTTCTTAGAATTTCTAGGATATTCAAAATAAGAAGTTTCTTAGGTTTGTATTTTAAGTCTTTCTGATAATTCTGCATAAAATCACCTCATACATAAATATTTTATCATTCTACTATCAAATTGACAATATTATATGTGATAAAAAAGGAACATAGAATTTTGTATAATATAGCCAACACACAAGGAGGTTTAGCAATACGAAAAATGATATTAAAAAGATAAAGTCCTCTCAGTGTATGTGCCAAAATGATATGACCCAATAAAAAAGAGGAGCAACTTCAAAATATGGTATAATGGAATCGCTAAAAACATTAACCTAAGAAAGAAGTACTCCTCATGAATATGATAACATAAGAAGCAAAGAAAAAGCAAGCCATAGTAAAATACGCACTAAAAAAAGGAAAAAGCAAAGCAAGTAGAATGTACGGTGTAAGTCTTTCAAGTGTAAAGAGATGGTGTAAACAATATGACGGTACATGGCAATCGCTATTGCCTAAATCACACAGACCACATAGTCATCCTAACAGGCACACAAAAAGAGAAGAAAGACAAATTAGAAATTCTTTCAAAAAGTGCTATGAAAGATATGGATGGGATGGAGTATACAGTGATTTAAAGAGAAAAGGATATACAAGAAGCTACTCAGGAATGATATATGCAGCTAAAAGAATGGGCTTAGTAAAATATAAAAAGACCAAGAAAAAGAGCCGTAAGCATAGAAGATATCCGGAACTGTTAATACCTGGAGAAAAGGTGCAGATAGATGTAAAAGAAGTGCCATATAATTGCTTAAGAGGTAAGGTTTTAAGGAACGGAAAGCATTTTTATCAATGGACTGCAATAGATGAATGTACAAGGATGAGATTTGTATATGGGTTTGAAGAACACACACCTGAAAACTCAACCAAATTTTTGAAAATGTTATTGAAAGAATTTCCGTTTAAAATACAGACTATTCAAACAGATAACGGAAGAGAGTTCACATATAAATATCAGAGCAGTGAAGTGAAAAGTCCTTTTGAAATAGAATTAAACAAACTAGGTATAAATCATAAATTAATACCACCACGAACACCTTGGCACAACGGAAAGGTAGAAA
>OIZI01000612.1_pt1 | contig 17313 bp, 12 predicted proteins | sample 1588441 | NCBI WGS metagenome assembly OIZI01 (sample SAMN03283284) | human gut metagenome | biome: human-associated habitat; material: feces | host: Homo sapiens | place: Peru | collected 2012 | reverse complement strand
AAGTCAGTCTTCATAGACGACTCATCTTGGTCTTAATAGACGACAGGCGCCGGTCGTCAATGACGACCAAAATAAGGGCAAGAAATGAGGCTTCTGGGGAATTGAAATATCAACCATCAAAACACACAAAAAGTATGATTAACTACAGCATTACCATGCGCTCAGTGAACAGTAACCTCCTTATAGGGTCTATATGCCACCTATTGATTGTGGCATATAGACCCTTGTTGTATCTGCGAAATCCGCGTGCCAAACCTTTTTTGTTCGGGTTCGTTAATCAACGATTTTTATAACCTTTGGTCATCACCTTGCGCACGGTGCCGTCGCTCATTTTCACGATGTTTATTCCGTGTTGCAGAGAGTTCACTTTTGTTCCGTTTAGCGTATAGATGGCTTTCACGGTAGCTTTGCTGACACTCTCTATTGGCTTCACCGATGCCAATATACCAGATTCTGGCACGTTCCCCTCTATCTGGTAGAAGTTTTCGGCAGGAATAATGCTCCACCAGGCCTCCGTCGTCTTGTAGGTGTCGAGCAATGCTTTGGGAACGTACACCTTGGAATTGAACTCCTTTATATAACGAATGAAGTTACTAGACACTTCCATGGGTTGTGGCATGCGGCATACCAACGACTCGATTTTTGCGTCAACAAACGCCTTGCTTCCGATGTTCATAAGCGTAGAAGGGAGGTCAACGTATTGCAATGGTTCAAAGTATCTGAAAGCTTCGTCGGTGATATATTTCACACCTTCGTCCACGATGAGTTTCTCGCAGGTCAATCCGGGCAGTCCACCCTTTCTCACACCCCCAACTGGTTTAACGATGTTGCCTGCCGTTTCCACGTTGCCAGGAATCAGGAGGACACCATTCTTCACGGCATTGCTTAAAATGACATCCGCCCACATGCCATCTACCGATACTTCGTCTTTTTGCAAACGTGAGTTCTTGTAGAAGGTCGCCGTACCTTCGCAAAAGAGTATGCCGTCCTTGTAAGCGTACACGGGATTGTCTCCAGTGTCAATGTTCTTCAGATCGGAGTTGAATGCCAATGCCGACGCTGCTCGCAACGACTTTGGCAAGACTACCGTGTTATCGGCATATGTCAGAGCGTCTGCAGATATTCCGAATATGCCTTCGGGAACTGTCACCTTGACTGTTTCGCCTTGGGGCGTGTATTTTATAAGCCAGTCGGAGAAAACGAAAAATTCATTCTTGATGCCGTTGTCAAGGAACTTTGTTCCATAGAATACCGCCCCCGTTTCACCAAGTTTCTCGATATGTTTGGGGATATTGTTGATGTTTTCAAGATTATAGCAGTATGTAAAAGCTCCGTCGTTAATGTACTTCAGATTGTCGGGCAATGTGACGGAGGTGATGCTCTTGTTGTCATAGAAGGCGTAGTAATCAATCCCAACCACCGTGTATTCCTTGCCGTCAACTTCTATTTTCGACAGAATCGTAACGTCGCCCTGAGCCTTCGTGCCATTCTTCACCCATGCCGTTCCGTCGGTGCGGAGTTCATAGTCGATGTTGTCCACTTCATGAGCCTGTCCGTTAGTTGCCGCAGCGATGACAAAGCAAAGCAACAAGGTTCGCATCAATGATTGTAGAGAAAAGGAATGTTGTCCTTTCTCGAAGAGAGTTGAGTAAATAGTTTTCATACACTTTAGATTTTTACCGGACAGCAATAATTCTAATTTGTTACGCTGCCCTTTTCTTATTGAGTTTTTTTTATCCCCGCCAGCACTGAGGCTGACGGGAATTTTAAATCTTTATTTATTTTTTTAATACTGGGCGTACAGAGACACCACTTGCACGATTTACATCATATCTTTTATCAGACACTTATTTATTAGAGTAGCGGTCGAATACCGGTCGTACCACAACACCATATGTACGCCTTATTGTTCCAAGCCATGGCTTCTTGATACTTCCGCTTGATGTCTCTTCAGCAAATATAGGCCATTTCAGAGCTACTGCCCGTTTGTAGCTATTTTTATCTGATAACCCATCCGGATATAAATATAAATTAGCTGTAGTATAGTAGGTGTCCTTGTCTGTTGTGTCATGTATTCCAGAACATTTGAAACCACCGGTCGCCGGTAAGATGATATATTTTCCGTTAGGTCCTGTCACTATCCATCGTGCAATGGATTTCGTCTGCGACGGATCCAATTCTATTGGAAGTGTGACAGTAACGGCCTCCCATTTACAATTGTCAAGCAGCTCTTGCCAGTCTTCTTGTGTAGGAATGCGATAGCCTACACCTAAATTAGCATTAGCAGCATCGTCTTCGCGCTCAAGCACCGTCTTCCAGTCTTTCTCACTGTACTTTAATATCTCCTTTATACCACCATTTTTATCAGTCTTATAAAGCTTGTAGGTCTTATTTTTATAAACATTCTTGGTAGAAGTCTCTCCCCAGGCATAGTAATCGCCAAGTTCTGTAGGCTCGGTTGTACCCATATTACTCTTAGCCCACAGCAGTCCGCTTGGCAAACCGAGATCAACACAATTCTTTGGTATCGGCTTTGGCTTAGAGCCTCCGGTAGCCTTCAGTTCCTCCAGTTTCTTCGCGATTTCAGCCAAAGCGTCAGCTTCGCTCTTGTTTCCGTCCTTCACCTCCTTTACGAGGTTGGCAATTTCGTCCTTGATGCCGTTGATGGCAGCGTTGTAGTCAGGCATAGCCTTGATAGCATTCTCAATGGCGTCGAGCTTGTTGCTGTAGTCAGGAATAGCGTTCTTGATGCCCTCAAGTGCAGCAATCTGATCGTCGAGCTTGCTGTTCTGGTCCAAAATGAGATTGTTGAGAGCCTTGAGCTGTGCCTCATAATTAGGCAGTGCCTTGATGGCAGCCTCGATGGCAGCGAGCTTTGAGGTATAGTCAGGCATTGCCTCAACTGCACTACTGATAGCTTCGAGCTTGTTTGCCAAAGTCAAAGTCTGATTCGCCAATGTAGAATTGAGCAAGGAGAGCTTGTCCTTGAGTTCCAATGTCTGATTCTTCATGGCTGTTTCAAGAGCACCGAGTCTGAGGTCAAAAGCCTTTGTCTGGTCATCAATCACACCCTTGAGAATATCCATCTTCTCCTTCATGGCGATGGTCTGGTCTTCCAGAGCACCCTGGATGAATGCGAGCTTTTCTGCGAGCGCAAGAGTCTGTGATGTGAGAGCTTTCTCGATAGCCGCAAGCTTAGATGTGTAATCTGGCAGAGCGCTGATAGCCTTTTCTATAGCCTCAAGCTTAGAAGTATAGTCTGGCAAAGCATTGATAGCCTTCTCAAGCGCCACGAGACGGTCGTTGAGCATGATAGACTGATTCTTCATAACGCCCTCGATAGCTGCAAGCTTGTCCTTCAGCTCAAGAGTCTGCGATGTGAGAGCTTTCTCAATAGCCTCAAGCTTAGATGTGTAATCAGGCAGGGCGTTGATAGCCTTCTCTATAGCCTCAAGCTTAGCAGTATAGTCTGGCAGAGCCTTGATGGCAGCCACGATAGCATCGCATTTCTTTTCGAGCGTGAGGGTCTGAACCTTCATGGCGTCCTCGATAAGAGCCAACTTGCCTTCCAAAGAGAGGGTCTGAGCCTTCATGGCAGCCTCGATGGCAACGAGCTTGGTGTCGATAGTAGCATTAACCGAGTTGAGCACGTCCTTGATGGCTTGCAACTTGGTCTGCTGGTCGGCATTCATCTTGTCGATGGCTGCCGTAAGCTGGGCAATGGCCTGCTCGTTCTTAAGCGTACCATTGTTGATGGCATCCACCACCTTGCTGAAGTCGTTGACCACAGTAACACTCATTGTATAGTCGATCTGGGGAGCGTCTTCCTGACAAGAACTGAAGAACGCTGGTATAGCCAGCAGCATTGCGCCAGCTAACAAGATTGATTTTAAAGTTCTCATAATCGTATATTTTTTAAGTTATTACTTTTTTACCTTGATAGTAACTCTTCTGCCTTCAAACGTCTTTTTGCCGTTCTTGGCTCCGATGGCAGTCTGTGGTTGGAGGTCCTCAGGAGCGAAGCCTTCCTTCAACAGTACCTTTACTACCCGCTTCAGGCGGCGCTCAGAGAGGGTCTGGTTGTACTCTTGGATGCCCGGAGTGCTTGCTTCGGCAAGGATAGACAGTTTCTCGCCCTTTACGCTGCGTGCAAACGTGCGCAGGCGGTCCATTTCCTCACGGCTCATATACGAGCTGTTGTGGTCAAACTGAACGAAGTGTTCTGGAGTTTCTACTGCTGTCTGCTTACTCTTCTTGCAGTCATCAAGCTGGCGCTGCAGGTCGCTGTTCTGCTGTTCAGCCTTCTGTCGGAGTGCAGCTTCACGGTCGGCGCGTGCCTTTTCAGAGTCAGCCTCCTGGCGCAAGTTGTTGGCTCGGTCGTTGAGCGCAGCCAGCTCGCCGTCGTAATAGTTGCGCAGCTTGCGTGAACGACTCTGTACGAAGTTGTAGCGAACGGTTGCCATAGCGTAGATGAAATGCTTCGGAGCCACCTCCTTACGGTTGAGCAGCCAGTCCATCTCGCCTTTAACGCCTAAGGAGAATCGGCGGCTCACGTCAGCCTCGATGTGCAGCGTGGCAGGGATGAAAAGCTTGTCGAAGTTCTCGTGGCGGTTGCGTGTGCTCACGTTGCCCGTAATGGTGACGGTACCGTCATTATTGATATTGGTATTGCTACCTATCGGCTTGTTGGTACCGTTCTCGGTCATGGTATTGTTTATCCACATACCGTATTCATTGCCACGGGCGAATATTCCGCCTACGCCTGTACCTATCCAGATGTTGAACCACTGTGCCTTACGTACAGGCCAGAACTCCATGAAGTTGAACTGTGCGCCAAGTTTCACGCTGTGGGTATTCATCACATAGTTGCCATAGGTCTTTACAGGCATCACCTCGGTATTGATAGTCGAGAAGCGTTGCTCACGGCGGTAGCGCGACCAGATGTAGTCGGCACCAATGCGAACCCACGGGCGAATGGTGAAGTCGATGCCACCGCCTACTGCCGGCGACAGCTTATAGCTCTTCTTGGCGTCGATGTTCTCATACCACACACCGTTAGCCCACGACAATCCGCCCTGAGCGTAAATGCTCCAAGTATTAGTGCGCAGTTCCTTATTAGTATCGCGTGGCAGATCAGCTATGCCCTCACCCTCGGTCTGCGCCTGAGCGCCTACCGTGAAGAGCGATGTAAGCAATACACTGAGCCCTACTCTTGCCCATCTGCTATTTGATAGCGCAATGAGCGGTTTGGTTTGTCTTGTATTCATACTATATAAGTTTAAATTGTTTTTTGAATATACTATATACCTCGCTTATCCGAATATATTGAGCGTGAGGCGAAGCCCTTTCTTTCCTCGCAGGTACATTATTTGCTGTTTGTTATTCACGCGCTGTACAGCTACATCACTTATACGAGGAATATAATCCTTGATATTGAATTTATTACCCAAAGAAGCACGTGGGTCAATAGGATCTTCCACCCATATAATAATGATTATTCTACCTCTGACCTTTATAACTTCGTAATGTCCTGGGGCTTCAGTATAATGTCCTACATTATCTGTACTCACATTGTTCTTCATTTTGCCTATCACTTCCAGTATAGCTATTTTAGTAGGTACATTGTACGAATTAAAGCGTCTAAAGGTGTTGAAATTGATGTTTTCAATTACCTTATTATTGATATTGCCTACCTTTCCTTTTGCGGGAGTAAGCCTGTAGTATTTTGATTTCTTATTCATAGTTATATAAATATTATGGTGAAACAAATAATATTTGAGGTGTTTATCCTCATTATTGTACAGCACGTATTGGCATACACATTATACGATTTATATAGCCTTTCATGCCTTCTTGCGGTTTACTATCTTCAAAATATAGGTAGTAGAAACTACTAGTATAAATGGAAAGCTCTCTTGATGGTACCCCAAACCAACCACCAGCGTGAGGATCATCTATAGAAAAAATAATAATGTTACCATTTTTCATACTCTCACCAACCAAAACATCTTTTCCGTCCAACTTTGATACTGACCAATTACAGTTTCTCCAAAGTTCTGTCAGTTCTTTTGCGTCTGGCATACGCCATGGCGTTCCGAGATTGACGGTGGCGGCATCGTCCTGAGGTTCGAGAGTTTTCTTATTGTCCCAATTGTTTGGATACCATATCCCTTCTTCTCTCCCATCTTCGACTTGGTATTTGTTGATACCAAAACGAGTGTTGTAGCCTGGTTTCACAAATTCGTATTCAGCCCATTCCTTATCTGTGTGCATAATTGTGGAGTTTTCCACATATGGGTCTGTCTCGCCCCATGCATAAAGATGACCTATTTCTGATGGTTTGTTTGCACCGAGATTGCATTTTGCCCACTTCACACTCAGACCAAGGTCAACATATTCCATTTTCGATGTTCCGCTATCTCCTCCTCCGGCAGCCTTCAGTTCCTCCAGTTTCTTAGCGATTTCAGCCAAAGCGTCAGCTTTGCCCTTGTTTCCGGCCTTCACCTCCTTTACGAGGTTGGCAATTTCGTCCTTGATGCTGTTGATGGCAGCGTTGTGGTCAGGCATAGCCTTGATAGCCTTCTCAATGGCATCGAGCTTGTTGCTGTAGTCAGGAATAGCGTTCATGATGCCCTCAAGTGCAGCAATCTGATCGTCGAGCTTGCTGTTCTGGTCCAAAATGAGATTGTTGAGAGCCTTGAGCTGTGCCTCATAATTAGGCAGTGCCTTGATGGCAGCCTCGATGGCAGCGAGCTTTGAGGTATAGTCAGGCATTGCCTCAACTGCACTACTGATAGCTTCGAGCTTGTTTGCCAAAGTCAAAGTCTGATTCGCCAATGTAGAATTGAGCAAGGAGAGCTTGTCCTTGAGTTCCAATGTCTGATTCTTCATGGCTGTTTCAAGAGCACCGAGTCTGAGGTCAAAAGCCTTTGTCTGGTCATCAATCACACCCTTGAGAATATCCATCTTCTCCTTCATGGCGATGGTCTGGTCTTCCAGAGCACCCTGGATGAATGCGAGCTTTTCTGCGAGCGCAAGAGTCTGTGATGTGAGAGCTTTCTCGATAGCCGCAAGCTTAGATGTGTAATCTGGCAGAGCGCTGATAGCCTTTTCTATAGCCTCAAGCTTAGAAGTATAGTCTGGCAAAGCATTGATAGCCTTCTCAAGCGCCACGAGACGGTCGTTGAGCATGATAGACTGATTCTTCATAACGCCCTCGATAGCTGCAAGCTTGTCCTTCAGCTCAAGAGTCTGCGATGTGAGAGCTTTCTCAATAGCCTCAAGCTTAGATGTGTAATCAGGCAGGGCGTTGATAGCCTTCTCTATAGCCTCAAGCTTAGCAGTATAGTCTGGCAGAGCCTTGATGGCAGCCACGATAGCATCGCATTTCTTTTCGAGCGTGAGGGTCTGAACCTTCATGGCGTCCTCGATAAGAGCCAACTTGCCTTCCAAAGAGAGGGTCTGAGCCTTCATGGCAGCCTCGATGGCAACGAGCTTGGTGTCGATAGTAGCATTAACCGAGTTGAGCACGTCCTTGATGGCTTGCAACTTGGTCTGCTGGTCGGCATTCATCTTGTCGATGGCAGCCGTAAGCTTTGCTATCGCCTGCTCGTTCTTGAGCGTACCATTGTTGATGGCTTCCACCACCTTGCTGAAGTCGTTGGTCACCGTTACTTCTACCTTATACTTGAGCTGTGTTCCGTCCTCTTGACAAGAACTGAAGAACGCAGGTATAGCCAGCAGCATTGCACCAGCTAACAGGATTGATTTAAATATTCTCATAATCGTATATTTTTTAAGTTATTACTTTTTAATCTTTATTATTGAACTCCTACCGTGAAGAGCGATGCAATCAATATGCTGAGCCCTACTCTTGCCCATCTGCTATTTGATAGCGCAATGAGCGGTTTGGTTCGTTTTGTATCCATACTATGCCTTTTTTATTAATTATATATTGTGAAAGTTTTGCTATATCAAACTCCTGAGCCATTCCAGGAAAAAGCGCTTTCGTATATGAGGTTCGGGTGGCATCTTGCTATGCATCGTTTCACCTTCAATACAGCCTCCCCGCCTGTCTATCTCCACGTTTATCATCTCACGGATTGTATCAAGCAGTTGGGTGCGATCCTCCATAAAATGCTGCGCCTCGTCTGTCTTGCGTCGGCGGTCGTCATATCCAATATTATTATCTTTCTGTCCCATAGCCTAAGTATTACAAGTTTCACATTCCATGAAGTTTTCTCTTTTAATGCTACCAATCTGTCTTAGTCTTGGTGCTGCAAATTTAGGAATAAATTCAGCTAAGTATCTTATGAAAATCGGACAAAAATATGTGATAATCGGACTTTTTAATATGAACAGGATTGTTCTAATCGGACATAAAAACAGCGTAAGTTGCTGATTTTCAGCAAAACATCAAGAACACAAAAAACGTAGAATCGTTGTGATGTCTGTGGTGTGTCAGAGTGATAAGTTTTTACCCTCATTACTATATTTCTTTCTATTTTATTTTGGGTTTAGCAAACAATTTGTATTAATTAATTTTAAAAAAATCGGTCTATATCAGTAAAAATCACCGATATTCCATTTAATTCGTTATCTTTGCACAAAAACCCAATAATCCTCGCTTATGTACAACCTAAGACATAGCACAGCCACTCTTGTGTGGTACCTTATTATATATGTAATGCTGGTTTCCTGTGGACAGAAACCAGCAAAGATATCCCTTGCCGAGCGCAAAGCTATGGACAGTATCGTCTCCTCTTCTCATAATATTGACACACTCTCCATGATACAGAAACGCATGGAGCGTGAGGGAAATATGTTAGGTAGCATCGTTGCCTACAGAGCGATGGGAAAAGAGCTGCGCAACGACAGTAGATTTGACGAGGCACTGAAGGCACACAGCGAGGGACTGAAGCAGGCGGAGACCTTAGGCGATACATTAGAGATCGTGCAGGCTCTGAACAATATCGGCACCGTCTATCGGAGAATGGGAATGCTCGACATGGCTCAAGATTACCATTACCGCGCTTTCGCTATCTGCAAAGAGTCTGCCGACACATCTTTTACTACCAAGAAAAACCGCGTGGTATCACTCAATGGACTGGGCAACATCTATCTCACCCTGGGCAACTACGCACGTGCCGACAGTGCGCTGCGACTGGCATTAGCAGGCGAACGAGAATTGAACAGTGCCTTAGGACAAGCCATCAACTATGCCAACATCGGTTCTATATTCAGCCACCGTGAACAGTTGGACTCGGCATGGAGGTACTATCGCCAGTCTATGGGACTGAATCTGCAGGCTGGCAATACACTCGGTGTGGCACTATGCCACATTTATTTCGGTGAGCTACACGAGAAAGAGCACGACTATGAAAAAGCCATTTCGGAGTATGACAAGGCTTATCAGCAGTTACAGTCGTCACAAGACGAGTGGCACGCAATGAATCCGCTCATTGCCCTGGCTGGTATATACACCCAAATGGGCAACGACACCAAGGCACAGGAATATCTGGACAAGGCGCTGCACACTGCACGCGCCATCAATTCGCACGAACATTTAGCTGAGGTTTATAACTTATATTATAAACTATACAAACGCAAGGGCAACTACAGTGCGGCGCTGACGGCGCACGAGAAGGCAGCAGCCATGGAAGACAGCGTCGTCGATATGGAGAAACTGAACCGCATACAGAACGCAGGACTGCTCATAGAACGCAACATTCAGGCTCGGGCGATGGACGAGGTCAATACAAACCTGAAGAACGAGCGGTCGGCACGATTCACCAACACCATCGTCTTCATAATCATTATGATAATACTGATTGGTACACTGGTGGTGTTCTACTTCGTACAGCGCATACACCGTCGCAACCACCTGGCCCTGAAAAGCCTTGCCGAAATGCGCGAGAGTTTCTTTACAAACATCACCCATGAGTTTCGCACACCACTCACTGTGATTCTCGGTTTGAGCCGCGACCTGCCTAATAAATCCCCAGACGAACTGAAACAGAGCGCCTATGCCATCGAGCAGCAGGGAAACAACCTGCTGGCGCTCATCAACCAGTTGCTTGATATTTCGAAAATTAAGTCGAAGATGGGCAACTTCGATTGGCGCAACGGCAACATCACCACCTACGTTTCGATGCTGGTGGACACCTATCGCAACTATGCCTGCAGCAAGAACATCGACCTGCAGCTGCATGTGAAGGAACCCGTGACGATGGACTTCGTGCCCGACTTTGTCAACAAGGTATTCAACAACCTCCTGTCCAATGCCTTTAAATTCACGCCCGAATATGGCAAAATCATCGTTGCCATGTGGCGCGAAGGCAGCAACCTCCTTATAGAGGTAAGCGATACGGGAGAGGGTATGGACAAAGAGACTGCCAACAAAGTGTTCAATCCATTCTATCAGGGAGTAACCGACTCTATGAATATTGGTACAGGCATTGGACTGGCACTCGTAAAGCAGGTGATTGACTCATTGAACGGCAAGATCAATGTCAGGAGCAGGGAGGGCTATGGAACGACGTTTCACATCGAAATTCCTATAACAAACGAGTGCAACGTGAAACTCAACGAACAGCCTATGGACAACACGCCTATTCTGCCTACAGAGGAAAAAATACTAACAGATACCGATGCAGAGGACAACCAGTACACGATGCTTGTGATAGAGGACAATCGCGACATTGCGACGTACATCGGTGAAGTGCTAAGCGAACATTATGCTGTGGCTTACGCTACTAATGGAGAGGACGGATGGCAGAAGGCCATCAACCTCGTACCCGACCTGATTATAACCGACTTGATGATGCCGGGCATGGACGGTCTGGAACTGTGCCGACGCATACGCTCCAACGATGTGGTGAATCACATACCTATCGTCATCGTCACGGCAAAGATTTCAGACCAAGAGCGCATCAAGGGCTTCGAGGCTGGTGCAGATGCCTATTTAGCCAAACCGTTCAACGTGGACGAATTGCGCACTGTAGTGGAGCGTCTGCTCGACCGCCAGCGCTCGCTGCGCAACAAGTTTAGCGACAATGCTACTCATACGAAGGAACAGCAGGATGAGGTACAGCTGACGGATACAGAGCGCCGCTTCCTCGCCAAGACTGTGGATCATATCTATCTGCTTATGGACAAGCAGCAGCTCAACGTGAATACGCTCGCAGAAAAGCTGTGCATGAGTCCACGACAGTTCCATCGCAAGATAGTTACGCTCACGGGCAGTTCGCCAGCCTCTTTCATTCTGAATATCAAGATGAAGCGTGCTCGCCATCTGCTCGAAACCGCCCCAAAAATGAGCATAGACGATATCGCCTTCTGCTGCGGCTTTGAACATACTTCCAGCTTCTATCACGCCTTCCGTAAAAAATATGGAGTTACGCCAAGGGATGTGAGAAGAGGAATAGAGTAAAGTATCTACTTCTCCGCAAACAAATTGGAGATAGCATAAAGAGGAATGATGTCTATCTTCTTGCCATCGGGACTCTCGAATGTACCAAAGTTTTCGAGAGAACAGCGAATGCCCATTTCTATATGCTTCTGCGGATTACGCATCAGCGAATACATACTGCTCATAGAACCCTTCACGCCCGATTTTACTTCTAAAAGATAGAGTTATAAAGGGGTGTTTCGTGACAAAAGATAGAGTTATAAAGGGGCATTTTATGACAAAAGATAGAGTTATAAAGGGGTGTTTTATGACAAAAGATAGAGTTATAAAGGGGCGTTTTATGACAAAAAATAGAGTTATAATGGGGTGTTTGTAACAGATTTCCAAAGCAAACAAACTGACAGAGGAGAGAGGCATAGTTTCATGTATAAGTTTCTTATTATGGGCGCTCATGCTCAGTCAGGATGATAATATATAATAGACGTCATAAAATTCCCTTAAGGCTTCAAGAGCTTTAAATCTTGTATTGCCCATTTTATTCGAAATGACAAAGAAAAAATGGCAAAAACGTATGGGTATCGTTAAATCATGTTGGCATATTAAATTAAAAAAGGCTAATTCATTCATCCATTAGAATAAATATTGTATTTTTGCATTTGATTTATCATCAATAGTTTGTTGTAAAAGAACAGAAAACAAAATTAAATTTTACGATTATGAATGTAGGAGATAAAATACCTGAGATTCTTGGCATTGACCAGGACGGACGTGAGATCAAGGCAAGCGATTTTCGTGGTCGCAAGATAGTACTCTACAGTTATCCGAAAGCTAACACCAGCGGTTGTACTGCAGAGGCTTGTTCTTTGCAGGCTCACAAGGAAGAGTTGGCTGCTGCCGGTTATGAGATTATCGGCGTGAGCAAGGACAAACAGGCTTTGCAGAAGAAATTTGCGGAAACCAAGGGTTTGCAGTTTCCTCTTATTGCTGATACCGAGACCACTCTATTGCAGGAACTCGGTTGCTGGGGTGAGAAGGTAACTTGCGGCAGAAAGACCATCGGTATCCTCCGCACCACCTATCTCGTCAACGAAGAAGGCATCATCGAAAAAATCTTCACTCCTAAGGAAATCAAGACCAAGATTCATGCTGAGCAGATTCTGGATTATATCCATCAATAAGCCTACAGCAGAATGGACAATATTGTCATCGAACTTTTTCTGTTGAGCATCGGAGCCAGTTTTGTACAACGCACCACTGGCTTCGGCTTTGGCATCTTCATCATGACGATGCTCCCCTCTATCATGCCTTCCTTCGGTGAGGCAACAACCCTCTCAGGCATCCTGGCGATGACCACCTCACTGATCATCGTCATTCAGAAATACAAGTACATCACCTGGAGGCGGCTGCTGCCTATTCTGTTCACCTTCATCATCATCTCCATCGGAGCCATCTTCGTGCTCAAGCGGATGGAATATCACATACTGAACATATTGCTCGGTATTACGCTGATCATCGTGAGCATCTACTTCGCCTTCTTCAGCAAGCGCATCAAGGTAAAGACTACGCTGCCCGTGCAGGTTACGGCAGGAACATTGAGCGGACTGATGGGAGGATTCTTCGGAATGCAGGGTCCCCCAGCCGTGCTCTACTTCGTAAGTTCAGAGCCTGACAAGGAACACTATCTGGCGATGACGCAGACCTATTTCCTGGCAGGCAATCTGATGATGACACTGGCAAGAGCCTACAATGGTTTCTTCACCACCACGGTCTCCATAGGTTATATCTACGGAATAGCCGGAGTCTTCATTGGCAACCTGATAGGCGCCTGGGTGTTCAGGCACCTCAGCGGCTCCCTGCTCAAATACATCATCTATGCCTATATCGGAATCAGCGGATTAACCTTTCTTCTGGGGGCGTAACCCTCTGTCAGGCAAACATAAATAGCAGAACTTTGCTAAAAATAAAGTTTAAAATATAAAGAGTATGTTAGAACATATTGCAGATTTCACAGCGTGGCCAATCCTTACTGGTATTTTCATTGGCTATATTGCCAACCGCATTATGAGCGGTGAAGGAAAAGGATGTTGTATGAATCTCTTCATAGGTATTGTAGGCAGTTATGCCGGTGCCATCATCAGCAGTCTGCTGAACATAGAACTGTTTGGCAAGGGTTATCTTACCAACTTTATTTTCTGCGTCATTGGTGCCATAGCGGTATTGTGGATTTGGAAGAAGCTTTTCGATTAACATCCCATCAAGTAGATATAAATATTGGTTTAAAGACATAAGATAATGACAAATAAGGATTTGATACTCGCCAGTCTGATGAGGGCGATGATAAAATACGATGGTGGCGATGCGCCACGCATCCAGCATTTCGTAAAGGTGCACGACTTTGCCCGCATGATTGCGATAGCAGAGGGAATGAACGATGAAGAACTCTTCGTGCTCGAAGCAGCTGCCATACTTCACGATGTAGGCATTCATGTTTCAGAAGCTAAATACGGCAACTGCGATGGCAAGCATCAGGAAGAATTAGGTCCTGATGAGGCAAGAAAAGTACTGTCAGAAGTAGATGGATTCACAACCGCGCAAACAGAAAGAATCTGCTGGCTCATCGCCCATCACCATACTTATAAGGATGTAACAAGCCTCGACCATCGCATTCTGCTCGAAGCAGATTTCCTGGTCAATTCCTTCGAAGCCCACCTTGCTCCTGAAGGCATCATCACCTTCCGCAACAATGTCTTCCGCTCGGAATCAGCAATCAGGATGCTGAATGATATGTGGGGGTTGGAATCATAGTCGTACAACCACAACTAAAGAGGTTATAGCTGTACGATTAAAAGGTGTTGTCACTAGGCTCAGCAGAACTGCTGACTAGGCTCGGCAGAGCTGCTGAGACAAGTGGTAATTTCTGAGAAGGCATTTTATGATAAAAGAAAGAGTTATGAAGGGGCGTTTTATAACAAAAGATAGAGTAATAAACCCTATCTTTTACTCTATTTCCTCTATCCTTGCCAACTCCCAGCCCTTGAACTGCATGATAATCTTATGAAGTGTTGTGCCCTGGCGAAGAGCCTCAACCCTTGGAGCATCGGCATATCGCCTAATCTGCTCTACAGCATCCAGCCATTGCTTCTCCGACTTCTTCATAGGACTACCATCTTCCTTGAAGACATCCTTCAACTCTTCATCAAACTCCTTTCTGGAGAGAACCTTGAGTTCGAGGATATAGCTGTGCTGACTGGCATAATGGGTATGATCAGGCAACAAGAAGAAATCACAATAGCCATGATTCAACTCCAATTCGGGAGCCGTGATGTAATAATCGTTGAGATTCAAGTATGCCATAAAGAAACCTTGCAGGTTTCGCTCCGATTCTATTCCGTCACGCACAGAAGAAACCTTAGCGTAGGCATCAGCCATGAAACGCAGTCCTTCTTCCCATACTCCATCATAAGCCATATCGTAATAGTAATCCGTCAATCTGTTGGTATCCACATACGACTTTGCCTGATACTCTTCTTCCAAATATCCGTAATACTGCTTGCGAACATTATTATTAGGAATGCCCAAAATCAACTTAGAGCCACGTGTACCCTTGATGGTCAACATGCCATAATAAAACAGCAAACTTGGGAAGATTTCAGCCTTCGGTATCTGATAAGCAGAGAACTGTTCCTCCAGTTGGGCAACAATCTGTCCTTCTTCCGCTATCTTGCGGATGATACCCTTGCGCTCGCCATCCAACTTATCGAATTGCAAGAGCTTCTTCATCTTGCCATAATCAGTTTTGGTATTCGGATCTATCATCTGCTCTGGAGCCTGACCATAGTCCATGTAGTTGCGGAGATAGTAGAGCACCATATCGCAATTAAACATTCTGACACTCTTACGCAATGCCTGCTTGGCAAAACAATAGTTGTCGTACCAAGGCTTCATATCGTTGACGATGGCATCAATATCACTATCCGTCGGGATACAGCCATGCTCTTTATAATAGGAGAACATCTCAATGACGTCAACAGTAGAGAAGCCCAGCATCTCATCAAATTCCGGTTTGATAGAGATGTTCCATCCGATATTATACCCACTTGTTACATCATCAAGTGTAACAGGACTGACACCCATCATGAAGATGCGCTCGAAGTTTCCCTTGAACTTCTTGAAGACATCACGATAGAAACCATCGGCATGAGTAATGGCATGATACACTTTCTCACCATGCTCATTGAGCACTACATTCGTAAAATTATCATACTCATCGATGATAAGATAAAGCTGAAAATGATTTGCCTTGGCTGCATCAAAGATTATCTGCATCTTATCAGCATACTGTGTCTTTGCCTTGATTTCCTGAACCTTCTTATCACCATAATATGCAGCATATTGCTCTGCAAAACTATCCAACTTGATGCAGAGATAGGCATTGAATCTTTCCTCCAAAACTTCTATCTTACCTGTAATCTGAGAAAAATCCAGGAACAGTACCTGGTAAATTCCTTGCAGGGATGTAGGATGCTGCCCTATCCACAAATCACCGAAGAGTTTTTCGAAACTCTCCTTCTGGTTACAGTCATAGTAAGAGTAGAGCATACTGAGAAACAAGCTCTTTCCAAAACGACGGGGACGGACGAAGAAGAGATTGCGAGGCTGCTTCTCCAACTCTGGCAAAAACATCGTCTTATCGACATAATATAGATTCTGACTCATCACCGTGGCAAAATCTGATACTCCGTATGGTACTTGTTTTACTTGCTGTTTCATCATGCTATGAAATTTAACCAGTTTCTATGTGCAAAGTTACGGCTTTATTTTGAAATAACCAAAGTTTTCACTGCTTTTTTGGTCGCACAAGTATACAATCCCACATTATAAACACAGGATTTAACTGATACACCCTTAACATTTGATTATAAATCTCTAAAATTACAAGAAAAGTTTGGCTGTTTCGATTATTCAGCGTATCTTTCCTCTATAAAACGAAAATGATTTCCCTCGCAAAGGTAACTAAAACAAGGGATTTTGCCTTTTCCTCGTAAATTAAAGCGCATGTCTCCCTTACACTTGCCTTTATGGCAAATGCGATTATCAATATACTTTCCTCTTCGAGTTTTACTCATACTGACTTCCATAGCCTTCCATGACATGAAGTTAATTTGCAAACGAGGTCTAACCCATCACAAAGATAATAGCCTTATCATGGAAGGTATATCATGGTCATCCGTTGTTGGCGGACTCTTCACGATCAGGTTTGAAGTCGACATAATCTGTCCTGTCATGTAAGACATGCCATACGGCGACAAGTAACTTTCTTGCCACAGCAACAATCACCTTCATTTTGTTCTTTCTCCTCACAATTGTTTGGTGATACGAGAACCTACAAAAGAAACAGTCTTTCTGACGACTGGCAGCCCAGGCACATTGAATGATGGTGTTACGGAGATATACGTTGCCATGGGTTATCTTGCGAGACTTGATTTTCTTGTTGGACTCGTCGTTTCTTGGTCTCAGTCCACTCCATGAGGCAAGGTGATTTGCCGTTTCGAACTTACTCATATCCGTTCCGATCTCTGCGATCAATGATGTTGCGGCACGTTCCTTGATTCCTGGAATTTTCTGCAAGCGTTCGAGTTCCTCTGGGAAATGCTTCTCGCATATCTCTAACATCCGCTGCTGGCATTCGTCTCTGTGGCTCTCGGCGATGTCTATCTCCTCATGGAGTTGGCGCAGTACATCTATTTCGGCCTGGGAGACAACACCTGTCAATGAGGCTAATATCGTATCCGCACCATGGCGATTGACAATGCGCCCATGAACGAGCTTTACCAACTCGTTCGGGTCAGTGACACCTTCCGAGAGCCTGCGCACGACATCGCGGTAACTCTTACACTCGATGT
>OIZI01000603.1_pt1 | contig 17508 bp, 11 predicted proteins | sample 1588441 | NCBI WGS metagenome assembly OIZI01 (sample SAMN03283284) | human gut metagenome | biome: human-associated habitat; material: feces | host: Homo sapiens | place: Peru | collected 2012 | reverse complement strand
AAACATGACCACCGTATTCTACCTGCATATGAACCTTACCTACATCGTCAGAGCCCTTATCAATAGCCTGAATAGTGAACTCTTTAAGGTTCATTTCCTTGGTTATCACCTTCTTGAGGGCACGGATAGCAGCATCCACAGGACCATTACCAGAAGATGCAGCCTCAAACTTCTGACCAGCGATATTGAGACCGATGCTTGCCACACTCTTGACACCCTTACCAGTAGTAACCTGCAACCAGTCGAGCTGAACACCATGCTTGTCAGCAGAATCAGCACCAGCGAGCATCAATACATCCTCGTCTGTCACCTCCTTCTTCTTATCAGCCAACTGGAGGAACTTCTTGTAAATCTTATCGAGTTTCTCTTCATCGTCCACATTGACACCATTTACATGGAGACGATACTTCAATGCCGCACGACCAGAGCGAGCTGTCAATACGATAGCATTATCATCCAATCCCACATCCTTAGGATCAATAATCTCGTAAGTCTGAACATTCTTCAACACACCATCCTGATGGATACCAGAAGAGTGAGCAAAAGCATTACGGCCCACGATAGCCTTGTTAGGCTGAACAGGCATATTCATCAGACTGCTCACCATACGAGACATCGGAACAATCTTAGTCGTATTAATATTGGTATCAATATTGAGATGCTTGTGGCACTTCAGAATCATGGCAATCTCCTCAAGAGAAGTATTACCAGCACGTTCACCGATACCATTCATCGTAACCTCCACCTGACGGGCACCATTCAACACACCTTGGAGCGTATTGGCAGTTGCCATACCGAGGTCATTATGACAGTGAGTAGAAATACGGGCATTTTCAATACCATCCACATGCTCCATCAGATACTTGATTTTAGCACCATATTCCTCAGGAAGGCAATAGCCAGTAGTATCAGGAATATTCACAACCGTAGCACCAGCCTTTACGACCGCTTCAACCACGCGAGCCAGATACTCATTATCCGTACGTCCAGCATCCTCCGCATAGAATTCCACATCCTCGACGTATTTTTTAGCATACTTTACAGCAGCAACAGCACGCTCGATGATTTCTTCACGATTAGAATTGAACTTATATTTGATATGGCTATCGCTTGTACCGATACCCGTATGAATACGCTTATGCTTAGCATACTTCAAAGCCTCGGCAGCACAGTCAATATCTTTCTCCACCGCACGAGTAAGGGCACAAATCGTAGGCCAAGTCACGGCTTTAGAAATCTCCACAACAGAATTGAAATCACCTGGACTTGAAATAGGGAAACCAGCTTCGATAACGTCAACACCTAGTTGTTCCAACTGCTTTGCCACTTGAATTTTTTCCACTGTGTTCAACTGACATCCAGGCACCTGCTCACCATCTCGCAGGGTTGTGTCGAAAATAAATAATCTGTCACTCATATCAATATCTTATTTTTATTATTCTATACCTAAGAAGACAACCGAAGTTTTTAACAAAAAAGCCTTTCACACTTCTATACGGAAGTGGAAAGGCTTATTATATCATAATCCATGAACTATACGCATACCTCATCACTTCCGCCTACAAACTGCAGTCGAAGTCGAATAATAATGCTGCTAATGTTCAATGTTTCAATTGCCATAATCCTTATTTTTTAATTTACGATTGCAAAGGTAATATATTTATTCGATATGAACAAACAATTTATCACTTTTTTAATCTAAAAGATAACAATTTAGTATTCGGAGCGTAAATTTATACCCAAAATCGTAATATTTGTGCAAATTTAGAAAGGCAAGTCGCCTGGAGGAGGAGGAGGTAACGCGCCACCTCCATTCATACGTGAACCTACAATTTCACCACCACCATCAGCTGTAGGTGATGGAGCTGCCGCCTCGGTAGGATCCTGGAAACGGGTAAACTCTCCACGGAAGTTGAGCAACACATCTCCCGTAGAACCTTTGCGGTGCTTGGCGATAATGATCTGTGCCATACCATGGAGGTCGTTTCCCTTTTCATCCTGATAGATGTGATAATACTCCGGACGGTGTACGAAGAGTACCATATCGGCATCCTGCTCGATGGCTCCAGACTCACGGAGGTCACTCAGCTGTGGGCGTTTTCCCTCAAGTCCCTCACGGTTTTCTACGTTACGGCTCAACTGAGACAAAGCCAAGACAGGAATATCCAGCTCCTTGGCAAGACCCTTGAGAGATCGGGAAATGGTAGAGACTTCCTCCTGTCGGCTGCCGAATTTCATACCGTTGGCATTCATCAGCTGCAAGTAGTCGATCATGATAATCTTGACCCCTTTTTCGCGTACCAGTCGGCGAGCCTTAGTTCTCAATTCAAACACAGAGAGACCCGGTGTATCATCCACATAGATAGGAGCATCGGTCAGTCTGCCTATTCTCTTGTCCAGTCGTTCCCAGTCAGAAGGATCCAGCTGACCATTCAGAATCTTACGTCCAGAGACCTCGCATACATTACTAATAAGACGGTTGACCAACTGGACGTTATTCATTTCAAGAGAGAAGAAGCCGATAGGAACCCCATAATCTACAGCCACATTCTTGGCAATACTCAGCGCAAAGGAAGTTTTACCCATGGCAGGACGTCCCGCGATAATCACCAGATCGGAAGCCTGCCATCCTGAAGTAATCTCATCCATACCGGCATAACCAGTAGGAATACCGGTAAGACCACCCTTATTGCTGGCAGCTCGTTGCAGAATTTCCACAGCATTCTTTACTACAGGAGCCACCTGCGTAAAGTCTTGTTTCATATTGTTCTGCGAAATCTGGAACAAGGATCCTTCCGCCTGCTGCATCAGTTCATCCACATCCACGCTGCTGTCATAGGCTTTCGTTTCTATGTCACCAGCAAAGTGAATCAGCTGTCGCTGCATATATTTCTCCGCCAGGATACGGGCATGAGATTCCACATGAGCAGCAGAAGCCACCTGTGAAGAAATCTCCATCAGATAGTCCACACCACCCACTTTGTCAATCTCGCCCATCTTGGAGAGTTCATCATTGAGCGTCATAATATCCACAGGACGTTCGTCCATGTTCATATTACGGATAGCCTCGTATATCTTCTGATGGCGAGGCTCGTAGAAGGTTTCAGGCTTCAGCAGCTCCGATACCACAGAAAAGGCATCAGAGTCAACCATCAAAGCACCGAGCACTACCCTTTCGATTTCAACGGCCTGAGGCTGCACATGTGCGAAATTAGGATCAATTGGGGAAGTTCCCTTTTTTCCATTATTTTTTTTTCGATTATCTGGCATAATTACTCATTCATATTATATATTAAGATAAAGACGAATTGCCATTCTTCTAACAGACAAAACGAATTACCTTTTTTGTTTTCTTTCTACATATTGTGAAATAGCATCCTTCAAGATATTCACTTCAAATTCCAGAACGCCATTATTCTTCAACATCTTAAAATCATCATAAAGTTGTTGGATCAGGGTTGCGACATCAATATCGGCAAGTTCCAAATACCTATTGAAGAGTGAAATACTAGTTCTAACATCACCCTGCAACCATAAACATATAGCCAAATTATAAGAATCTTCAGGGATGGAAGAAAAATCATCAGATGCTAAACGTTCATATATATCCTTCGCCTTCTCATATTCAAATCTTAAGATATTTCCCCAAGCCAAAGGACGGAGAATCTGCAGATTATTAGGATTTTTGTAATCCATTTCATATAGAATAGCCATGGCTTCATCCGTACGATACAACTGGAAGAGACAGTAAACCTTCTGTAGCAATCTCTTCGTCGTTGACTTCAAACTGATCAACTGCTCACACAGTTCCAAAGCTTTATCATATTGATGCAGACCAATATAACACTTGACCAGAGCAGGTTTGATAACTTCAACATTTTCTTCTTTGTCCTGATACGGAGAAAGCACATCAATAGCTAACTCATATTCTGCCATAGACAACAGGAATAATCCCTTCATTAACTTTTCTTCCTTACATCTTGGAGTATCAGAGAGGAAGAAACTTAAGCGCACAGACTGATTGCGCTTAAAAAGGAAATCGCAGATATAGAGCCTAACTCTATCAAACTTTTCATCAGCCTTAAATAAAGGCTTGGCAAAGAAATATGCAATTGAATCTTGTTCTGATGAGAATACCTTCGGAAACGAATTTTTGAAAGAAGACAAAGTCAGGAAACGATACAAATCCTGCAAGCATTCTCTTCTTATCAGGAAAGCCAATTCTTTAGGATTATGAACATCGGTTTCACTAAACATAGGTCCGAATCCTTCTTTTACAATAGGTAAGAGTGCAGACAAAGTACCTTTCAAAGATGCAGCCATACAAAAACTGAAACTGTATTTATCCCCATCACAGAAAGAATGTGAAAGTTTCAGAGTTCTCAAGAAAGTATCATCACCCTCCAGGATTTCCAACAAGGGATACAGGGCAGGATTAGACTCATAATATGGAACAAACCAATTGGATGCCGTATTGAAGAAATCAAAACTCTTCATCTGAGAGAAACCATCGAAGAAGACATCAGCTCCCTGCTTCTGCATATTCACCATTTTATTGATATTTTCATCAATAGACATCACCATTTCCTCTTTCTTTTCTGGAGTGAGAATCTCGTCAAGAGAAGGTTTCTCATCGTTCTCCAGAGGCCGGTTCCATTTTTCATCAGGGAACGCATTCATGATATCTGCGCTGAATTGTTGAGCATCTTCTGCAGCATCCATACAGAAAAGAATCTGTTTCTGGATAGCATAAAGATGTGCGATTGTAGGTTCATCTTCCTTGATTTTATTAACAAACTGTTTTACATAAGAGTAATTCTTGATATCTGCGGAAATCAACATGACTGCCCAAGCCACAAGAATACGTTCTTTTATCTTCACATCCTGAGACTTTTTCCAAAGATCGTAGAAAGTTGTCATCATTTTATAATTGAAGACTTTGATTGATGACAACATGGCTGCAGATATCATCATAGCAGCTACACGATAATCAGTTGCAGGATTGGAAACAAGATCTGCAAAATAAGATAGTTTTCGGTCATCCCACAGACGAACAGTTAGAACATAAGAAAAGACGCTATCAAGGAAATCTTTATCGACATCTCCCTTCTCCGCTCTTTCTCCAATTTGTCTTAAATCTAAAGCCTTACTGCTATCATAAGCAGCCTTAAATAAAGAATCATTCTGAATGGCTTCATACATCTGAAGATGATGTACCAAATTACGACAGAAAGATTCAATGCCCGCATATATTTCTGCCATTTTTGGATCTTTGATTCCCTTAGCATAGCAGTAAACCATTTTATCAAAAGTGTCCAACACATCCTGCACTTCGTCTTTCAAACCCGGACAGATAGGATTTTGGATTAAATACTCGTTAGAATGCGTTAGACACTTACGATAATAACCATCCCCACATTCTACAGTTATCTGCAAAATTGGGCTTTTTGAATTTAATCCATTCATAGTTTGTTACTTTTTGTAAGGTCGTAAAAAATCAACAGTTTTCGGTTTACCAGCATGATCAAACTTCAGTTTCGGCAAAGCCTTCACTACAGCAAGATCTGCATCACAATATTTACGGAATAAATCCGAATAGTGTACAAAACCATTTTTATTTATACTGTCAACAGCCTGATTATATCCTTTGATGAACAAATCAAGTTGCTTTTTTCGTTCAGTAGATTTAAGTGCCTTTTCTCTAAAAGCAAAGACACCCAATCTCAAGCCCTTATCTCTGCTGTCCATGAGAACAGAATGCCGCTCTTTTCGGGCTTTGGTGGCCTGAGGTTCAGTCAAAAGAACCGCATCCATTTCATTATTGAGCAGCATTTTCAGACGTATTCTCACATCATTAATCTGCACCCGATATACATCATATTTAGGTTTGGCACTATCTATCGCCAAATCAGCCAAATAATCAGTAGCAGAATATCTTGTCATGGCAATCATCTTGTCAGAAAGCTGCTTCAGTTCTGAGATACGTGCTCTCCTATTGGTAATCAATTGCCAATAAGTATTGGTAGAAATAGGAAATTCCAAAGGAGTTCCTCTCTTGATAATATGCTTAGCGCGTATCAGATCTGAGATGGCACCTTCTACCCGACCTCGTTCAAGAGCAGTATCGCAGTCCATCTGCGCAGAGTAGCACTTCAGATGCACAGTAACTCCCAGGGAGTCGAAAAGTTTTTCATCATGTGCCACAAAGACAGGCAAACAATCCAAGGTAGGCATGACACCCACCTTGAAAGAAGCTTTGTCAATACTATCTTGACGCGCCTTTTCCTGCATAGACAGGCGACGGACTTTCTCCTTGGAGTCGCCGCATCCGACAAGTGCCGAAAGCCATGCTACCAGCAAAAGCACAACTACAGTCGTTTTCTTCATAATAGTTTCATTCCTTATTCTACATACAAGACCAATCCCTTGAGATACTCACCTTCCGGATGATAGATATTGATAGGATGGTCGGCTGGCTGATGAAGCTGATGCAGGATTCTCACCTTTCGTCCTGCCTGTGCTGCTGCCGTGAAAACTGCATTGCGGAAGTTGTCTTTCGTAACAACCTGCGAACAACTGAAGGTAAAGAGGATGCCTCCGTGCTTGATGCGCTGAAGTCCCTTCACATTCAGGCGAGTATAACCCTTCAAGGCATTGCGCAGAGCGGCTCTGTGCTTGGCAAAAGCTGGCGGGTCGAGTACGATGAGATCATACTGCTGGTCGTGATCGTCAAGATACTTGAATGCATCTTCGCAGAAAGCCTCATGACGGCTGTCATCAGGGAAGTTGAGATTTACATTCTCATTGGTCAGCTCTATCGCTTTGGCGCTGCTATCTACAGAATGCACGAGTTTGGCATCGCCTCTCATGGCATATACGGAAAAGCCTCCGGTATAGCAGAACATATTCAGTACGCTCTTGCCTTTGGCATAATGTTCCAGAAGCGAACGGTTTTCGCGCTGATCCACAAAGAAACCGGTCTTCTGGCCTCTCAGCCAATCGATATGGAATTTCAACCCATTCTCAACAGCCACATTGTCAGCATCACCACCCAGAATAAATCCGTTTTCCTGACGGAGATCAGCCTTGAATGGCAAAGTTGTTTCACTCTTATAATAAATATTCTTGAGTCTGTCGCCCATCACTTTTGCAAGAGCCTGAGCTACTTCCATTCTGTTGACGTGCATACCCACGCTATGCGCCTGCATCACGGCAGTCTCTCCGTAGCAGTCGATAACCAGTCCAGGCAGATTATCACCCTCACCATGCACCAGTCGATAGGTATTATTGGCTGCGTTGTCGGCGATGCCCACAGCGATACGCATCCTGAGGGCAGAGTCAAGACGAGAGCACCAAAACTCGTCATCTATGGCAACATCATGGAAAGAAAGAACACGAACTGCGATGGAACCTATCTGATAATGTCCCACAGCAATAAAATCCCCAGTAGAAGTGATGACACGTACAATCTCACCTTCTACGACACCTTCGTCCATCTTCGCGATAGCACCAGAAAAGACCCAAGGATGAAAACGTTTCAGGGACTCTTCCTTTCCCCTTTTCAAATATATATTCTTATACATATTATCTTACTTTGTATGTTGTCTATTTTGTATCTGTATTACACCTTATTATATATATAGTCTCAAGATGATGCTTTCGATTGAGAAATCAGTTCGACTTGAGGCTCTGCCTGAGATTCCTCTATTTTCGGCTCAATCAGCACATAGTCATGCGTCATTTTGAGTTTATTGAACTCCTTATAGAGTTGGATACACGCCCATGCATCAGTAGCAGCATATATTTTTTGAGAATCCTTCAACTCAGCAACTTCCCAGTTGCTCAAGCGCTGTGCCTTACTGATTTTCAGATGAAAAAGATTGGCGTATATTTTCTGCAGACTCATATCAATCAGTCCCAAATCCTTAGCCATATCCTGAATCTCGATAAAGTTGCCCGGTTCAAATTCAGCCCTTTTATGAAGCTGATTAAGATCATCATGCCAGGAAAGACCAATCTTAGGCACCTTCTTATCTGCCAGGAGTCTAATGATAGCAGGATGCATTCCTACACAATTCAAGCGGAACAGGAAACAGACATTCTCTGTACTTACCTGAAGCAAGCATACCTCATAGCTTATACCTCTTTTAAAAGAAGGACGAGTTTCCGTATCTACACCAAGAATGTCTTGAGCCAGCAAGAAATCAACTGCCGTCTCAACATCCTCCGGGTGATCAATCACCTTAATTTCCCCCTCAAAGATTACTCTGGGCAATGCTACAATAGCATGCTTATCATACTTTTTGAATATTGTCTTCATTATTATTTCCAAGATTTCAGAATGCAAAAGTACAATTTATAAATGAATTGACCAAATGTAAATCAACTTTCTCGCAAAAATTAGAAAAATTAGCATTAAAATCTCGATTTTTTCGATTATTTTAGCTACTTTTGCAAGATAAATAATTCAAGAACATCAAAAATGGCAAAAAAAAGAACTGAACAGAAAACCAAAAGCTTCAGTCAAGCAATTGGCTTACAATATATTTTCAATAATACTATTACTGATTTCTTCTTAGGATTGGCTCTGGTCACCATTTCTGTAGTTACCATCATCGCAATGGTTTCTTTTTTGAATACGGGTGCGGCAGACCAAAGTATTCTGGAAGAAATGCGAGCAGGAGAATGGACCAACAGTGAGCACCAGTTCCAGAATTATTGCGGTTCGCTGGGTGCTATCATCTCCTACTGGCTGATTTCACAGAATTTCGGATTTCCATCATTCCTGCTCCCCACCTTTTTTATAATATGGGGATTGCAGCTCATGCATGCCTACAAAATCAATCTGTGGAAATGGTTTTTCAGCACCATGATCGTCATGGAATGGTGTGCCATCACATTCGCCAAATTCCTGACGCCACTTACGGGTGGACTTATCTTCAATCCTGGAGGAAAGCATGGAATCTTTGTCGTACAGAACTTGGAAAACGTAGTGGGTGCACCGGGTCTTACAGCGATTCTGCTCTTTACTGCCATCGCTTTCCTCACCTACCTGACTACCGAAACCATCACCGTAATCAGAAAGGCGCTCAACCCTATCGGATATATTACAAGCAAGGTGCACTTCGAAATCACCAATCACGGCAAGAATGGTGAAGACAACGAGCCGGATGCCATTGCACAGGCTTATGCGAATGCAGAAAATGGTATCAAACAGGAAGAGGAAGAAGAACCTGTGGATTCCGAGTTTAAGGATCCGGAACCTGCCAAGGTGATAGATCTGGATGTAAATCCAGACAAAGCTGAAGAAGGAGCAGCTACACAAGACGCAGGAAATATGGCTGCGGAAAATGAGGCAGGCATTGCCGAAGATGCAGCAGGCGAAAGCGCTTCTGTAGCGGCAGCTGCCAAAGACCCTAACGTATCTTTCCTGGAAAATCAGCGCAGATTGCGCAACGAGAGAGCGCAGGCTGAAGCTGATGAAAAGAAAGCTGCCGAACTCGCTTCCCAGCATATCGGCATGGATATCTCCGTAGCTGCCAACGAGGAACAGGCTTCCAGCAACACCGTAAGCAGCACCGTAGAGCTGAATACGCCTATCAACCCGAAGGAACCTTTCACCCGATATAAGTACCCTACTCTCAACCTGCTGAAGAAGTATGAAGACAACGGTGCTTATATTGACGAAGAGGAACAGATAGCCAACAAAAACCGAATCATCGAGGTTTTGGGCAATTTCGGTGTGCAGATCAAGACCATCCGAGCTACGGTAGGTCCTACGATTACACTCTACGAGATTCAGCCAGCAGAAGGTGTGCGCATCTCCAAGATCAAGAATCTGGAAGATGATATCGCCCTGAGTCTCGCAGCTTTGGGTATCCGTATCATCGCTCCTATTCCTGGCAAGGGAACCATCGGTATCGAGGTGCCGAATGCCAAGGCCAATATCGTGAGCATGGAAAGTATCCTCAACTCCAAGAAATTCCAGGAAACCAAGATGGAACTTCCTATCGCTCTGGGTAAGACGATCACCAATGAGGTTTTCATGGTAGATCTGGCCAAGATTCCTCACCTGCTCGTAGCCGGTGCTACCGGACAGGGTAAATCTGTAGGTCTGAATGCGATTATCACCTCTTTATTATATAAGAAGCATCCTAATGAGCTGAAACTGGTGCTCATCGACCCGAAGAAGGTGGAATTCAGCGTTTACTCCCGCATCGCCAACCATTTCATGGCGGCGGTTTCTGACGAGGAAGAACCTATCATCACAGATGTTACCAAGGTGGTAAGAACGCTCAACAGTCTCTGTGTGCTGATGGATAGCCGATACGACCTGCTGAAGAAAGCCGGTGCCAGAAACATCAAGGAGTATAACCAGAAGTACATCAACCACAGGCTCAAGCTGACCGACGGTCATGAATATATGCCATACGTGGTGGTAATCATAGATGAGTTTGGCGACCTGATCATGACTGCCGGCAAGGAGGTGGAACTTCCTATCGCCCGTATCGCCCAGCTGGCTCGTGCCGTGGGTATCCACATGATTATCGCAACCCAGCGCCCTACTACGACCATCATCACGGGTAATATCAAGGCCAACTTCCCTGGCCGTATCGCCTTCAAAGTGACATCTGCCATAGACTCCAAGACCATTCTGGACAGAACGGGTGCCAACCAGCTGATAGGTCGAGGCGATATGCTCTATCTGAATGGCAACGAGCCGGTACGTGTGCAGTGTGCATTCGTAGATACTCCGGAAATTGAGCGCATCAACGAGTACATCTCCAGCCAGCCTGGTCCTATCGAGCCACTTGAACTTCCAGAGCCAGCCAATGACGGAGAAGCTGTGGGCGGCGGAAATGTGGATACGCGCAATCTCGATCCTTACTTTGAGGAAGCAGCGCATGCCATCGTCTTGTCACAACAGGGAAGTACGAGTATGATACAGCGCCGATTCAGTATCGGATACAACAGAGCCGGACGACTGATGGACCAGTTGGAAGCAGCCGGAATCGTAGGTGCTGCTCAGGGAAGTAAGCCAAGAGAGGTACTTCTGCAGGACGAAAACCAGTTGAACACGCTCCTTCTCCAACTGAGAGGATAAGATTAAACGAGGCTTAAAGAAACTAAGAATTCTTAAAGAATAGATATTAATTAAACTTTTCATGTTACCTTTGCATCTAAGTAACATGAAAAGTTTTTTAATTTATAAAGAAAGAATGATGAAGAAAATGATTTTATTTGCTTTCATGACTCTGATGAGTCTTGGAACATTCGCACAGACAGCCCAGCAGGTTTTAGATAAGACTGCCAAAATCATAGGCAACAAAGGTGGCGCCAGCGCCAATTTCAGCCTGTCAAGTACCAAATACGGTTCCACTTCCGGCACCATCGCCATCAAGGGCAACAAGTTTAATGCCCACACTCCGCAGGCTACCGTATGGTATAATGGTAAGACCCAGTGGACTTATATGAAAAATACCAACGAGGTAAATGTCAGCAATCCTACGCAGGCGCAGCAGATGTCAATGAACCCTTATACATTTATCAATATATATAAGACCGGTTATAATTCCAGCCTGAAAAATGCGGGCAGCAACTATGAGGTTCATCTGACGGCTCAGAACAAGAAGCGTACGGTGCAGGAATTGATTATCACCATCAACAAGAAAACCTACGTTCCTTCTGTCATCAAAATGAGACAGGGCAGTTCCTGGAGCACGATCAAGGTGAGCAATTTCAGAGCAAAGAATGTATCTAACAGCACTTTCGTCTTCAACAGCAAAGATTTCCCTAAAGCAGAAATCGTAGATTTGAGATAAAGCAACAAAAAAAAATGTAAGTCTTTTCAGACTTACATTTTTTCGTTTCCATACATTTCATTCCACCAACTGTCATCATTCTGAAGCCACTTGGCGAACCAGGCAAAGATGGTATTCTGCCATTTGATACGCTTTTCGTAGTCGATGATATGATGATCCTGACCATCTACCAGTACCATAGCCGTAGGTCGGCCTAAGACTTTCAGCGCAGTATAGAGTTGGATGCTCTCTCCTACCGGCACGTTGTTATCAGCAGTACCATGCAGGAAAAGCAATGGCGTATGTATCTTGTCGGCACGATAAAGAGGACTCTGATCTACAAAGAGATGCTTGTTGGTCCAAGGATATTCATTGGCCATAGATACCTGACTGTAGGAATATCCCCAATAGCCTTCGCCCCAATAACTGGTATGATCGCTGATACCGGCATGAGAAATCGCAGCAGCAAAGAGATCCGTCTTGGTCTGAAGATACTGGGTCATAAAACCGCCATAGCTGGCTCCGATACATCCTATCTTCTTCCTGTTCACAAAACCATGTTCATCACAGAAAGCCTGGGTGCTGGCTATGATGTCTTCAGCCACTCCCTCACCAGCCGTATCTACGTGGTGGGCAGAGAACTTCTGTCCGAAACCGGTTGCTCCACTTGGATTGACCACCAGCACCACATATCCCATAGCTGCATAGACATGATGAGGATAGCGGCTCTGAAACATACGACTCGTAGGACTGCAACCTCCATAATAGTTGACTACCATCGGATATTTCTTGGCTGCATCAAAATGTGGCGGCAGATAATAGCGGCAGCAAATGGTGTCGCCCTTTGCATTCACATAATTCCACGCCTTGCATTCGCCCAGCTGGATATCTTTCAGTTCGCGGGCACTCAGGTCGTCTATCACCTGTGATTTCTGTGCTTTTGTATTCATCCTGTAGAGGCGGTCGGCATTGAATGCACTCTGTCCAGAGAAAGCCATTTCGGCAGCAGAAGATGCTAAGGAGAAGGACTTGATATACTCTTCAGGCGACTTCAAGAGGGCAAATTTTCCGGTCTTCGGATTCAGTTGGAAAAGATGCACGCAGTCCTTGTCTTCCGCCGTGAAATAGATATTCCCGTCCACCTTGCTCCAGGCGACATCCAGTACATTCGGATTGAAATTCTTGGTGAGCGGACGCACCTGCTGAGCATCCTTTGCCGTGGCAGACAGCAGATAAAGTTGGGTATCCACCATGCTCGGAATCTGACCTTCCTCCACATTCTTGCCGATACCGTCGAAAGCTTCAGGAGAAGCGCTTACGAGAATCGACTTGCCGTCTGGAGAGAACAGGGCGCTATTGATAAACTCGCCCTTATCCACCAAGGTTTCAGCCTGAAGGGTTTGGAGATCCAGTTTGTAGAGCGAGGTCAGAGTAGTTGGTCGCTTGGTGAGACGGTCCTCACTCTTGCCGATAAGCAGATAGCGAGAATCGGCAGAAATATCATTGAGATAGATGTTGTGATAACCGAAGGTGATAGGCTGGAAAATACCGGATGCCAAATCATATTTTGCGAGATTGGAGCGATTACGCCAGCCCGGTTGACGGTCGTCCGGTTCCTTGATGTCATAAACCCGTGCATCTTTCTTTCTGCCCTCGGTAGTGACCGTATAGATCAGCGATTTCTCGTCGGGAGTAAACTGGAAGTAGCCTTCCGGAATATGAGTTGCCAAAACCTCACGCTCCATCGTCAGCGGATTGATAGTCACTAATTGTTGACAGGAGTTTTCGGTTTCATAAGAGAGTGCTGCCCCAGAAGTAGCATTCCCATTTGCCTCAATAGCGCTTTCATTGGATTTCTGTACGAAATACATTTTATTGCTGCGAGGCATCCACTTCACGTTTTCCTGGAAAGAAGCAAGCACCTTGCCAGTCTGATAATTCCTCACCTCATTGATACTGTGGTTATTGCCCTGACGGTCCACCCAGGTTTTGCGCACAATCACGAATTTTCCATTCGGAGAAAGCGATACACTTGAATAGTTAGGCGCACAGATCACATCATAAATATTGTATGCTCGCTTGGAAGAAGCTGATGGAACATCAATTTTCAGAGAATATTCAGAAGACTTAGCAGTCAGATCATTTCCGGTTTTTACCAGAACCTTTGCATCATCATTTGCAGCCAGATATTTGATTACTACCTGATGAGAAGAAGGCAAGAGAACCGTCTCAAACTGGTTTCCATTTCCCTTCAAAGGCTCTCCATCCACAAAAAGTCGATACTCGCTGACACCCTCCACAGAAATCATCACTTTCATCCGGCGCTCATTAGAGAGGCTGAAAGAAGCTAAATTCAGGGCATTCTGAGTTATTCCGGAAGATAAAGAAGAAACCTCTTTCCCCTGATTGAAGGAAGCAAACGACAGCGGGGAATCCAACAGTTTTTCCATCGCAAACTTTTCTCCCTTAATATCTACGCTGTCAGCCATCCAAGGCAGACTGACAGGAAATGGACCTGCATACTTGAACTTCTTCACCTCGATAGTTTCAGCCTGAGCTGTCATAGAGGCACACAAGGCGGCACTGAAAGTGAGTGCCATCACGCCTTTCTTGCTTATAAAATGATGTTTATCTATCATCGTTTTCTTTTTTATATTCGATTTCTTAATCTTGATTATCAATATGACTCCTTATAATTTCATAGCGAAAGCCAAACCTACGGGAGAAACAGAAAGGCTGATATTATCAAACTTATCAGTCGTGCTTTTTCCGCTGATAGGACCTTCTTTATCTGTTTCTGAATTTAGATGATTCTGGCTTTCCGCATCTTTTTTCTTCTTTTTGCCCAGAATCAGATCACCGATCAGATAACCCGCCTCTGCCGAAGCTACTCCGATGGCTGCACCGGCCACGACATCTCCCCAATGATGGCGGTTGCGGCGGATTCTATCTACCGCCACGCCCGTAGCTAATGCATAACCAGCCACACCTATCCAGGGAGAAACCTTGTGATATTCGTGCATCAGATTGGTGGCTCCACAGAAGGCAATAGAGGTATGTCCAGATGGAAAAGAACGATTGTCGGTTCCATCGGGGCGCATCTTATGAATGGTATGTTTCAGACCATAGGTGACTCCGGCATTCAGTCCGAAAGACACGACCGAAACCGTCAGTCGGCGCTTCCAGGAACTCTCCGCCTCTACACCCAGCAGTTTCAGTCCGAAGACCGAAGCCATGGGCACATACTGCAGCACGTTGTCTATGCCGTCACCATGATACGTTTTATAATGACTCGCTGGAACATCAGCTGCGCTTGGAGTCTGAGAAAACGCAGTTGACGATAGCAGCAGACAAGCTACTATCAGATAATCTCTCAATTTTTTCATAACTTATATTGATTCTGTCTTATCCCATCATCGCTACACCTTATTATATATATAGGCGCAACATGACAGAAGTGACATATTACAGTTGGATTTCCACGACCTTGTCGATTTCAGTAGGAATGGCGCCTAAGTCGAGGATGATACCACCATTACATTTCTGCATCTTGAGCGTTTTTTTGCTCACAAAGTCGAATACCTTCTTCACCTTCCTGTTGCCCACAGGCAGGAAGAGCGACTGGTCCTGAAGTTTCAGCACATGCACAAAGAGTCGATTGCCCTTCTGGGTGGTAACGCCCCAGTCGTGAGGAGCCACGATGCCCGCTCTCGTACCATATATCGTTTCGCCGTATGTTTTCATCCACTCGCCCATTTCCGCCAGGCGCTCCAAGGCCACAGCAGGCAGTTCACCATCAGGCTGAGGACCGATATTCATCAGAAGATTGGCATTCTTGCCCGCCGACTTCACCAGATAATGAATCAGGTTTTTGGTGGATTTATAGTCCTGATCGGTTATCTTATATCCCCACATCCCGTTCATGGTTTCGCAGGTTTCCAGCGGCAGTTTACTGATGTCCTGTCCCGACAAGCCCGACTTGTTTTCGCCAGGAAGATCACGCTCGAACATCTGGAAATCCTCTCCCTCGAAAGGCACCTGATGATGATTGTTGCCTATCATACAGGCGGGTTGCAGCCGATGAATCAGCGCATATTGTTCAGGCAGCTGCCAGTTGAAATCGGGATTGATATCCTGATCCCACCAGCCATCAAACCATATAGCGCCTATCTTGCCATAATGAGTCAGCAGTTCGGTAAGCTGGTGGTTCATAAACTGGTAGTAACTCTGCCAGTTACCCTTCGGATTCGGGCGACCGGTTCCCCTGCCCGTTCTTCCCTGCGGAGCATCCTCTCGATACCAGTCAATGTGTGAATAGTAGAGATGTAGGCGGATGCCCTGCTTGTGGCATTCATCCGCCAGCTCCTTGAGAATATCCCGCTTGAAAGGAGTGGCATCCACGATATTATAATCAGAATACTGGGTTTTGAACATGGAGAAGCCCTCGTGATGACGGGTCGTGAAACAGATATATTTGGCTCCGGAAGCCTTGATGGCAGCCACCCATTTGGCAGCATCAAACTTAGACGGATAGAAGCCGCCAGCCAACTTAGCATATTCCTTATAGTTCAGGTCCTTGTTGGTCATCGTCCATTCGCCCGTTGCCAGCATACTGTACAACCCCCAATGCAGGAAGATTCCGAACTTGTCGTCCTGAAATTCCTGTCGCGCCTGCAGGTTTTCCTTGGTAGGCTGATAATGCTGCGCAGGGAGAACTGCAGACAATTCCACATTCTTAGAAGATTCAGAAAATGCTACAGAAGTGGAAGATGCAGCAGAAGCGGAAAATGCAGCAGTAGCAGTATTTGCAGCAGATGCAGTATTTGCAGCAGTAGCCGAAAGAGACGAGCAGCAGAGAGCGAATGAGATTGCAGCTGCAAAAGACTTGGTTTCCAGATTCATTTTCTTTCCCATAATAATGATTTTATTTATTGGAGCCTTCTCCATATATAATAGGTAAACTCTATATGATATAGGTAAAACTCTATAAATAATAGGTACTCTATAATAATAGATAAAACTTTTTTCTATATATTAAAAAATAGAATAAGATGCAAGTGAGCAGATAAGAAATCAGATTTCCTCTACGATTTCACTCATATCCTTGCGCTTCTTTGCAGCATGCGGACAATCTTCGGCTATATGACCGATTGGGATGATGACGACTGCCTCAAAGCCAGGACGGGAGAAAAGTTGCTTCATCTTGTCGGTGTTATAATTGCAGACCCAGCAAGTGCCCAATCCTCTTTCAGTGGCAGCCAGACAGAGATGTTCGGTAGCGATAGCCACATCGATGTCGCCATGAGCTTTTCCGTCGTATCTTCTCACCCAGTTTTCCTCCACATTTCTCATGCCTACGATATACATAGGTGCCGAGCGAAACCACTCTCTGTCATAGCATTCCTGCAGTTTCTGCTTTGCCTCATCAGAGCGCACGATGAGCCATTTCCAAGGCTGCTTGTTGACTGCCGATGGTGCCATGCGCACGCACTCCATGATGTAATCCAAATCCTCCTGACTCACAGCCTCAGAAGTAAATTTGCGAGCCGAAAATCTTTCCTGGCTCAAAGCTAACATATTTTTCATATCGTATCTTTCTTTTATAAATGTATCTTCCTTTTAGAGAAAAACATCATTATTTGAATAATGGTACAAATTTATATAAAATTTTCGAATTATAAGCCAGTAAAATAAAAAACTTAAATGA
>OIZI01000594.1_pt1 | contig 17793 bp, 17 predicted proteins | sample 1588441 | NCBI WGS metagenome assembly OIZI01 (sample SAMN03283284) | human gut metagenome | biome: human-associated habitat; material: feces | host: Homo sapiens | place: Peru | collected 2012 | reverse complement strand
GCATCAGGGTTTCCCCCATTGTGCAATATTCCCCACTGCTGCCTCCCGTAGGAGTTTGGGCCGTGTCTCAGTCCCAATGTGGCCGGTCACCCTCTCAGGTCGGCTATGGATCGTCGCCTTGGTGGGCCGTTACCTCACCAACTAGCTAATCCAACGCGGGTCCATCTCATACCACCGGAGTTTTTCACACTATACCATGCGGTATCGTGCGCTTATGCGGTATTAGCAGCCGTTTCCAACTGTTATCCCCCTGTATGAGGCAGGTTACCCACGCGTTACTCACCCGTCCGCCACTCAGTCACAAAAACTTCATTCCGAAGAAATCAATTAGAGTGCTTCGTTCGACTTGCATGTGTTAAGCACGCCGCCAGCGTTCATCCTGAGCCAGGATCAAACTCTCATAAAAAGTGTTTGTCTGGTTAGTTTTGAACTAACTAGCTAAAATAGCTTCCGTATTAAAGATTGTCTCCAATCTTCTTTACTGAATTAAGGATGTCTTGATTTCTCAAGACAGTTCGTAAAAATCGATTAAACGATGTTTAATCGCTGAAATTCTTAAAGAATTTTCAGGGTTGTTTTACTGTTCAGTTATCAAGGTTCTATATGCTTAAAGCCTTGTGTTTACTAGGCTTTTAAGTTTTTGTTGTGTGTCGTTCTCGCCGACAGCTATGATAGAATAACACCTATTTTACAAACTGTCAACACCTTTTTTGTAATTTTTTAATTTTTTTTGTAATTTCCTGTCACAACACCGTAATTATCTACTGTCAAAAGGTCTACATCATAGCTCTGGTTAACCTTTACCGCCTCATCTGAAAGGAAGCGTACCCTTATATAATCAGGAGTATATCCATATGAATACTCTTCTCCATCAATAATTGTCTTCTCCTCTACCAGTACTCTCTCACTCCTGCCTATATGTTCTTTTATATATTTTAATTTCATTTCTGATGTAAGGTTAAGAAGTATATTGCTTCTCTCTGTCTTTACCTTCTCATCAATCTGGTTAGGCATCCTGTCAGCAACAGTCCCTTTCCTTCTCGAATACTTAAATACATGTACCTCGTAGAACGCCACCTTCTCTAAGAACTTTCGTGTTATCTCAAATTCTTCATCTGTCTCATCCGGGAACCCTGCTATAACATCTGTTGTAAGAGCAGGATTATTAAAATACTTTCTCAAAAGCATACATTTGTCATAATACTCTGCTGAGTTATATTTTCTATTCATTCTCTTAAGCACAGTATCGCATCCACTCTGTAATGACAGGTGGAAATGAGGACACACTTTATCAATCTTGCTTATAGTAGATGCAAATTCATCTGTTATAACTCTTGGTTCTAATGAGCCAAGTCTGATTCTTTCAAGCTTATCTATCTTACTGAGCTCAACTATAACTTCCATCAGCGAACCTTTACCATTGTCAACACCATATGATGAAAGATGAATTCCTGTAAGTACAACTTCCTTGTATCCCTTATCAACAAGAGTCTTTACCTCATTAACAATATCTGTAAGCTCCCTGCTTCTGATTCTTCCCCTTGTGTAAGGTATGATGCAATATGAGCAGAACTGGTTGCAGCCATCCTGTATCTTGATATACGCTCTTGTATGCTCATTAACCTCATCAATAGACAGACTTTCATATTCAGACTCTTTATTGATATCGCATACAAGATGATTCTTATTGTGATCTGAGTAATACTGGTTAATGACATCAACTATATTAATCTTGTTATTATTGCCCAATACAATATCTACAGCATTATCCTCTGCAGCCTTCTTTGCATCTGCATTGACATAGCATCCCGCCGCAATAACGACAGCATCTGGATTCATTTTCTTTGCTTTGTGAAGCATCTGTCTTGATTTTCTGTCAGCTATGTTAGTAACCGAGCATGTATTAATAATATATATATCAGCTAAAACATCATCTTCAAACGGAACAATCTCAAATCCAGCCTTTTTTAGAAGCTGCTCCATAGATTCAGATTCGTATGAATTAACTTTGCAGCCAAGACTATGTATTGCTACCTTACTCATATATTTCTCCTTAAACAAATAATCTATAATAGTTTGTCACAAATCTAACGATATTAGTTGACATCCCCAACCTAAACTCTTATTATAATAAATATCAATAATTATTGAATTTTCTAGGAGGTTCTTATGAAAACAGTTAAAATTTCACTCAATTCAATCGATAAAGTAAAATCTTTCGTTAATGACATTACAAAATTCGATGTTGATTTTGATCTGGTATCAGGAAGATATGTTATCGATGCTAAATCAATCATGGGTATCTTCAGTCTTGACCTTTCAAAACCAATCGACTTAAACATTCATGCAGATAACGAAATTGATACAATTTTATCAGTTCTCTCACCTTACATGGTATAATAATTTAACATTACACTAAGCATCAAATAGCGTCTGTTCATCTGAACGGACGCTATTTTTGTTTTATTTTACAATAATCTTTTCAACTGTATCCAAAGCCTTCTTCATAAGCTCATCTATAACATCATCAAGATGATGCTCATCATTCTTGATAATATTCAGGTTAGGCTTTGTAACTGGATGCTTTGCAACAAATATAGTACAACAGTCCTCAAATGGCTGGATTGATGTCTCATATGTTCCAATTCTCTCAGATATATCAATAATATCCTGCTTATCAAATGCAATAACTGGTCTGAATACTGGCAGAGTACATACCTCATTAGTACAATAGAGACTGTGCATTGTCTGGCTTGCCACCTGGCCTATGCTTTCACCAGTTATAAGTCCAAGGCATCCACTTTCCTTGGCAAGATGCTCTGCTATCTTCATCATATATCTTCTCATGATAATTGTAAGCTCATCATGAGGGCATTTCTCATATATTGCAAGCTGTATATCTGTAAAATTAACAACATTAAGTGTTATTGGTCCAGAGTACTTAGATACAATTCTTGCAAGGTCTACGACCTTCTGCTTAGCTCTCTCACTTGTATATGGTGGAGCATGGAAATATGTTGCCTCAAGTGAAACTCCTCGCTTAGAAATCATGTAACCTGCAACAGGACTGTCTATACCACCTGATAAAAGAAGCATGGCTTTACCGGCAGTTCCGATTGGCATACCGCCCTGACCTGCTATCTCAACAGAATATATATTAATAACATTTCTAATCTCTACCTGTAATAAAACATCCGGATTATGGACATCAACCTTTAATTCTGGATAGGCATCTAGTATTCTTCCGCCAAGTTCCATATTAATCTCCATTGAATCCATTGGATAATTCTTTCTTGCTCTTCTGGCATTAACCTTGAAAGTAAAATTCTTATCAGGGTATGCCATATCGATATACTTAATAACCTGCTCTGCAAGGTCATCAAATCCATTGTCTTCAATCTGGACAACAGGACATATGCCTATTATTCCAAACACTCTCTGAAGGGCACTTACAGCCTCATCATAATCGAATTCTGCATTAGCTGTTGCATATATTCTTCCGTTTTCCTTAGACACTTCAAAATCGCCGTCTATATCCTTTAACGCATATCTTATCTGCTTAACCAGTGCATCTTCAAATAAATATCGGTTCTTACCTTTAACTCCGATTTCGCCATATTTTATCAAAAAAGCCTTGTACATATAATTCCTCATTTCTGTATTAATTAATAACTACGATACTTCCTAAGAACTGGCAGAAGGTTATTAAGTTCACTTATTGTATATTCCAGTTCTTCCTTTGTGGTCTCAAAACAAAAGCTGAATCTTATAGTTGAATCAAGCAGTTTGTTATCAAGTCCTATAGCCACAAGTGTAGAGCTGAGTCCAGGTCTGTTAGAAGAACATGCTGAACCTGATGACACATATATTCCTTTATCCTCCAGCGCATGTAAAAGCACCTCCGCCTTGATTCCATCAAAGCTTGCACTTACAACATGCCATGCTGCATTCTCTTCGCTTCCGTTAATTGTAACACCTTCAATTTTGCACAATTCGGACACAAACCATTTTCTAAGCTCATACATATCCTGCTGTTTCTTATCAAAATCAGCATTATATATTAATTCAACAGCTTTGCCAAGTCCTGCAATTCCCGGAACATTTTCTGTGCCTGAACGCATTCCTTTCTGCTGACCGCCGCCCAATATAATAGGCTTTAATCTTGTCTTATCTTTGATATATATAAATCCTGTTCCCTTTGGCCCGTGAATCTTATGTCCGCTTACTGTAAGCAGGTCTATTCCAAGCTTCTTAGGTATAATTTTTAATTTACCATAAGCCTGTATGGCATCCACATGAAATACTATATCTTCGTTATAGCTTTTTACAATCTTAGAAATCTCTTCTATCGGCTCAATTGTACCTATCTCGTTGTTAACCATCATAGTTGATACAAGTATAGTCTCATCATCAAGTGCCTCTTTTAATGCCTCAAGCGAAACATTCCCCTTGGAATCAACTGGAAGAAATGTAACTTTATATCCCTGCTGTTCAAGGAAATTAAATGGTTCTTTAACTGATGAATGTTCAACAGATGAGACAATCACATGATTGCCCTTTCTTTTATTAGCCATTGCTGCACCAATAATTGCCATGTTATTAGACTCTGTACCACCTGATGTATACACAATCTCTTTTTCCTGGCACTTCAATGTCTTTGCAATTATCTGTGTTGCATTCTTTACATACTTTTCCGCATCAACACCTTTTAAATGCTTGGATGATGGATTACCATAATCTTTCAGCATAACATGTGTTACAATATCAACAACTTCCTTTGCCGCCTTTGTTGTGGCAGCATTGTCAAGATAAACTTCCACTTTATTCCTCCATATTGTACATAAGCACAGACATAAGCATCATACCTGCTGTCTCAGTCCTCAAAATTCTCTTTCCAAGCGTTATTATATCCCATCCATGTTCCTTAGCATCTTCAAGCTCACATGAGTCAAATCCGCCCTCGGGGCCGATAAATATGCCAACACTCTGACCGTTATTAATTGAGTTAATAACATCTTTAGTGTGTTTCATCCCCTCAGCACACTCATATGGCAGCAGCTTGATATCAAGGCTTTCAGCATATTCAAGTGCCTGCTTAAATGTACACACCTCATGCACCACAGGCATAATACTTCTCTTGCTCTGCTTTGCCGCAGACTGCGCTATAGCATTCCATCTTTCAACTTTGGACTTGGCTTTCTTGGCATCCAGTTTAACAACGCTTCTTTTCATTGAAACCGGCACAATCTCATATGCCCCAAGTTCAATCATCTTCTGTATAACAAGCTCCATTTTATCACCCTTTGGCAGTCCCTGAAACAGGTAAACTTTGGATGGAAGCTCCCTGCCGACCTCATCCTTTGATATTATGTCAGCCCTTATACAGTCATCTGACTCACTTGCAATCTTACATGTATAATCAACATTATCGCCACTGCTTATAAGCACATCATCACCTACTGCAAGGCGCAATACGTTCTTAACATGATTAACATCACTTCCTACAATGTCAATGTAATCATCATGAATATTTTCATGCATGGCAAAAAAATGATACATACACTCCTCCGTACACTAAATCACTAATTACTTTCTGACAGCAGTGATATTAACCCACTCGCCATCATGGTTAATCTCAACTATCTCAAGTTCGTCATTGTTTCTGAATGCAGATGCAACCTCTTCTTCCTTGCTGTCGATAATTCCAGAAGTTATAAAATAAGCGCCATGCTTCATATGCCTTGTTATCTCTGATGACAAAGGTATAAGAACATCTGCAAGAATATTAGCGCATACAATATCATAACATTCATATCCACATCTGTCCTGAACAGCCTTATCATCAATTATATTGCCCTCAATAACCTCAAGCTCTCCAGCCTTAATGCCATTCTGCTGTGCATTCTCTTCTGATGCAATTATGGCATTAGGGTCAAGGTCTGTTCCAAGAGCATGCTTAGCGCCATATTTTAATGCGACAACTGAGAGAATTCCGCTTCCGCATCCGACATCAAGGATTTCATCATCCTTTTTAACATACTTCTGTAACTGTCTTATAACCATTCTTGTTGTCTCATGTGAGCCTGTTCCAAATGCTGTTCCCGGATCAATTGAGAGTACTGGATGACCTTTCATCTCTTCAGTCTCTTCTTCCCATGTTGGCTTGATATATAAATCTCCAATTGAGAATGTATGCCAGTACTGTTTCCAGTTGTTAATCCAGTCCTTATCCTCTGTCTGGCTCTCAGTTATAGTTCCTTCTCCGATATCTGTAAATGTTCTTAAATCTTCTATCTCTTCTCTTACTCTTGCAAGCACAGGCTCATTATCCTCATCTGAATCAAGATAGAAATTCACCTTTGCAAGTCCCTCATCTGGTGGAAGGTCTGGTATGAAATCTACGAACATAGTCTTAGCCTCTTCCTGTGTAAGCTGTACATTATCCTCGACTTCTATTCCCTCTATCCCACACTCTGCAAGTGTTGCACTAAGTAAGTCAACTGCCTGTGTTGTAGTGTTTATTGTATATTTATTCCATTTCATAATATTATCTTTCCTGCTGCCTTTCTAGCATTTCTCAAGAAATACTTTGTAGCTTCTATAAGCCTCGTATAAATCGACTTTGCTTATAACCTCATATGGTGCATGCATATTCTGGACACCTACTCCGCTGTCAATTACATTCATGCCATAATTGCCCATAATATAAGCGATAGTTCCACCACCGCCAGCATCAACCCGTCCAAGTTCCGCTGTCTGATATATTACACCTGCATCATCCATAATCTTTCTTAACTTTGCAATATACTCTGCTGAAGCATCATTAGAACCAGCCTTGCCTCTTGAACCAGTATACTTGATAAACGCAACACCTTTGCCAAAATATGCTGTATTCTTCTTCTCACTCACGCTCGCATAATTAGGATCATATGCTGAATTAACGTCTGATGATAACATATTAGAATTAGCTAAAGCTCTTCTTAATGCCAGGTCAGAATACTGTCCTGCCCTGTCTAATACTTCTGCAACTGTGTTCTCAAAGAATCTTGAATGCATGCCAGTAGCACCGACACTTCCAATCTCCTCTTTATCTACAAGGATGCACACACTTGTTCTTTCTGGTGATGATGACTCTAACTGTGCAATAAGTGATGGATATGCACATACCTTGTCATCATGTCCGTATCCGATTATCATGCTTCTGTCAAGACCATAATCTCTGGCTGGGCCTGCTGGCACAACGCACAGCTCTGCTGACTGGAAATCTTCTTCCTCAATGCCATACTGTGACTTTAACAGTTCAAGGATAGCTGCTTTTACAGGTTCCTTTTCTTTCTCTTCTTTGTCATCAGATGATTCCTTCTTTACGGCTGGCATGCTTCCTACAAGGACATTCAAATCCTCGCCTTCAACTACTTTGTCTGCCTTTTTCTGCATCTGCTCAGAAGCAAGATGTATAAGTAAATCTGATATTCCAACTACCGGCTCATCAGCCTTCTCACCTATTGTAACCTCTATAACCTCTCCTGATTTCAAGGCAACTACACCGTGAAGTGCCATAGGAAGTGTCACCCACTGATACTTCTTAATTCCACCATAGTAATGTGTATCAAGCAGTACAAGTCCTGTATCTTCATATAAAGGATTCTGTTTGATATCAAGTCTTGGCGAATCAATATGTGCGCCTAATATATTCATTCCCTCTTCTATAGGCTTCTTACCTATAACAAACAAAACAATAGCCTTGTCCTTGTTAACCGCATATACCTTATCACCTGCATTAAGAGGCTTTTTATCTTTGATGTAGTCATTGAGGTCTTTGTAGCCCTGCTCTTTTGCAAGTTCTACAGAACGCTTTACACATTCTCTTTCTATCTTGCAGTCAGAGATAAAATTCTTATAATTCTCTGCGAACTCAAAAACCTTCTTTCTTCCCTCTTCATCATAAATGTCCCATGCAGCTTTTCTTTCCATAGCCAGACTCCTCTCTATTAAACTATATATTAAGTGTTAATTGGTTCTCGTCATAATCATCAGCGTTGTCAGCCTTTATCTCCATCTCAGCTTCATCCTTGAATCTCTCAATGACCTCCTCACTGATAACCGGAAGCTCATCTATCGATGTAACGCCAAATGCACGTAAAAATTCCTCTGTCGTGCCAAAAAGCATAGGTCTTCCCGGTGCATCAAGCCTTCCAAGCTCCTTTGCTAGACCATACTCCACAAGCTTGTTGACAGCATGCTCACAGCTTACGCCTCTTATCTTTTCAATCTCTATCTTAGTGACAGGCTGCTTATATGCAATTATTGAAAGTGTTTCAAGCAATACATCTGTGAGGACGTATTTTTTAGGTGCTGATGCCACCTTAATCAAATCCTCATAAAATTCCTGCTTGGTACACATCTGGAACGCATTTTCCAATTCTATGATTTTGATACCTCTGTTAGAAGCCTCATACTTATCCATCATATTATGAACAATCTTTATGGTTGTCTCCTCATCATGTCCAATCGCAGCCGCAAGCTTATCTACAGACACCGACTCTCCCATAGTGAACAGCACAGCTTCAATAACAGCTTCAATTCTATCTATATCCATTATCTATTCCTCCGTAACATAAGCATTAATCATTAAGCTTCCTCTATATCGCCCATATCCTGCGGATTACCTACAACAGTCACCTCTATCTCACTGCATGTCCCCTCCTGAACCACCTCGACTATTCCAGTCTTAATAAGCTCAAGCATTACAAGAAATGTGACAATAACAGACTCTTTTGAATTGTTATTTTCAAGCATCTGTCTGAATGAAAACTTTTTATGCTTAGTTATATATTCCTTTACCTCTAAAGCCTTATCCGCCATGCTTACTTTTTCTTTTTCAATCTTGCCGAATTTGCTTCTGATTGGGTCTATCTTTTCCTCTTTACGCTTCATTACCTCCTGAAATATGGTATTCAGCTTGGCAAGCGTTGTATCACCTATAAGCTCCTCCATATTAATCGGTGGCTTATACGCCTCAACCTCTGGGGGAATCGTTGGTTCTTTGTAAAATGCTTTCTGTGCATCCACCTGTTTATCTTTTAACTCGTATGACATATACCTGAACAGCTTGTACTCTAACAGCTTCTCAACAAGTTCTGCTCTTGGGTCTTCCTCCTCGCCTTCCTCGTTGACTTCTTTAGGAAGAAGCATTCTTGATTTGATATCAAGAAGAGTTGCCGCCATTACAAGGAACTCACTGACAACATTCAGATCTTCCTTATCCATGTTGTCAACATATTCCATATACTGCTCTGTAATCATCACAATAGGTATATCATATATATTAACTTTATTCTTATCTATCAGGTGAAGCAGAAGATCAAGTGGTCCTTCAAACACCTGTAATTTTACATTAATTCCCATATAAATCCTCTTGTTTATATATATGCGCCTATAAACGCAACTTATATTGTAACCAAATATAAATATATTTGCAAATTATTTCTTTATATTTCATAAAAAATATAATATACTATATTGAAATGACTAAAATAACCGGGGGAATTTATGAGCAACAAGAAACTACAAAAAGCAATCCTTATCATACGTCCGATTGCTGATAAAATTAAGGACGACAACCTTACTGGCTACGCTGCACAGTCATGTTTCTTCCTTATCCTCAGCTTTGTGCCATTTATAATTCTATTAATGAGCTTATTAAAATATCTGCCAATATCTCCAGATGAGATATACGATATAATAAACGGCGTTTTTCCATCAATGCTTATGCCAATTATAACCTCTGTTATCAATGACATCTATTATAACAGCAACATAGCCGTTGTATCTGTTACAACAATAATTGCACTGTGGTCTGCCGGAAAAGGATTTACATCAATTATATTCTGTCTTAACAAAATATATGGAACACATAAAAAGCAGGGCTGGATTCTTTCAAGAGTCTTCTCATCTCTGTATACAGTTATATTTATAGTCAGCATAATTCTTACTCTTATGCTGTTCGTATTCGGAAGACACCTGCTTGTTATCATTAATCTTTTTATGCCAAGGTTGGGAACACTGTTACAGTCAATACTTAACAATAAAGCACTTCTGTTCCCAGGCATACTTATGGTTATATTCCTTGTTATGTATATATTTATCCCTGACAGAAAAACACATCTTTTGTCAGAGCTTCCTGGAGCAATAACAGCATCTATCGGATGGATTTTATTTTCATTCTTTTATTCATTGTATGCCAATTATTCTCCTAATTTTTCAACTATGTACGGAACCCTTTCCACATTGGTTTTTGCATTAATCTGGTTATATTTCTGCATGATAATCGTATTCTTCGGTGCAGAGCTTAACATTATACTCACAACATATAAGCAGTTAAAAAACGCTCGTGCCGCTGTAGAAGAAGTTGAGGATTGATATATAATCCATTCCCCTCTGTGTCATATTTTTTACTGCATTCTGGCTCATTCCTATTCCGTGGCCATATCCACCGCCTGTAAATACAAATGTCTTATCTTTTGATTTACCGGCGGTATCTATTATAAAAAATGAACTTGGAAGGTCAAATGCTTTTCTTATCTGTCCTTCGCTCTCAATACAGACATCCGCTTTGCTCCCCTTTATAGTCACGCTGTTTACTCCGCCACCGCTTACTCTGTTATTAACCTTGATTGAATTAACTGTACCTATATCAGAATATCCCATCTTTCTTATGTTGCTTATTATGTCTGCTGAGCTTTTTTCTATTTTCCATCTGTAATAATTGCATCCATAATCATAATCATTTTCATTCTGTCTTGTGATAAATTTCCTGAAATTATCTTCCGCAGACAAATCAATCCCCTGATTATCAGACGATATAAATTTACTCTCATAATATGGATAATTAGACGAATCACTTCCCCAAAGGCTCACATCTGCACCAGCTCCGCACGATGTCGAATAATAATACGCTGTAACAATCTCGTCAGCATAATAAAGCATCTTACCGCATGTGGCACTTATCGCCTCATTAGCTTCCGGCTTTTCAACTGTATTGTTATATACCTGATAATTGATTGTATCATCCATATGCGCCTCATATTCAGGATACGCGTAGCCATCAAGATGTGCATATGCATAACTTCTGGCGCACACAGCCTGAACCTTCAAGGCCTCAACACCGAAGCTTGATGGCATCTCGCTGGGAACTACCCTTTTCAGATAATTTTCTATTGTAATCTCATTGACAAGGACAATCCCGCCATCTGTCTTATAAGCTGTGATTGTTCCCTCATATTCAGGATTACCCTGGCTTTTATTGATAGATAACAGCTTTATCTGACTGCCAGATTCAGCACTTATAACTGCCTTTTCCTGAGTCATTTCATTGTTAAGCACAAGCTCATCGCCCGGATTAAATTCATTTATAACGTCACCGCATTTCATATAAAACCTGCTGTCACTTGTAACAGTAACACTATCATATGCTGTTGAATCTGACTGGTTGTTATATATAAGTATTCTTATATTGGTATCAGTTATATCCTTCTTAACAGTAATTCTAATTATTTTACCATTTTTAAGAACAATATCTGCAAGCATTCCGCTCACATCTTCTGATGTACCGCCTATATAAAACTCCCTGTTCACGCCATACATATTCACATACAGTTTATTATCCTTAAATTCCGATATCCACACATTCTTAAATGTTGTCTCATCAGATATGACATCTGTCACCATAAGTATCTCATGTTCAATAGCAAATACCTCAATTATCTTATCTTTATATCCTGTAAGATTAAGCCCTGTATAATAATATTTTCCTTTGTTCGTACTCACCGTATACAGCTTGTTAAACACATCATCATTAGATTCTGCCTCGCCGCATGCTGCCACTATTCCAAGCTGTACAACATCAAGCTTATCACCTTTTTCAAAATGTTCTTTATATTGCTGGACAACCGATATGAACTGCGAATTAGATATAGCCTTATCTTTTTTCATGTCCGATTCTTTCAATATTCCGATAAACTTATATACATAGTCAAGGTCACTCTGCATAAGTGCCCTGTCTGGGTCTGAATCCTTTATCATTCCTTTATCAAAAAGCCCTATATCACACAGATAATTGTAGTAATCTGAAAACCAGTATTTTACGCTGTCTGTTTTCCCGGCAGTGTTATGGTCATCCGAATACCCGTTAAGATACGCAAGAACCTTACACGCATTGGCAAAACTGCAATTATTATGTCCTATCAGTCTTTTACTGTTCACATTAACAAGAAGAGCCACCAATAAAGCAAGCAGCAGCATAAGGATTGTCAGTACAATCCCTTTTAACCAGCCTGACTTAATGTGACTCTTTGAAAAAATATTATTCAATATAATTCAATCCTTATATATATTTGTGCTTCTCTTAATATCCACACATAATATAATATGCAGGAAAATGTATATATAGAACAAAAGGATGAGCAGCTTTCACCGCTCATCCTTTTAAATAATTCCCAGCATGCCGTTCCCGTCTCTTTCGACTCCTAGCCTGCGCTAGGTGGGTAACCGCATTTGCACCGCTGCCTTCCACTGACAAAGGAGGCCTGACATTAGAGCAAAGATATAGGAATCCCTTCGAAAAAATGTAGGATCAAAATATGACAGGCTGTCGTACACTCCAGGAATTAACAACCAATTAATACGTTATGCTTATTATAATTCAACTCTTTTGTATACACAATAGGTAATTTTAATTAATATTAACACTTTCTTCTAATTCGTCTGCTTTTTCTTTGAATATCTTATGCTTCATCTGATTGTAATATGTATCAGCATTCTTAAGCTGTTCCATCGCCTTTAATTCATCGCCGTTTTTCTTGTACACATTATAATTGATAATGCTCTCATAATAGTCTGAAAAAAGATAGTAATCCCTGTCATCATCAGTTATAGTACGTCCTATTGCCTTATTATATGCAATCTTTTTATTAAGTTCGCCATAATTGCCATTATAAAAATCTGAATCAAGTGTCTCAAGCGTATACCCTTTTACACGTTCTGTATAATACATACTGTCATACGCAACACTTCCTGCCGCTATAATTGACAGAACAGCGAGTATGCCAGCCGCAATATACATAAGCTTGGATATAATGCCACCCTTGCCCTTACGGAATATTCTAGTTATCTTCATCAAGCATTCTCCTTGTCATAAGCGAAATAATTCCAGTCGTATCTTTATCTGGAAGCCCTGCTATATCCTCATCTGTAAAATTACAATAAGCTTTCAGAAACTGTTCAAGCTCATCCTGCATATCATATATATATTCAAGGCTCTCTGGCAGTGCTGATGCAAAAGAACGCTCAGACATTGATGAATAGAAGTCATGGACACTTGTTGCCGCTTTGCTCAGACTGCTACCATAATTGTTATTATCGGACGTGTAATGAGATATTATGTATTTCTTAGCCGAATTGTAATAATCTGCCATATTATAATACCTTGACCATCCATTATAATAAATATCATTTCTTTCTGTCAGCTTCTGATCCGCTATAGAAAAAAGCATATAAGTCTGGAGATATTCACCATCGTTCATAAGGTCTTTAATATGTGTTGTAATCTCATCCTTATGAGCTGAATTATATGCATCAATTCTGCCCTGTCCTATATCATATGCAGAATTTACCAGAAATACTGCCAGCACAACGTATATAACAACGGACATCATAAGAACAACCATAGGTGTTATATATTTAACAAACCATTTGGATTTGGCCTTAACATCTTTTTCTGTATTAGTAAATCTCGTCTCAAATCTTCTCATATCATCCACATGGCTTGCACCTATTTCATTACGTGCACCGCAATTAGGACAATATTTATTATTAATGCTTATCTCACTACCACATTTTTCACATTTCATCTATGTAACAACCTCTTAACATTACTTCATTCTATTATAGTAAACGAGTGCCCTCTGTTTTAAATCATCATAGGAATATGAATCATAGTTTTTAATATCATCTGCAAATTCTTCTTTGGTAACTTTCAGATTATCGTACACAAAATTCTCAACTTTGCTGACCCACTCACCTGTAAGTGCAATATCATCACCTGTCAGTGCATAGTATGAATACACATTATTATTACTGGTTAAACATTTGTTTCTCTCAGAGACAAAGTCAACACAATACCTGTATGTTGATGTATAAGATGATTCATAATTATAATAATAATCACTGCTGTCATCCATATAATTAAGAATGTAGCGGTAATAATAACTGTACAGCCTCACAATCGCATAATGGTTCCAGTATTTTACTGCCCTGTTATCTCCATCTGAGGAAATGAAGTCATCAATCCCATTGAAATCTCTGGCTTTATACATGTCGTTTAGCTTATCTAAATTATTATCATACCATTCATACGACTCGATTATCTGTTTTCTCTCTTTGGAATTATTGTGATAGCTCTTATATTCTGCCACGCCAATAAATGAACCTATAACAATGCATACAGCAAATATAGCAGCCATTACAAGTGAATGTTTCAAAGTCGTCTTTAACTCTATACGTATTGCATTATCATCCATCTGATCCATAGTATCATTCATTGAATACAGATCATTCATATACTTCTTCTCAGCATTCTCATGCTGTGATGCATGGCAGTAAGGACACTCTACTGCATCATCTTCAATATCAGCACCGCAGTTATAACACCTTATCATCTTCTATTCTCCTGCAATATTCTCTATATTCTCAGCAGATAACTGTATCGCTTCTTTGACAGTTTCAACAGATACGCCCATCTTCTCTGCAACCTCTGAAGCTGTAGGCTTTCTTCCAAGCTCTTCCTTAAGGCGCGCTGCCCAGTCATTGACAAGATTAACCTTGCTAAGCACCTTGCCAGTTACTTTATTAGACGCACTCTGCTCATCTATAAGCATTGAAAGGCATCCTTCAACTTCTCCTTTTACCTCATCCTGTATTCCTTTAAGGACATATAAAAGGTCTTCTGTGCTTCCCTCTTTTATCTTATCTTTCCATTCATAATTATTAAGAAATCTCTGTTCGCTTATGTATCCCATCATCGTAAGATTAGCTTCCTGTATTAAATCTCCTGATAATACACCTTTTCTTCTGAATGGTTCAATCCACTCAACTATATCTGAAAGGAATGATTCTGATAACAGCTTTAATGATTCCTTATCATTGTCCTCAACAATATTCATAAGAAGAAATGCTCTTGTTGTATCTGACATCTTCTCAATCTTGCCGATATCTTCAAGATATAAAGAGATAAACTCCTCATCCTTCTTATAATCCTCATCACTTAACATAACAACTGCTTCCTCTGGATTATCCTCATCCTCAGAAGTCTCCATAAGTGTCATAAAATCATTATTAAAAGCATCCTCGCCTGTCACTTTGATATTATTAGCCATAAGATATCCATATATCATATTGCGCTTAGCATCATCTAATACAATGCCTTTGAAATATCCGTCAACATCATCCCTGGATACTATATTACCATTAACCTTGGCATATTCTTTAAGTTCATTAAGCCCTTCCATAAAAAGTGCCTGGGTATCTTTATTATCTGCCATCAAACAGCCTCCATCAAATCTTTTTACACTGTGTCTATTCTATCATAGACATTCTACTTTGTCATTGACAAAAAATCCATATTTGCTTATATTAAATGTAATGTATATCGTGTATCTATGCGATATTAATATTAAGAAAGACGAGGTTTATTATTAATGAGAATCGCTTTAATCAATGAGAACAGCCAGGCTGCCAAGAACGAACTTATCTACACAAGTTTAAAGAAAGTTGCTGAGAGCAAGGGACATACAGTTGACAACTATGGTATGTATAGTGCAGATGATGCTGCATCATTAACATATGTTCAGAATGGTATTCTTGCTGCTATCCTTATCAACAGCGGTGCTGCTGATTTCGTAGTAACAGGTTGTGGTACAGGTGAAGGTGCTATGCTTGCACTCAACTCATTTCCAGGTGTATTATGTGGACATGTTGTTGACCCTTCAGACGCTTATATGTTCATGCAGATTAACGATGGTAACGCTATTGCACTTCCATTTGCAAAAGGTTTCGGATGGGGAGCTGAACTTAACCTTACATACATCTTTGAAAAGTTATTTGAGGGCGAACCAGGTGGTGGATATCCTAAGGAAAGAGTTGTTCCAGAGCAGCGTAACAAGAAGATTCTTGATGGCGTAAGAGCTGTCACATTAAAGCAGGATCTTGTTGCTGTATTAAAGGAACTTGATCAGGATCTTGTAAAGGGTGCTGTTGCAGGCGAGAAGTTCAAAGATCTTTTCTTTGCTAACTGCAAGGATGAGAAAATTGCTGAGTACGTTAAGACTCTCCTTTAATTTTAATTGTAGTTTAGTCTGATTTTTTAATTCGGATTTAGTTAAACGCATAACAAAAAGCTTGCCGGTAATCGCCAATATCATTCTTATCTAAATGACATTGGGTAATCACCGGCAAGCTTTTATTTTACTTCTGTATGTATTGTATCATCCCAGGCCCCAGGGCATCTGTTGGTCTTGCTATAAATCCATGCTTTTCATAGAACTTCTCTCTTCCCTTGGCACACATAAGACAGAGCATCATTCTGGTTCCCGGCTGTGTCATATTATCAACATATGATATAAGCTTTTCTACAAGCGCACTTCCGATAGCTTTTCTCTGGTACTCTGGAATTATTATCAAATCCTGTATATAGCTTATAACTGACCTGTCTCCTACTATTCTCCCCATTCCGATAGGTCTTTCTCCATCATACACTGTAACAACCTCAATGCTGTTATCAAGTGCTCTCTGCGCCTGCTGTCTGTCCAGTTTTATCCAGTTAACCTGATTTCTTAACGAAAGATATATATCAACATCTCTCACATCATCCCTATATGTAATCATCTAATCTCACCTTATGCAGATATTGCATATTTCCTTGTATACATTTTTCACAAATTTATTGCAAGTATACTCTTATCGTATTAAAATGTAAATAAATATTTTTAAAGAGAGGCAGACAATATGATAACTGTAGCAAAGGATGGAACTGGTGATTACACATCAATTCATGACGCAGTTGATTCTGTTAAATCCGTTCCAGAGACAATATTTATTAAAAAAGGAACATATAAGGAGCGTGTCGATATAAGACTTAATGACATAACTCTTATAGGTGAATCCAAGGATGAGACAATCATCACATATGACCTGTATGCCAATATGATTATGGAAGACGGCATCAAAAGAGGAACTTTCCGCACAAGCACTTTTACAATTATCGCTGATAATTTCAGTGCATATAATTTAACATTTATCAATTCTTCTGGATTTGGTACCAAAGTAGGACAGGCTCTCGCTGTGTATGCAGAAGGTGACAGAATAACATTCAAGAATTGTAAGATGTTAGGACATCAGGACACTTTATTTACAGGTCCACTTCCTATGAAAGAGAAAGAACCCGGTGGATTCAGGGGGCCTACAGAATTTGCCAAGCGCATACCTGGACACCAGTTGTATGAAGACTGTTATATTGAAGGTGAGATTGACTTTATATTCGGAAGTGCCATAGCTTATTTTAAAAACTGTGAGTTATATGCCCTTAACAGAGATAAAGATATCAACGCTTACTACACTGCTCCATCTACATACGAGAACCAGCAATATGGTTATGTATTTGAAAGCTGCCGCCTTACAGGCAATTGTCCAGATAAATCTGTATGCTTAAGCCGTCCTTGGAGAATACATGCAAAAGCT
>OIZI01000592.1_pt1 | contig 17830 bp, 10 predicted proteins | sample 1588441 | NCBI WGS metagenome assembly OIZI01 (sample SAMN03283284) | human gut metagenome | biome: human-associated habitat; material: feces | host: Homo sapiens | place: Peru | collected 2012 | reverse complement strand
ACATGTCGGCATTCACACGGTTGGCGTATTGCTTGTAGGTGCCATTCTCGGTGTCATCATCATCGATGAACATCTGCTTGATGGTATCTACATACTCGTTTCGGCGAACCAGGTCAAACCATCTTACGCCTTCTTCGGCAAGTTCGTATCTACGTTCATCCTGCACAGCTTTCTGGAATTCTTCTTCAGATAAGTTGATATCCAGGTCTGCAAGTCCTGCACGTCGGCGAATCTTGTTCACCAGCTCTCTGCCTTCGGTGGTGTTACCCACGCACTCAGCATAAAGCAACATGATGTCTTCGATGCGGAGCAGCTGGAAGTTCTGTGGCCAGTAGGTGCGATCAACGATGGTGGCATCCATATCCGACATACCAAACTTGGCGCGCTTCACCTTGCTCTCGAAATACTTTGTATAGAACGTATTTCCTTCGCTGGTTACGATGTTACCATCCTCGTCCACGGTCTCCTTGAGGTTGAGGGTTCCGTCGGCACGTTTGTCAATATATTCTCCCGTAATTTCGTCCTTGGCGATGAAGTGGCGCTGGAGTCCTCGCTCGATATACACATGGGTACCTGTTACGAGGTTGTTGCCGCACCAGTCTGTGCCTGGATTGCTAGGCACGGTGAGTGTAACCATTGGATTGCCCTGTCCTGCTTCAGCGATATACTGAATCTCGAAGATGGCGTACTTGTTGTCGTTCTCGTGCAGCCAGCTCTGGTTCCAGGCATCCATGTCTGCCATCCAATACTTGTTCTTGGCTGTGGCATAATCGATTACCTCCTTGAAGAGTTGCTGTGCCTCTGCTTTCTTGGCGGCGTCGTTGAGTGGGAAGCCTGCCATGGTGAGATATACCTTGCCCAGGAATCCCTTGGCTGCCACCTGGGTAAGGCGCTCGTTGTGTGCCTTTCCTTGATAGTCGGAAGCTGTCTCTGCGAGGTTTTCTACTGCATATTGCAAGTCGGGCACAATGATGTTGTTATACACATCCACCGCCTCGCTCTGTCCCAACTCAAACGATTGGTTGGTGGTGAGAATATGTGTAGGAGCAGGAACTCTGCCAAAGAATCTTACCAGGTCGAAATAAGCCAGGGCTCTGATGCAGCGTGCCTCTGCCTTATACTGCTTCTTCACCTTCAGGTCGTTGAAGTCGAGTGCATCTATCTTGTCGAGGAAAGTGTTGGCGGCTGATACAATCTTAAAGTAGTCGCTCCAGCATCCTGACACGAGGTTGTCGGTAAGAAGACCGTTGGCATTGAAGGTGGCTACGTCGGCATAGTCGTTCTGCTTGCTGTCGGTGAGCACCCAGGTATTGTCTGAACGGAGTTCGCTCATGGCGAAGAGATACTTCGGCACAGGCTTCAGCGTGCCGTAAAGACCGGTGAGTGCCTGGTCCATCTGCGCTTCAGTCTGGTAGAAGTTGTCAGTGGTCTCCGTGTTCTTTGGTGTAACCGTGAGGAAATCATCACAAGCTGTGAGACTCAGGGCTGCTACACCTATTATAATATACTGATATAGTTTCATAATCGTTTTGCTTGTTTAGAATTGAATGTTTACACCAAAATTGAATGTTCTTGCCATTGGATATGCTCCGTAGTCGTAGCTTGAGATGCGGCTCGATGAGTTGTTGCTCTCTGGTGAAAATCCACCATCGTATGAATCAATCATGAACACATTCTCTACGCTGGCACTGAGGCGCACGTTGCTGATGAATGCCTTCTTAGGCATGCGCCAGTTGTAAGACAGGGTGATGTTCTTCAACTTGATGAAGTCGCTGCTGTAGAGCCAGCGGTTGTCATACTCCTCGTTGATACCCGATACCCATGCACATGGTGTATGGCCATCGCCCGGATCGCTCTCTGAGAACCACATGTTCTTCCATTTTCTCAATACATTCACCGATGTTCCCATACCCTGGCGGTCGAAGGCACGGCCTAAAGCTCCATAAATCTTACCGCCAGTCTGTGCGGTGATAAGGAAGGAAGCTGTCCAATTCTTATACTTGAAGGTGTTGGTCATACCATAGGTGCACGATGGCTGCGGATGACCCATGTGAACACGGTCGGCCTCGGTAATCTTGCCGTCTGGCACACCATCTGGACCGCTTACATCGCGGTATCTCACAGATCCTACCACCGAACCGGTCTGAGTAGGGTATTTCTTCAAATCCTCGGCTGTCTCGTAAACGCCCACGGCATCGTAGAGATAGTATTCACCCGCAGGGCGACCCACCTCGATTACCTGGGTTGAGTTGTCATAGCCCGTGAAGATGGTAGAGTTGGCACCCAGGTCTATCACCTTGTTCTTGTTCCAGGAGAACTGGAAGTTGGTGGTCCAACGCAATCTGCCCGTCAGGTTCTCGGTCTTCAGTTCCAACTCTATACCGGTGTTGCGGATGTTTCCCACATTGGTGTATCCGCGGGTGTAACCCATATCGGCAGGCAGGGTAATCTGATAGAGCATATCACGGATATTCTTCATATAGTAATCCACGGCCAGGGAGATGCGGTTGTTGAAGAGACCGAGGTCGATACCTGCATTCCAGGAATCCGTCTTCTGCCATCCCAGATCATCATTGGCGGTGCTACCCGGAATGAAACCTGTGGTCAGCTTTCCGTCCTGACTATAGTTGCTGTTGCTCAGTACGCCATAAGCCGAATTGTTAGGGATAGCGTTAGAACCGTTCACACCATAGCTTATGCGAAGCTTGGCTTGGTTTACGAGCCAGCTGTTCTTCCAGAATTTCTCGTTGCTGGCTCTCCATGCACCTGAAACGGCAGGGAATGTGCCCCATTTCTTGTTCTTTCCGAAGCGGCTGCTGCCATCTCTACGGATGCTGGCGTTGAGCAGATAGCGGCTGTCGAAGCCATATTCTGCACGACCGAAGTAAGATACCAGGCGGTCTTCTGTATTGTAAACGGCAGATACATTCTTCAGGGTAACGGTGGTCATATCCGAGAAACCGCCATTCAGGGAGTTGTTTGGATATTGTGTGGCACCGATGGTGAATGAACTTCCGTCCTTGGTCATCTCTACAGACCATCCGCCCACCACGTTGAGGTGGTGCTTGCCGAAATCCTTGTTATAGGTGGCTGTTGCCTGGCCCAGATATTTATGGCTGCGGCTGCCCGTCCAGCTTCCGTTGCTGTAATATCCTTCAGGATAAGAAGCCCAATATCTGTTGAGGCTGCTTGGGGTAAAGCGATGGCGCTCGCTGTTGACGAACAACCAGCTTCCCAAAACCTCGGCAGTCAGTTCTGGAAGAATCTGATAGCGGGCGAAGGCTGATGCATTGAGTCGGATCTTCTCGTCGCGATAGCCGGAATACTCCATGTTGGCGATAGGGCTCACGGTGCTTCCTGCCCACAGATAGCGGGTGTATGGCTGGGCACTGGTATAAAGTCCGGCTTCGGATTCTGCTACAGGAGCCAGGGTCAGAGCCTGCTGGGCGGTATTGTCCTTACCGTCCACATTGCCACCTTTGGTAACGGTGAACTGTGGTGCCAGGTCGAAGCCTAAGGTCAGCTTGTCCTTGATGGTGGTCTGGGCGCTCATCTTGAGATTGATGCGCTCGAATCCGGTCTTGATAACGATACCTTCCTGGTTGACATAGCCCAGAGAAGCGCGGAAGTTGCTGTTCTTGTTGCCTGATGAAACAGAGAGATTGTAGTTCTGCGCAAGAGCTGTCTGGAAGATTTCCTTTTGCCAGTCGATGAGTGACAGACCGCCATAGTTCGGCATGTCCCAACGAGGGTCGTTCACATAGTTTCCGCTCACACTGCCGATGATGGCGATGCGCTCAGCGTAAGTATCAGTCTCCTTTGCGCCCTTCAATCCATATTGGTTAACGTAGCGCACATTGTTTGCCTTCTTTCTCCATTCTATCCATTCTGTAGGGCTCATGATGTCCATATATCGCTCTGGAGCGCTCAGGGAATAATCGGCACTGAAGTTAACTCTCACCTTGCCGTCGTCATTACCTTTTCTGGATGTGATGATAACCACACCGTTGGCACCGCGACTTCCGTAGATAGCGCTGGAAGAGGCATCCTTCAATACTTCGATGCTCTCGATGTCCTGAGGGTTGAGGTTTACGAGGTCGAAGTCGTCGTCCATAGGAACACCATCTACCACGAAGAGAGGGTTTGAATTTCCGCTTTCGTTGATAGAGGTAGCACCACGCACGTTAATCTGAACGCCACTGCCCGGTGCACCGCTGGTGGTACGGATTTCAACACCTGCCAACTCTCCTTGCAGGGCGCTTGCCACATTGCTCACAGGGCGGTCTTTCAGCTGGTCGCCCTTCACCTTGGCTACGGCGTTGGTTACATCGCCTTTCTTCACGGAACCATAACCGATGACCACTACTTCGTCCATCATCTTGGAGTCTTCCTGCAGGGTGGCACTTGCCTGGTCGCCCTTGATGTTGACCTTTCTGGTCTTCATTCCGATGTAGGAAACTTCCACCTGGTGAGTGCCATTAGGAACCGACAGGGTATATTTGCCATCCATATCGGTAACGGTGCCCTGTTTGCCCACCTTGATGGTGGCGCCAATCACTGGGTCGCCGTTTCCATCGGTGATGACACCATGAATGGTCTTTGTGTTTTGAGCCATGCCAGAGATGCTGGCTGAGGCTAAGAGTAGGGTGAATAATATATGTTTCATGACTTATTCTTCTTCTATTGTTTTAAACTTGTTCCAGAGTTTGTCGGCTTCGTATGCACTCTTGCTGCCTGTAGGCACATAGAGTGTAGCCTTCGAGATATAATCGCCCAGGGAATCTTGCAATGCCGGAGGGGTTGTTGCCTTGACATGAACCTTGGTCAGTTTGCTGGCTCTGTAGAATGCGTTGCCACCCATTTTGCTGACGGTGCTTGGCAAGGTAATTTCCTTGACGGCAGAGCAACCCAGGAAGGCACGTTCGCCGATGGTGGTGATGCCCTCGTTGAGCTCTATCTTGCTTGCCTTGGCGCAGTTGGCGAATGCCAGGTTGCCGATGGTCTTCACCTGCTCTGGCAGAGTGAAGGCAGCCATCTTCTTGCATTGGGCGAAGCAGGCGCTTGGAATTTCTTGGATGGCAGCAGGGATGTTGACTGCTGTCATCGCCGAACAGTTGGCGAATGCACCCTGTCCGAAGGTGGTAATGGTTTCAGGAAGGGTGAGCTTGGTGAGCGTAGTGTTGTTGGCGAAAGCCATCTCATCTACGCTGGTTACCCGGTAAGTCTTTCCATCCACGGTGAAAGTCTCAGGGATGGTTACTGATCCTACGTAGGTGGTCAGTTTTGCCTGGTTGTTGTCGTTGAGCTGGATGGGATATTTACGGTTGTAGGTAACCATGGCAGTGCCATCCTCGTTGTCGAAGAAGAAAATCTTGCTTTCATCTTCCTGTGTATAGGCTATTTGCCCACGAGTAAAATATTCTTTGTTGCCATCCACCGTGTCGCTGCTGCAGGATGTAATGATGCAGCAAGCGGCAAGGATAGCTTGAATCATGAAAGTTTTTTTGTTCATAGTTCTGAGTATTATATATGTGACACGTGAAATGATTTTATTCTCTTTCTATTTGGCTGTTGTGTTGCCGTTGTTCTGTCTGCGCTCGATGGTGATGCTTTCCTGTTTGTTTGGACTCACCAGATAAGCTCGCTTGATGCGCAGAGAAGTCTTTCCGTCGGCAGGGATAAAGGTGATTTTCTTCTTCTCGCTTGTAAAGAGATAGTTGTAGCCGCCTTTCTCCTTGGCTTTGATGACTCCTGTCTTTTCGCTCACCCTGAGCAGGTTCTGCTTTTGACGCTTGAACATCGGAGCTTCTGTGGTGGCTGTAAGCGAATATTCTGTGTTGGGCTTGCCTCTTACGATGATACCCACGTTGGCTGGTATCACGTTGCCCACCTTTACGAGTTTCGCCAGGTTGCTCTCTGTACCTTGAATCACGCCGTAGGCTATCAGACCCTCAGGGACGGCGAGGTTTTCGCCAGAAAGATTGCCGAATACGGCATAACCATCGGCTCCCGTCTTTACCATATAGTAGTTCCAGTCTTCTTCGTCAGAATCAGACTCGTTTTTGGTGCTGGCAGCCACAACAATCTTTCCATTATTCTTAGGAAGATTGATTTTGTTGATGGCGATGTATTTTTTCAAGATGTTGGATTGATACATCAACTGTGCTACCAGTTGGGCGTTGACTCTTGCGCCGAGTTCATTGGTGTGGGTAGAACCGCCGGCAGGGAAGAACTGCTTGCAGCCTTCTGGTCCCCAGGATTCCATATATTCCTTGCAGGCTGCTGTGAGGTTGAGGCATTCCACCTTCAGGGAATCGGCCACCTTCTTCATGTGAAAAGGATAATCATAGGTGTGGTCGTTCTCATCTACACCCTTTGCCTTGCCGTTGTCTATACGTCCGATGCGTGATATCTTGGTGCCCTCGAAGAGCTTGCGGCAAATGGATGTCACAAGGATAGGAGTGGCACCAAGCTCACGCGTCTCACATATAAACCTACTTAAATATTCGCGATAAACATCAGTCGCTACTGATTTCTGGTCGTTATGGCCGAATTGAATGAGGACATAGTCCCCTTTTTTGATTTCTGTTTTGACCTTAGGCCAAAACTTGCGATAGAAACTGCGGGCACTCTCACCACGGTCGCCCCAGTTTTTCACTGTCATGCCGTTGGTGAAATAATCGCCAAACACTTGTCCCCATCCATACATTCCTTTCTGGTCTGGTTCGCTCTGATCATAGTCAGCCATGGTGGAATCACCTATGGTGTGAATCTTTGCATTTGCATTCAGCACCAGGGTCAATAGGGATAATGCCATGATGAATATTCTTTTCATGTTACTTTTTACAGTCATAATTGTTATTTTTTTGTAAGTTTGAAATCAGTGATTGTCTGTAGGGTTGTTTCTGCTGTAAAATTAAGACATTCCCGTCAATATACTTTGTATTATTGTGCATATTGATGGAAAATTATATTTTTTATTTGTTTCTGTATTCATTTACCAGGCGTTGGTAATCAGCAAAGTTGTATCCGTACTCAATCGGCTGGGTTGGTTCAAGGAATTGGAAGGATGGCAGCATGCCTTGACTGTCTCGTTCTGCCAGAAGTTCTTGGGCATCCAGACTCTTGAAGCTGCTTTTTGTCAGTTTCTTGTCGTTGTCCCACTTCTGGGTGGCTTCATTCCAGTTGAAGGAGTTGTTCTGTATGGTGCAGTCCTTCCTGTTTCCGTCAACCATCCTCAGATGCTTGTTGCTCTTGATGGCATCCGAACCGTATGAGAGGCAGTTTTCTATGATGTGACCATAGCCGTTTACATTGCTGTTGCCCGTTTCTGTTCTGTCCTTTCTGTTGGTCATATTATAGTTGGCACCGCCGTTCTTATAGGCCGAGCAATGGATGAAGTGCAGACCTCCCAGATGGTGGTTGGCATAGAACCCATTGGCACGGTTGGCTGCCGAGATACAGTTTTCGGCAACATGCATCGGAGCTTTTTCAAACTTCGTTCTTGCCACTTTCCCCATGCCATAGCCACCGCATTTGAATCCGTTTCCATCTGCTATCTTCTTGTCTTCACCATTGATGCTGGCATATCCGTTCTTGTAGGCAATGCTATAGAGAAATTTCACTGGAGCTTGTGCATTGATGAGGTCGTAACCGTCATCGCTGTTATACCAGGCTCTGCAACCGATGAATATATTCTCTTCGCTGTCGAGTGTTCCCGGGTGGCATCCGAACCCGTCGCTATTGCCGCCTTTTCCATTTTCCGAAACAGTATCGAAGTTGTTGTAGGCATCGCAATTGATGAAGTAGTTGTGGGCGCATTTTTTGATGAGATAGAATCCGATTCCCATGCCGTTGTGAGCAGAGACGTTCTCCAGTTTATTATGAGAAGCATTGAATATTCTGAAGTTTTCGCTTTGGGTATGATGGGGTTGTGTTACCTGAATACCGATGCTCTCAATGTTCTTGATGTTGAGATAGTTGCCTGTCAGCAGGAATCCGGTGATGCGGGCATCCGGTTTTACCTCCGAGAAATCGAACACAGGGCGTTTGCCTTGGGCATCCGTCATGCCGATGTAGCTGATGCGCTTCTGGGCTGTTCCGCTCTTATCGAGCAGGAAGGCTACGGCATATACCTTTTGATAGGTGGGAGCCATCAGGTCTTTCTGCTTTACCTTGTAGGTTCCTGGCATGATAAAAACGGTATCTCCTGGAGCTACAAGGGCTTGAGCCTGGGCTAAGGAGGCAAAGGCTTTTGACTTACTTAAACCATTATTCTTGTCTTTGCCTTGTGGTGACACATAATAGTTCTTGGCACTGAGTGCCATAGCTTGTGTCAGGATAGATAGTATGCAAATGAATCTTCTCATGATGCTTGTTATTTGTTGATGAACTTCTTGCCGTTCATGATAACCATACCCTTGTATGACTTCTGAACCTTCTGACCTGCCAAGTTGAACATGATGCCATCATTCTTCTTAGCTTCGTTCTCAATACCATTGATGCCCGTTGTATTACCATTACCTGGGTTGAAGAAAATAACCTTTGCAGCATCTGGGCTCTCCTTGATAGATTTGGCAAGCTTATCTTGGTCGCGGCGGATTCTATAATATGCCTTGCCGGCAGAAAGGTCGCCTGCTTCTGTTGGAACAAATACAGTCTTACTATCCTTTACGCCAAGAATATAGTTGTGGAAGATTTTACTGTCTGTATTTTTATCGCCAGTATAATCTAATTCTGTTTTCTCCAAGGTATAGTCTGAGATAACTGGGCGGAGTGCATAATTCTGATCAACCAATGATTTAGAACCGTCTTCTTTCATGGCAGTACCGCAGTCGGTAGATGTCAGCTCGTAACTCTTGCCACCTATGCCTTCAAGAATCACACCTGTGCATGCAGGGATTGTCTCAACCTCAGTAAGTGACAAAGTGATGGTTCCATCTTTCTGGGTTTTCTGAGCACCTGCGATGTAAGCCTTCAAACCTGCAGGTACCGTCCAAGCATGAACATCAGAGAAAGTGATGACACCCTGCTCAGGCAAAGTAATACTTTTGCTCGAAGTGGCTTCGCTTGTTGGAACAAACTTTACTGCATAGATTTGTGCAGCTTTTACTGTTGTGATATAATAGGTACCTGCCTGGTCGTTGGATACGCAGGCAGTGAACTGTTCGCCCTTTGCAGTACTTGTAAATTTTTGTTTCTCCTCTCCGTTGAAGTAAACGATGATGCCACGATTTGCATCTGTTCCTTCTGCATATACATAAAGTGTACCAGCACATCCTGCATCGAAGGCAATGGCATCTTTGGTAATTTCAGAAGCCTTGGTTGCTATCTTAGATGTATAAGCGCCAGGAAATTTAATACCATAATTAATCTGATAAGTCTGGTCTCCCAATTTGACATCATCTAAGCCTTTTACTACTGTAGTAACTGCCTTTTCTGCTGTATGTCCAACAATGTACAGTCCGCCATAATTAACAGGTGTATCAAATGCTACATCTTCATTACCAGCCTGGAACTGGTCGAAGTTCCAATACGTAGTCTGGGTGATGCTCTCTTGAGCGAAAGCTGACTTAGGGGAGATAGCCATAACGGCTAATGCAATAAGCGTAAAAATCTTTTTCATAATTGTTGTTGTTTTATTGTTTATGTTAAAGGAATTTTTGTTAGGTAGGCAATCGAATGTTTTGGATTCAAGTGGTACCATGTTTGTTTTGTGCTGTAAAATTATAAGTAATTGGCATGATACAAATAGAATATTGTGCAATATAATGGAAAATATCCTCATTAGGACCTCTTTTTTTGTGTTTTTGTACATGAATACAGTTTTTTTTCGCTATTTTTGCAACATATTTCATATAAACCGATTAAAAACAGCCTAATGAATAAAAAGAGAATTCTACGTATTGAGGGCTTTATTATGTTACTGTTGGCAACTTTTCTGTCATCAGAGATTTGTGCACAGAGTGTTTATCAACTCTCTGTTGAAAATGTATTGCCTACAAATTATGTTCGTACGATACAACAGGATAAGTATGGTTACCTTTGGTTTGCCACTACTTCGGGATTGGCGCGCTATGATGGTTATCAAACCGAAGTGTTGAAGCCTTCCACAGCGGGCAACCGTAAGTTCATGCAGGATTCCCGTATTTTAGGTATCAAGTTGTGGGGAGATAGATTCTTATGGGTTCGTCTTCGTGGTCGTCTATATAGCTGTTACGATATAGAGAAAAATGCCTTTGTAGATTTTACGGGTAATGGTAGCTATAGCCAACCGATTAAAGGTTACACCTTTCTTTCTGCTTCAGAGATGATGGTTTGGAACGAAAAGGGTGAGGGAAAGCGTATCAGTTTTGATGGAAAGGACTTTGCTTCTGTAAAAATGTCGTTCCCTGTTTCTGATGTAGTCAATTACATTCAGGCAGGAAAGAAGGAACTTTTAGTAGCTGGTGATGGTACCATCTATCAATATAAAAATGGTAAGTTTGTTAATATCTTTTCTACCTTTGTTAATAAATCAGTACGCAATGTGACGGAGGCCTCCTATTGGGGTGGCTCCATCTTCCTGACCACCAATGATGGCATCTATCAGTATCAACTTGAATCAAGACAAATGGTTCGTTCTGCTTACAATCCTAAGCAGCCTCATGTGGTGCTGGATAATATGGGTAATGCTATCATTCTGGCCTTTGATGGTAGCGATGTCTTCTATCTTACATCTAAGAAGACTTATCATTTTGGGGGCATCTATAATCAGCAACTCTTGCAGTTGAACAGTGAGCCACGCTATCAGTTTTATGCAGCAAGTGATGGAAAATTATGGATTTCTACCTATGGAAATGGACTCTTCTCTTATGACATCCAAAAGGAAAAGCTGGAGTCGTATGCCGACCTTCTTCCATCGCCTTATGTATATACCCCTTTTGTAGATAAGGCACATAATCTCTGGGTATCTCTGGAGAATATGGGTGTGTATGTCATCAACTTTGCCCAATCTGAGGCCCGCTATCTATATTATAATGGTGATAGGTCGGGTATTAATCACGAAGATGATGTTCGCCTTCTCAAGCGTGTGGGCAAGCGTATTTATATCAGCAACATGCAGAATGGCAGTAAGGTGGCGGATGGACTGTTGAAGAACTTTCGGTCTTTCGATAGCTATCATGATGATATAACAGCTGTGGCTCAGGATGCCCAGGGCAAGCTCTTTGTTGGTACTCGAAAGAACGGAATCTTCGATGTTGATGGTGGCAGGAATCATGTGCATTCTGATAATCCTGCATCTTTGGGAAAGGGTAAACTCAGTGATATTCTCTTTGACAGGAAGAACCGCATGTGGGTTTCGCTTTTCGATGCAGGACTGGAAGTTTATCTGAACGGGAAGTTTATTCATGTGATTGAGAGTAAGTCGTTGCAGGCTCGCAACATGGAGATGGATAAGCAGGGCAATATCTGGCTTTGCACCAGTAGGGGAGTCTTGCGTTTCAATCCCGATGAAATATTGCGTAATCACAAGGCTTTTCAGATGATTCATGTTTCGCCTACAGACCAGGTGAACGATGAGGTGCATAGCGTGTATGAGGACAGCAAGGGAAGAATATGGATAGGAAGCATCGGAAACGGGGTGAAGATGATAGATGGAAAGGATACCATTACTTATACCACCCGTGATGGCTTGGCAGATAACAATGTGCAGAGCATCGTGGAACATCGACAGTCGGGAGACGTGTGGCTGGGTACTGATAACGGTATCTCCCGTTTTCGCAAGGGTGCGTTCAATAACTTCTATTTTGGTGCCAACTCATTGGAGAATGCCTGTACGGAGGATAATGCTGTGGAGTTGGACAATGGCAACCTTGCCTTTGCTACCCATCATGGTGTGATGACCTTCAATCCGGGTGATATCCACGAGAGCAAGCCTGCTTTCCCTCTGGCGATTACCAAGATAGAGGCAAATGGTATCTCTATAGGAGAGTTGGAAGAAGACGAGGCACGATTGGATGGTACACTGACCCGCGCCCGGGAATTCTCCATCAGCTATCATCTGAATTCGCTCACCTTCTATTTCTCGGATTTCTATTATGCCAAGAAGAATGGTAGTTCATTCACCTATTATCTCAAGGGATATGACAAGGGTTGGAGCAATCTCTCGCGCATCAACTTTGCGCAATATCGAAATCTGCCTGTGGGGCATTATACCCTGCACGTGCGTTCCTGCAATGCCAACGGCGTGTGGTCGCCGGAAGAGGTGACACTCAAGATAGAGGTGCGCCCGCCTTTCTATGCTACCTGGTGGGCATACCTTATATATATAGCACTCGTGGCGCTCGCTATCTATTATGTATATGTCAACTTCCGCCGTATCAATAATCTGCGCAACAAGGTGAAGGTGGAAAACCAGCTCACGGAGTATAAACTTCGCTTCTTCACCAATATCTCGCATGAGTTCCGTACGCCGCTTACGATTATCAAGGGTGATATGGATCGACTCAAGACCGTGGACAAGGTGCCGGGAGAGATGAAGCAGCCACTCTCATCGATGGCGAAGAGTGTGGAGAGAATGATGCGACTCATCAACCAGCTCCTGGAGTTCAGAAAGATGCAGAACGACAAGCTGCAGCTTGCCTTGGAGAAAACGGATGTCATCGCCTTTCTGCAAGACATCTTCTTGAACTTCAGTAATATTGCCGAGGGTAAGCATATCAACTTCATGTTCCTGCCTTTCGACAAGAGTTACGAGATGTATGTGGATCGCAACTATCTGGACAAGATTATCTACAATCTCCTCTCGAATGCGCTGAAATATACCCCGAGTCATGGGGATGTGGCTCTGCGTATATCGCTGAATGACAATCAGCATTTGCTCATATCGGTAGAAGATACGGGAGTGGGGGTTGAGAAAGCAAAGCAAGATTTACTGTTCCAGCGTTTCAACCGCAGCAGTTATTCGCACGATAGCATCGGCATCGGTTTGCATCTTACGGCAGAACTGGTGCGTGTGCATCATGGAGAAATCTCTTATCACGACAATCAGCCTCATGGCAGTATCTTCCGTGTAGAACTGCCTGTGGATGAAAAGGTGTATGGAGAGAAAGACTTCATGGCAGTGGATAATGTGGTAACACTGGAGGAGAACAGTAAGCCGCGCACTGTCCTGGAGATGGAATACCGGGAGATGCCGCCTAAACCGCTGAATCATTATCGGGTGCTCGTGGTAGAGGATGACAATGATGTGAGGGAGTTCCTGAAGAATGAGTTGCTGCGTTATTTCGAGATAGATCTGGCTGCCGACGGGCAGGAGGCTTGGGAAAAGATCCAGGAACAGAAGCCTGACTTGGTGGTGAGTGACGTGATGATGCCTAGAATGAGCGGATATCAGTTGGTGAAGAAGGTGAGAAGTGATTCTGCTCTTGCCGATTTACCTTTTATCTTATTGACGGCACTTACTGCAGACGACAAGAAACTGAAGGGCATAGATGCTGGAGCGGATGCTTATATCGAGAAGCCATTCCATACCGATATCCTCATTGCTACCTGTTGTCAGCTCCTGGAACAGCGCAACCACTTGAAGCAGGTGTATGGACAGCAACCTGTGGGTAGCACCAAGGCTGTGACTCCTGAGGTTATCAAGGATGAACAGGACCAGAAATTCCAGACTGTACTGGATGTCTGGCTTGCTGAGCATATCGCCGATCCACAACTCAATATTGATAGTTTTGCCGAGAGTATGGGGTATGGTCGCACCACCTTCTATAAGAAGATAAAACGCATCACAGGTACAACGCCAAATGATTATATCCGTTCTTTGCGTATGAACAAGGCGGCAGAACTTTTGAAGGATGATAGACTTACGGTTGCCGAAGTGGGATATCAGGTAGGTATTGGCGATCCGTATTACTTCAGTAAGTCGTTTAAGAGCTTCTTTGGCGTGAGTCCAACGAAGTATCGAACTGGCAAATGATTTGTTGAATTGAATGAAACATAAAAAAAGAAAGCTAGCTACTTCAGTTGAAGCAACTAGCTTTCTTTTTTGTTTTTATCTATACTTTGATGAAATCATATCGTTATTGAAGAACCCTTTCTTATTTGTTCTTCAGAAAATCAATTTCTACGATTCTCAATACAGGCTTACCCTTCTTGATTCCGATGAAATCGAGGGTGCTTGCCTTGCCGCCAGCCAGCTCCTTGGTATCGCTGAGTTGGGTCTTGCTCTTGGCATCGCCTATCATCTTGATGGTGATATCCTTCGCCTTCACTGGCTTGTCTATCTTGATGTGAACATAACCGAGGCTGGCGTAGGTGTAACCCTCCCAAACTTTCTTCTTACCGGCAAAGATGGCAAGTGGATACATCTTGTCTCTCCAACCCGTGAGCTTCACGGTGATTTCATCCACCTTCTCTCTCTTGGCAAACAGATAGGTGATCCATGCATTCTCAGGCTTGCCATCGCTCTTCCATTCCGAAGTTTCGTCATCGTCGAAGGTTTTCAGGGCATCTTCCTGGTTAACGCCAGCAGTGGCACCAGTGATATCGATGGTCTCCTTGATATCGGTATAGGATGGGGTAGATGGTGTTTCGCCACGAGAAAGGTCGCCCTTCAAGCTGAACTGAGGCAGATAGTGCTCGATATCCACCTTCTCGGTCTTCAAGTCGATGGTCGCCACGCCCTTGATACCATCAGCACCAGCACAGATTGTGATGTTTCCTGGGTTCACGGTACTGCGAATCAAAACTCTGTTTACACCGCACTCTACAGGCAAATCAATCTTTCCGATGTAATTATCAAAAGTGTTGTCGCTATCTGTTGAATCGAGAATATCAGCTGCCTTCTGCTCTGCGGTCTCGTTCTTATCTACCACGAGGCTCTGCTTCTTGGCTGCAAGTTCCTTCTTTGTTTCCTCGTTAGGAGTAGCCAGTCCGCCAATCCATTCCATTTCGCCTTGATAGTTGAAGTGGATGGTGCGGTTGTCGAGAGGACAGCGTCTTCCCTGCTTATCTACCACCTCTACCTGGATGAGCGCCATGTCGGCACCATCAGCCTTGAAACCTTCCGGATTTTGGATGCTGGTGAGCTTGATGTGATGAGGCTCACCGGCTGTCTCGATGGCATAACGGCTTGTTTCCTTCTTGACCTTGGCATCTTTAGATTTCTTATCTGATTTATCGTATGTATAAGCCACAGCCTCAATCTTTCCAGCCTCGAAAGGTACGTTCTTCCAGGTGAAGAGCCATTGGTTGCTGCGTTCGCCCATGCTCTTGCCGTTGACGAAGAGTTCTACCTCGTCGCCGGTACTTACCACATATTCAGTCTGCTTGATGGTTCCTGGCTTGTAGTTCCAATGTCCCACGATATAGGTGGCATCCTTTTCCGGAGATACCCATCCATCCCACATTACCTGATGAGCGAAGAAGGCATCCTTCGGAATACGCATCGCATCGGTTACACCGCTCGAACGGTAGTTTGCCTCACCACGATGATGGGTGTTGGTATCCGAGAATATGATCTTGGTACCGCCATCGCTTACTCTTTTGCCTGTGCCCGGACGCTCCTGCCAGTATTCAAACCATCGCTCTACCATGCTTGCAGCAAAGGTATCCATGTTGTGGTTGTATTCGAAGGCAGGTTTGCCGCGATACAACGGTCCGTCGCCTTCCTTGTGGTAAGGATAGCTCTGTTCATCCCAGTATTTGCGCAAGCCCTCGTCGCGATGATACTCCATCGACCACATCGGGTGCTTCTTGCTCTTGTTGATGTAAAGCATCTCACCGCCATACTCAGCCTCGTTGATGTTGAGCATCTCTCGGCTGCCGCTGGCTCTGCCGCCGTGAGGATCGAATTCGTCGCGGATGGCTTTCATCTGCAACATGTGCTCGCGGCTCACCCCCTTGTTACCGCTCTCGTAGAAGATGATGCTCGGGTTGTTGCGGTTGTAGATGATGGCTTCCTTCATCAGTTCCAGACGTTGTTCCCATCTGCGGTCGAATACATCCTTCTCGGCATCACCAGCAGGCATTGCCTGAATCAAGCCCACGCGGTCGCAGCTCTCGATGTCCTGTTTCCAAGGGCAGACGTGCATCCAGCGCACCAGGTTACCGCCTGATTCCACCATCAGCTTGTTGCTGTAGTCGCTCAGCCAGGCAGGAACGCTCATGCCCACGCCAGGCCATTCGTTGGAGGTGCGCTGCGCATAGCCGTGCATCATGATGGCACGGTCGTTGAGATAGAACTTGCCTTCGCCAAATTGGGTTTTGCGGAAACCGGTTTTGGTCACTACATCGTCTATCTTGCTGCCGTCGTCCGCTTTCAAGAGGGTCTTCACGGTGTAGAGATAACCATATCCCCAACTCCAGAAGTGAGTGTTGTTCAGGAGTCCGCTCACCTTTACGGTCTTGGTTTCACCTGGCTTCAAGGTGTATCTCTCGCCATCAAAATGACCCACTTCCTTGCCGTCTGCATCCAGAACCTTGGCGAAGAAGCGGAAAGAGCGAGGCTTGGAATCCTCATTTCTTACCTGCGATTCAGCATTCACCGTTACCTTCTTGCCCGCAATATCATAGTTGCTGCCATAGATATAGGTACCTGTGGTCTTGAGATTATTGTAGAGCGGAAGAGTCTGATAGAGTTTGTCAGTGATATGGAGGAACACGTTCTTCGGAATACCGCCATAGTTGGCATTGAAGTTCTTGTCGTTCCACTGGAAGCGCTGATTGGTAGCACGCTCGCGATAGTTCCATGAGTTATCTACGCGTACGGCAATCACATTCTCACCTTTTATTATATAAGGCGTCAGGTCGAAGCCGCTTGCCATTACACCATTCTCGGTATATCCCACTTTCTTGCCATTGAGCCAGATGTCGGCACCGAAGCGCACGCCTTCGAACTCAATGAAATACTTGCGGTCGCCCACTTCTTGGATCAGGAAGTGCTTGCGATACCACATAATGGTGTCGCTGTGGTGTTCGATAGAAACCTTGAATGCTTCTTTCTCGTTGAAGGCACGAGGCAGCGTAATCTGTTTCCAACCGGCATCCGGGTAGTTTGTCTGTTCTGCTCCCTGGAAGTCGCCCACCTTGAGCAACCATCCTCCATTAAAATTGAGTTTTGTTCTTTCTACTGCATACATCTGGCAGAGCGAGATGAAAGCAAGTAGAAGCAGGAATAGTCTTTTTCTCATTCTAATTTTGTTTTGATTGTTTTGTTGCGTTATTGTTGTTATTATTACTATTATGGTGCAAAGTTACGAAAACAATCCGATGTTTTCTCGTAATTTCGTTCAATATCTTGTATTTTCGTTCGAAGTTTATATGCTTTTCTCTGTAAAAAGAGGAAGGTTGATACCTAGCAAAACGCAAGGTATCAAGAATTATAATATCTACGAAGAGTTCGTAAAATGTTAAAATATAGCTTGTTTTATATTTTTTAACGAACATTTTCTTGTTGTGTTACGAATTTTTCGTAGATTTACAGCGTGATTTGGAAACAAGAATGTTGAAATTAAAAAAATAAGATAGGAAAATGGAAAAATTGACGAATCAGGAAGAAGATATCATGCTCCGAATATGGAAGTTGGGACGATGTGCCGTGAAGCAGATCATGGAATTGTTGCCGGAGCCTCGTCCACCTTATACTACAGTAGCATCGATTGTGAACAATCTGAAGCGCAAGAATTATGTCAAGGCAGAGCGTGATGGCAAGGGGTATGTCTATTCGCCAGCCATTGCCGAGAGCGATTATAAACGAAAATTCCTTTCGGGTTTCGTTCATGATTATTTCAGGAATTCCTTCAAGGAAATGGTTTCCTTCTTTGCCAAGGATGAGAAAATCAGTCCC
>OIZI01000591.1_pt1 | contig 17843 bp, 11 predicted proteins | sample 1588441 | NCBI WGS metagenome assembly OIZI01 (sample SAMN03283284) | human gut metagenome | biome: human-associated habitat; material: feces | host: Homo sapiens | place: Peru | collected 2012 | reverse complement strand
ACCTGTCCGAGCGCGGCAAGATCCTGCCCCGCCGTACCACCGGTACCTGCGCAGCCCATCAGCGTGACCTGACCACCGCTATCAAGCGTGCCCGTCAGATTGCTCTGCTGCCCTACGTCACTGACTGATTTTAAAAAATCACACCCGCCGATTTTTCGGCGGGTGTTTTTTTTACTGTTGTGTATACTCCAGGTAGTCGTCCCCGGGGACGGCAGCGCCGTCGAAGGTCAGGTCAGAGCAGGTGGAGAAGTTATAGACAAAGCCTGCCATATTATATTCCTTGTCTCCGATATCCCGGAAGGTGTTTCCGTTCATCTCGGCCTTTTTGCAGCTGTTCAAATTGATGCCGCCATAGGAGCACTCGTAGATTTCGTTATTGTTCAGGGCCAGATTCCGGCACTGGACACCCTGGATGCCGATGGTGCCGCAGCCAAACAGGCCGGTATTTTCCACGGTCACATTGCTGCAGCCGTCAAAATACAGCACGCCGCCCATGCAGTAGCCGGGCTCCCTGGTGTGACCCGCGGTCAGGTCCTTGACGGTAATATTGGAGCAGTTCGCAAAATAGAGCACATTGGCATACCGGGGCACGGCGGAAATCACGTTGGCACCCTTGCCGGTCTTGCCGCGGATGGTCACATTGTCCAGGTCCACAATGTTCAGCTGGGGACCGTCGAAATTGTCCACCCAGTAGTAGTTGACACCGGCAGTATTCTTGCCGTAGTCCGAAGCGGTGCTCAGGTCCAGCAGGGGCGTATCAATGATGATTTCCCGGTTGGAGTCAAGGGCCGCCAAAAATTCGTCCGCGGTCTTGACGGTTACGGTCTCCTGGGCGGTGGTGGCGGGTTTCACTTCCGCATTCAGCTGACCAAAGGCCTCGTCCATCTGCGCTTCCGTAATTTCCGCGCCGGTGGCATCCACCACGGCCACGCCGCCATCCAAGGTAAACCAGGCCCAGCCGGTGTTGCCCTTGCCGGTGCAGTCGTCCAGAACCACATCCGTCAGCTCTCCGGCATTGTAGGCAGTGAGGAAGGAGCCGCTCATGGTATTGTCCTCAAACTTGCAGCCCGTAAACACGGTCCGCTGGCCGATGTTCATCAGGTCACAGCAGTTGTTCCCTTGGAAGGTGGTATTGGTGATTTTCAGGCCGCTGCCCCACCAGGCCGTCAGGGCATTGCTGCCCCCAAGGTCGCCTCCAATGTCCCGGATCACGCAGTCCGTCACCGTGACCTCGTTGGTATAATCCAGTTCCAGGCCTACGGAGGAACACTCGTAAATCTCGCACCGCTCCAGGGAAAGGGTATTGCACTCATAGGAATTCACGCCCACAGCCCCGCAGCCGTAGAGGCCTAAGTCCTTCATTGTCACGTTGGAGCAGCTATTAAGATTGATGACGTTCCCTTCGCAGGGGTCTGTCCGCTCCGTATGTCCGGCGGTAAAGCCCTCCAAAACCACATTTTCACAATTTTGGAGATTCAGAACCGTGGCCGCCCTGGGCTCGCTTTGCAGCACGGTCTTCCCCTGCCCAGCGCCCCGGATGGTCACATTCTGGACGTTGGCAATCACCAGCTGGTAGCCGTCCCCCACGCTTTCCCAGCGGCAGAAGGAGTTGCCGGTCTGCAAATCTCCGTTTTCCGGCTCCAGGAGGATGGTCCCCTCCCCCAGCTCCACCGTAGCCCCGGGAACAATGGCCGCCGCCAGCTCCTTGGCCGTGGTGATGCCATTGGCAACGGTGGACTCCACCGCCACGGGCTTTTCGTCAATGGCGGGCAGGGTGGCCGGGGTGTTGGGCCCTCCGGCGCAGCCACTGAGCAGCGCCGCCCCCAAACAGGCACAGGTAAGTAACTTCCAATTGAATTTTTTCATGTTATCATTCCTCCCATTCGCAGTAAATACTTGTTTTGCAGGGTTCCTTGGTAAAAATTGGCATTTCCCGGGCATCCGTCCGGTGGAGGGGCACCGCGCAGAACGCCAGCAGCATGGCCAGAATCCCGCCGCCCACAACCAGTTTCTTGAAAAACAAATCCATAGCGCGCCTCCTTTTCTAAGTTTCTGGGACAATCATAACATATCTGTTACGATTTGTCACCTTCCTTAACCATTTATTAAGGATTTTCCCGGGATACTTATACTTTTGTTAAGAATGGACCATGGCCGCAATTTCTTCCTCCGTCAGCACCTGGCCGTCTTCCTTGATCGGCTGGTCGCCGCCCAGGAAATACCCCCGGGTGTAGGTGTCGGCAAAGGAGCAATCCTGAATCAGGGGCGCAGACCCAATGATATGCGCGAAATAGGCAAACGTATTGCCCGAAAATTCGGAACTTTCCAGCGTCAGCGCCCGGTTGGTGTCGGAATACAGCATGTCGCCGCCGGCACACTCCGTCACCCGCAGATTCAGCAGATGGACATCCTGGCAGCCGGTAAGCTCAAAGAGCGTGGCATAGGACTGAAGCTCCCCAGTGCCGATTCTCGTCAGCGTGCAGTCCGTCATGGTAAACCGGGCACACAGCCGGAGGTAGATTGCCCCCTGGGAGCAGTCGTGAATGACGCAGTTTTGCACCATAACATCCCGGCTTTCCTCACCGAGAATGCCAAGGATGCCGCAGCCGTACAGGTCAGAGTCCAGAATCTCCACATTGGCGCTGCCCTGGAGCCGAATCACCCCACCGGCGCAGAGGCCCTGCTCCGGGGTATGGCCCAATTTCAGGCCCTGCACCCGGATGTTCTCGCAGTCCCGGAATAGCAGCACGTTGGCATACCTGGGCTGGGTGACAATTTCCGCGTCGCCATCCGCCACAAAACACAAATTGTCGGCTTTGATTTCCAGTTCCCAGCCGTCGTAGACCTGTTCCCACTTGCAGGACGTGGAAATCGGGAGTCCGCCGTAGCGTTCCGAGGCGCTCAAATCGTAGGTACCGGGGGCCAGACGGATGGTCGTGTTGTCCCCGATGGCATCCAGCAGCTCCTCCACATTTGTAACTGTCACCTCCCTGGGCTCCTCCGGAGTTCCGGCACCCCAGGGCTGGGTTTCCGCCGTTTCCGCTGTCTCCGGCTCCACGTTCTGCTGAACGGTCACACCCTCCGGGACCGTTCCCGTTGAGACGCTTCCCGGGTAGTCCCACTGCGGGGCGGTAATCCCCCGGAAGCTGCACTGGTCCACAGTAATGGGCTTCTGGTTCTGCATAACCGCCACCTCAAAGGTACAGTTTTCCACCACGTTTCCGGAGAAGGTCACCCCGCCCTCCGTATACATAAGTGCAGGCGCTTTGCAGTTTTCAATATGGCAGCCCGTAATTTGAACGTCGGAGCTGTTTTGCGCGATGAGCAGGGAATCCACACAGTCGATGTCATAAATATGGCTGTTTTCCAGCTGCACGTTCTGGGTATCCGTCAGGTATACCGCCCCGTAAGAGCAGTCGTACAGGTCGCTGTCCCGTATGGCGATGTCCTGAACGTCCCGGGTGGCAACCGCAATGGTGCCGCAGCCAAAGAGCTTTAGATTGGTCCCGTCCACCTGGCGGCAGTTTTCAAAATAGAGTACGCCTCCGGTGCAGGTGCCCTGCTGGGGGCTGTGGCCCACGGTCAGGTCCTGGAGCCAGAGATTGTAGCTGTTCCGGAAGTGCAGAGCATCAGCATATCTGGGGGCCGCCAGGAGGAAGGTTTCTTCCCCGTCCTGACCCCGGATGGACAGGTTCTGTACGTTCTGAATCACCAATTGGTAGCCGTCAAACACCGGTTCCCAGCTGTAGAATTGGCTCTCCGTCTCCCGGCCATAGTCCAAGGCCCGCAGAAGGTCGTAGGTCCCCCGGCGCAGGCGGATTTCCCGGTTGGGGCCGATGGCGGCAAGAAGCTGCTCCACGTTTTCAACCGTCACCACTTGCAGCCGGTCCATGCCCGCCGCCCCCCGGAATCGGGCTTCCGGGAACTTCCCGGACCCGGGCCCCAGAAGCAGACCCACGCACACCAGGGCCGCCACGGCCAGTCCCCCCAGGGCAATGGCCGGACCCGACTTCCGGTAACCCATAATCGCCAAAAGCCGCTGCTTTAAGTCCCGCTTCTCCGTGGCAAAGGTGGTGGCTCCGGCGGCATCCGGGAAGCGCTTTTCCGAGGCCATGGAGATTAAGGTCTCCCCATAGGCCTGCTTCTCCCCGGCGCTCATGTGCCGGATAACCCATTCGTCACAGCTAAGCTCACAGGCCCGGTTCAGCTCCCGGCGGAAGACATAGGTCAGGGGATTAAACCACTGGACGGAGAACACCAGTACGGAAAACCACTTGTAGAAAATATCCTTCCTGTGGAAATGCACCAGCTCGTGGCGCAGGATATTTTGCAGGGTCTCCCGGTCATATTCCCGCACCGGAAGCAATATTCTGGGCCGGAGGACCCCAATGAGCATGGGAGAATCCAGATTTTCCGCCAGCAAAAGCCTTGGCTTCTGCCAGAGCTCCCGGGTGAGCCCCGCGTCCTCCCATTTGAGCTCCCGGCAGACACTGTGCCTTGCCCGGAAAACGAAATAACCGTAGCTGGCAAGATACCAGCCCAGGGCCCCAATAGCGCCCACGAACCAAACCGTCCGCACTACCCGGACCCAGGAAATGGGCTGCTTCACCGGGGCCTCCGCCGATGCCGTGGTCTGCGCCTCCGGCGGAGACGAAACGGCCGCCGCCTCCGTTGCCGCGGGGAAGGTTTTCTCTACTTCCACCGGCTCCGTCACCGGTGCCGCCACCGGCTTTGGCACCGTGGTTTTCACCGGAATCACCCCCGGCAGGGGCACCAGAAACCGCAGCAGCACCGCAAGCCAGGCATAATAATAGAGGGTATTGGGAAGCTTTTTGAAAAATACCTTTTTCCCCAGCAGAAGCAGCAGCCCCAGCGCCGAACCGCTCAGGGTCAGGGTTCCGAAAATCTTTAGAAAATTCATGGCTGCTCCTCCACATGAAACAGTGCCCGCAGCTCCTCCATGTCCTGCTCCGTCAGGCCCTTGGAGTCGATGAGCGAAGCGACCAGCGCCTTGGCGCTGCCCCGGAACAGCCGGTTTACCAGGCTGTCCGCCGCGGAACGGGTGTATTCCTCCCTGTGGAAGGTGGGGGTATAGAGGTAGACCCCGGCCTTACTGCGCACCAGCGCCCCCTTCTCCGTCAGCCTGCCAATAAGGGTTTTGATGGTGGTTGCCTCCCAGCCGGTACTTTTCAGCCCCTGGCGAATCTCCGTAACGCTCAGAGGCCGCCCGGCCTCCCACAAGAGGTTCATGATTTCATATTCGGAGTCTGTAATCTTAAAAGGTTTTCCCATAGCCATTCCTCCCGTTTCTTTTGGATGAATTCTTTATACCATATAAGACTACAGTTGTCAACCGTTTTAGACTACATTTGTCATCTCTTAATGATTTTTTAGGAATGGCTCCCCTGAAAGGGGAGCTGGCCCGGCGACAGCCGGGTCTGAGGGGTCCGGCTTTTCGCCAGAAAAGTCTCCGCCAAAGGCGGAATGCAGTCCTAAAGAAATCGAAAGCCCGGTATTTGCGCCTGCGGCGCAAGGCTTGTCCTGCGGCCAAGCCGGACCCCTCAGTCAGCTGCGCTGACAGCTCCCCTTTCAGGGGCGCCTAAAATACCACTTTTCTTTTTTTGTTTTATGCTGTATAATGACCTTATCTTACAAATTCGAGGAGGATTCCCTTATGAAATATGGCTTTGGTGTGGACCTGGGCGGGACCACCGTGAAAATCGCCTATTTTGATGAAACCGGCAAAATGCTCTCCAAGTGGGAGATTCCCACAGTGACCAAGAACGGTGGAGCCCAGATTCTGCCGGATATCGCGGCATCCATCGCCGCCTTTCGGGAGGAGCACCAAATTTCCGATACGGACCTTCTGGGCGTGGGCATCGGTGTGCCCGGTGCCGTCAGCAAGGGCGTTGTCAACCGGTGCGTAAACCTGGGCTGGGGGGTAGTCCCCATTGAGGAGGAGCTGTCCCGGCTGACCGGTCTCCCCGCCAAGGCCAGCAACGATGCCAACGTAGCGGCGCTGGGCGAATACTGGATGGGCGGCGGCCAGGGCTGCGAGAACGTGGTGTTCATCACCCTGGGCACCGGTGTGGGCGGCGGCATCATCGTAGACGGCAAGCTGCTCAACGGGGCCCACGGTGCCGGCGGCGAGCTGGGCCACATGGTCCTGGACCCCAAGGAGACGGATGTCTGCGGCTGTGGCAAGCGGGGCTGCGTGGAGCAGTACTGCTCCGCCACGGGCATTGTGCGGCTTGCAAAGCAGCGGCTTGGCAAGGACCGGGCCCCCTCCTCCCTGCGTGATCTGCAGGAGCTCACCTGTCGGGATATCTTCGACGCGGGCAAGGTGGGTGACCCCGTGGCCCTGGAAATCCTCAATACCTACTACGACTACATGGGCCAGTTCCTGGGCTCCATGTGCTCTGCCATCGACCCGGAGGCCGTGGTTCTCGGCGGCGGTGTCAGCAAGGCGGGCAATATGCTCCTGGAGGGCATTGTCCCCTACTTTAAGAAGTATGTCTTCCACGCCGCCTCCGGTGTAAAGTTCGCCCTGGCCTCCCTGGGCAACGATGCCGGTGCCTACGGCGCGTTCAAGCTGGTGCTGGACGCGGGAAATTAATGGAAACATAAAACGCCCAAAGGGAACGCTTCCGCTCTCTTTGGGCGCTTTTTATGTCAAATCAGAGAGAGGCTCCCCTGAAAGGGGAGCTGGCCCGGCGATAGCCGGGTCTGAGGGGTCCGGCTTTTCTTTAGAAAAGCCTCCGCCGTAGGCGGAATCCAAGTTCAGGCGTTTAGGATGCCTGGTATTTGCGCCTACGGCGCAAGGCTTGGCTTTCAGCCAAGCCGAGACCCCTCAGTCAGCTGCGCTGCCAGCTCCCCTTTCAGGGGAGCCCAGTTTAGCCTTTTTATGTGAGTGCCGAGAAGCCCAGGACGACGATGCCTAAAATCACCAGGATGATGCCGGTGGCACGGTTCAGGGTCTTGGGGGCTGCCTTGTTGGCAAATACCGCCGCAATGCGGGCCCACAGGAGGGTGAAGGCGACGCACAGGGCAAAAACCGTCCAGTCCGGCGCACCGCCGATGGCAAAATGGGACACCGCCCCGGTCAGGGCCGTAAAGGTCATAATGAACACGCTGGTGCCTACGGCGGTTTTCAGCTCGTAGCCCAGGACGCTGGTTAGAATCAGCAGCATCATCATGCCGCCGCCCGCGCCGATGAAGCCGCAGATAAAGCCAATCAGGCAGCCGGAAATCAAAGACTGGATGGCCCGCTTCTTGGGGCTGACCCCCTGCATGGCCTCCTTGGTGGTCATCACCGGGCGGATGATAAACTTAATGCCCAGCAGGAAGGTCATAAATACGGAGAAGTTCCCCATGGTTGCCGACGGCACTTTACTGGCGATGTAGCTTCCAATCACCGTAAAGGTAAGAACGCCGAGCATCATAATGATGCCGTTTTTCACATCCAGGTTTTTGTTCTTTCCGTAGGTATAGGCGGATATGGCGCTGGCCAGCACATCCGAGGAAAGGGCGATGCCCACCGCCATATAGGGGTCCATATGTAAGAATGTAATGAGCATGGGGCTGATCACCGCCGCGGCGCTGAGGCCCGCGAATCCGGTGCCCAAGCCTGCGCCCATACCGGCAAAAAAGGTGACGAGAACGGTTAATAAAATCGACTGCATATGCTTATTCCTCCAACAATTGGTTTACGTTTCGGTGCATGATTTCCAGCACCTGGTGAATGGTCTGCTTCTGCTCCTGGGTGATGTCCCGCTCCAGAGCGGCAAAAAAGCGCTGCTGCATCTCCCTTCCGGCCCGGACAATGGGGGCGGCCTCCGGTGTCAGATGGAGCTCCCGCTTCCGCCGGTCCCCCGCCACTGTCGAGCGGGTGAGATAGCCCTCCTGCTCCAGCCTGTCTATGTGGATGGACACCAGGTTTGCTTTCAGGCCCCGGACCTCCACAATATCCCGGGCGGTTTTGTATGCGGGATTGTTGGCAAGGAACATGAGGATATCAAAGGAGGTCTGCGGGATGCCCTGCTCCCTGCAAAAGGCCTTACAGGTTTCGTCATAGCAGCGCAGAAGCTTCTGGAACAGTTCGAAGTTCGGGTGCATTTCCGGTTCACTTCCTTCAAATTTGAACTATTCAAACTTGAAGGAAGTCTACCATACAATCTCAATTCTGTCAAGGTCAAAATGTGCGCTTTTTTTCATTGCATCTATCGAATGTCTGTGTTACAATGACAGATGTGTTTGACGGAGGAGGGGTTTTTTTGATTTTTGGAAAGCATATCAATGTCTACTACCGAAAGTACGCCCTGTACCTGCTGACAGGACTTCTGGCGCTGTTCGCGGTGGACTATTTGCAGCTGCTGATTCCCGGCATTTACCGGACGGTGATCAACGGCATGAACCAGGGATATATTCTGGAGGACGGTGTAAAAATCGCCTTTGACATGGATTATCTTCTGGACAAAATCTGTATGCCCATGATCTTCATTGTTCTGGCCATCGTCCTGGGCCGGTTTACCTGGCGGACCACCATCTTCGGCGCGGCCACCAAGGTAGAGCGGGACCTGCGGGACAAGATGTTCCGCCACTCCGAGTCCCTGAGCCGGGAGTACTACCAGCTCAACAAGGTCGGCAATCTCATGAGCCTCTTTACCAACGACCTGGACACGGTGCAGGAGTGCTACGGCTGGGGCTTTATGCAGTTCTTCGACCCCATCATTCAGGGGTCTCTGGCCATCTGGCGGATGTGGTCCATGGACCATATGCTCACCGTTCTGTCCCTGATTCCCATGGGTCTGCTGTTTGCCAGCGCCAGCATTGTGGGCCGGAACATGACCCAGAAATGGGACTATCGGCAGGAGTGCTTCTCCAACATGTCGGACTTTGCCCAGGAGAGCTTTTCCGGCATCGCCGTTGTGAAGGCCTTTGTGAAAGAGGCCAAGGAGCTGATGGCCTTTGAAAAGCTGAACCGGGAAAGTGAAGTTTCCAACGTGGACTACACCAAGATTTCCGTTTTGATGCGAATCCTCGTCACCACCTTTGTGGAGAGCGTCATCTGCGTCATCCTGGGCTACGGCGGCTATCTTGTGTATCAGGGCCGGTTTAACGCGGGCCAGCTCATGGAATTCATCGGCTACTTTAACGCCATTATCTGGCCCATTATGGCCGTGGCAGAGCTGATTGACATGACCTCCCGCGGCAAGGCCTCCCTGAAGCGAATCGGAGAATTCCTGGACGCGCCCCAGAATGTGGTGGACCGTGCTGATGTCCACGCCCTGGAAAACCCCAAGGGCCGCATCGAGTTCCGGGACCTGACCTTTACCTACCCCGACGGGGAGTTCCCCGCCCTGGAGCACATCAGCTGCACCATTGAGCCCGGCCAGAGCGTGGGCTTTGTGGGAAGAACCGGCTCCGGAAAGACCACATTGGTGGACCTGATTCTGAGAACCTACAACGTGCCGGACGGCACCCTGTTTTTAGACGGGCAGGATGTGAACACCCTGAGCATCCGCTCTGTGCGGGATGCCTGCGCCTATGTGCCCCAGGACAACTTTCTGTTCTCGGACACCATTGAAAACAATATCGCCTTCGGTACCTCCACCACCACCGCCGACGAGATTCGCCGGGCGGCCAGGCTGGCGGACATTGACGGCAATATCTCCGAATTCCAGCTGGGCTACCAGACTGTGCTGGGAGAACGGGGCGTGACCGTCTCCGGCGGTCAAAAGCAGCGGTTGTCCATCGCCCGGGCCCTGATGAAGGATGCCCCCGTGCTGATTCTGGATGACTCCGTCTCCGCCGTGGACACCAAGACGGAAAAGGTGATTCTGGACAATCTGCATGAGGTCCGGGCCGGGAAGACCACCATCCTCATCGCCCATCGGATTTCCACCATCGAGCGGATGGACAAAATTCTCTTCATCGACGGCGGAAAAATCCAGGGCTTTGATACCCACGAACGGCTGTACGAAACCAACGGGGACTACCGGAAAATGGTAGACCTGCAACGGCTGGAACAGGAAGGAGGCGCGGAAAATGCGTGAATATCTTCCCCTTTTCATTGTCTGCGCCGTCATCGGCGTATTTACCTTAATTTTCCTCTGCGCCTATCTGGTCCTTAAAAAGAAGACCAGGGCCGAGACCAGCGAGCGGCACATGTCCGACAAGGAGATTGTCGCAAGGCTCCTGCACTACGCTTCTCCCTATAAAAAGGAATTTGCCCTGGTGTTTGTCATCATGCTGGTGTCCATCGCCTATGACGTGGTGTCTCCCCTGCTGGTTGCCAAGATTCAGGGCACTATCAAGGGAAGCTTCGCCCTTTCCCAGTTGTATCGGCTGGTCGGGGTATACGCGGGAATCCTGGCGGTGAGCATGGTCTGCACCTATTTTCAGGCCATGATTCTGCAGAAAACTGGGCAGAAAATTCTCTCCCAAATCCGTCTGGATACCTTTGAACATGTTGAGCAGCTCTCCCACGCCCAGCTCAACCAGATTCCCGTGGGCAAGCTGGTGACAAGAGTCACCAACGACCCCAACTCCATCAGCTACCTGTTTACCAACATCCTGGTAACCCTCGCCAAAAACTCCCTGGTGATTCTGGGGGTACTGGGAGGGATGCTGATTCTGAACTACGCGCTGACGCTGATGGTCCTGTGCTTTGTGCCCTTCCTGGTGTTTTTCACCATCGTCTTCCAGAAGTTTTCCCGCCACGTCCACCGCAGCGTCAACAACGCCCGGACGGACGTAAACACCTATCTGTCGGAAAACCTCTCCGGCATGAAGCTCACCCAGATTTTCAACCAGGAAAACCGGAAAATGGACGAATTTCTGGTCCGCAGCAAAAAGCTGGAACGGGCCCAGCTGAACCGGATGTACGTCTTCGGCATCTTCCGCCCCATGGTGTATATGCTCTTCGTCAGCTCCAACCTGTTTTTGTTCTATATCGGCTGCAAGGGCTATATCCGGAACACCACCTTCTTAGGCCAGACCATTACCAGCGAGATTGTGGTCGCCTTCTATATGTATATCTCCCGGTTCTTTAACCCCATCCAGGCCCTGGCCGAGCAATTTGATATGCTGGAGCAGTCCTTCGCCGCGGCGGAGAAAATTTTCACCATTCTCGATATGGTTCCCGAGGTGGTGGATGCCCCCGATGCCATGGAGCTGGAGGAAATCAAGGGCGAAATCGAATTTAAGGACGTGTGGTTTGCCTATGAGCCGGGCCAGTGGGTCCTGAAGGGCGTTTCCTTCCACATCTATCCCAAGCAGACCGTGGCCTTTGTGGGCTCCACCGGCTCCGGAAAATCCACCATTCTCAGCCTCATCTGCCGGAACTACGACATCCAGAAGGGCCAGATTCTCATTGACGGCATCGATATTCGCCGCATCAAAATCTCTTCCCTGCGCCGCCACTTTGGCCAGATGCTCCAGGATGTGTTCCTGTTCGCCGGAGACATCCGCAGCAACCTTCTTCTGCGCTCCGACGGTGTCAGCGACGAGGAGGTCTGGCAGGCCTGCCGGTATGTCAACGCCGACGGCTTTATCAGAAAGCTGGAGCATGGCCTGGACGAAACCGTCCGGGAGCAGGGCAACAACTTCTCCGCCGGTCAGCGCCAGCTTCTGAGCTTCGCCCGGACCATCCTCCACAAGCCCAGCGTCATGATTCTGGACGAGGCCACCGCCAATATCGACACGGAGACCGAGGTTCTGATTCAGGACTCCCTGGAAAAGATGAAGAACATCGGCACCATGCTGATTGTGGCCCACCGTCTGAGCACTATCCAGCATGCCGACAACATCATCCTCCTCTCCAGCGGCCAGATTCAGGAGCATGGCACCCACCAGCAGCTCCTCCACCAAAAGGGCCGGTACTACCAGCTCTATACCCTCCAATTCCGCAAGGAACAATTGCAGGAGGGCACATAAAGGCAGAAAGAAAGTCCTTTGTTTCGGGAATTCCTGAAACGAAGGACTTTTTTATCTATGCGTGCAATCAATCCATGTAATACATGCCCAGAGCGTCCCGCATCTTGTAGTAGTTGGGAAGCCGCCGCCAGCCGTAGGCAACGACATCGTTGCCCTTGCCCACAATGTTGGTATTGGGCAGGGCCAGCCGCCAGGCGTACTGGGTGGCACCGCTGATTTCCATGCACCACAGGTTTTTCAGCCACGTCATCTGGCTGATGGGTTCGGGGTCTGCAAAGGTTCTGCCGATGTTCAGGTCCTCCAGGGCCGTGCAGCCCAGGAGCGGCTCGTAGGACTCAATGGCATCCCAGCCCACCTCCAGCCAAATCAGCTCCTTGCAGTTGTTTAAGGGGCTCAGGTCCCGGACATCCGTGTCTGCCAGAATCAGATATTTGAGGTGGGGCATGTAGGCCGCAAAGCTGATATCCCGGACCCGGGAATGGCCGATGTCAATGGCAACCATATCCTCGCAGTATTTCAGCGGTCCCACGTCCTTGTCCTGGAAATACCATTCGCCCTGCTTAATGGGCATGAAGCTGGTTTCATCCGTGCGGGCCTTGCACTTCTTGGTAAAGTACACGGTCCAGACCACCTTGTACCGGTCCCGCATCTCCTCCCGGAACTGGGCCATGGTCTCATCGTCGATGCCGCAGTCGGACATAATCAGCTTCGTAAGGTTCGGGAAATAGGCGGCATAGCGCTTGGCCACCTCCGTGCTCTCCAGCGCGGTGCCGGAAATGTCCACCTCCTCGGCATCATCCTCAAAGCTTCCGGTGCCGATGTTCACAGTCCAGTGGACGGTAAGCTCCGGGTGATTCTCCCGCAGAGCCAGAAGCTCCTCTCCGGTGGCGGCGGGATTCGTCAGCCGGATTTCCGTCAGGTCGTGCATCACGGAAACGGCCCCCTCCAGCTCGTCGTAGGTGGCACCGGTAGCCTCCAGAAGCGTTACATCCGTTTCGAAGGTCACCCCGCCAACGGTGATGGCATAGTCCACCGTCAGGTCGGTCCGGTCCTGCTGGAGCTGCTGGAGCAATAAGTAGTCGGCGCATCCGGTCCCGTCCACCGTCTCCAATTCCGGAAGATAGGAGAGCATCCCCACATCCTCCTGGGTCAGATTTTCCAAGGTCACGGTCTTGGCGGTGCTGGGATAATCCACGCCGTCAATGGGGACGGAGTAGACCACCTGGCAATCGGGATAGTCCCGAAACGCCTTGGAAAGCGTTTCATAATCCTGGCAGTTTGTTCCGTCCAGGATTTTCAGCTGGGGAAAATAGCTAAGCCGTGCCTCATCCTCGGAAGACAATGTAGAAACCGTCAGCTCCTCCGTAAAGCTGGGGTAGGTCGTTCCCTGGAAGGGAACATCCCAAAGCACCGTAGACCCGGGGAGCTTTTTCACCAGCTTGTCGTAGGATTCGGCTTTCAGCTCCGTTCCCCGCAGGTCCAGCACCGCCTGTCCCTTAGGATAGAGCTTTCCGTCCACAATCACCCGACGGTCCAGGGTCACAAAAAGCCCCGCCGCGGCAACCAGCGCAACCACCGCCGCAACGGCAATACAAAGCCATCTGATTCCGGCTTTTTTCATAATACGTTATCTCCTAATCCTTTTTTGGGATTCACAGCCGTAATTTACAATTTCTGCAAACGCCCATAAAGCCTATTATGCGAAAAAATCCCTTAGAAGTCAAGGAGTTTTTTTGTACTGCCGCCAAATTCCCAAGGTTTCGCAGAATGGCAAACACCCCAGGCGCGCAAAGCGTCTGGGGTGCAAGGGTTATCCGCGGAAATAATGCACCGCGGCCTCAAACATGCGGATATCGTACTGCCCGGGGACGTTGCGGTACAGCCCCGCGCCAATGCGCTCGCTGTGGCCCATCTTGCCAAAGACCCGGCCGTCCGGAGAGGTAATGCCCTCGATGGCGTACAGAGAGCCATTGGGATTGAAAGCGGTATCCATGGTGGGCCTATTCTCCAAATCCACATACTGGGTGGCAATCTGGCCGTTTTCCGCCAGCTGTTTTACCAGCTCCTCGCTTGCCAGGAACTTGCCCTCGCCGTGGGAAATGGGCACATTGTACACGTCCCCAACCTGGGTCAGTCGCAGCCAAGGGGACTTATTGGAGGCAACACGGGTCCTTACAATCCGGCTCTGGTGGCGGCCAATGGTATTGAAGGTCAGGGTGGGGCAGCTTGCGTCGGTGTCGATGATCTTGCCGTAGGGCACCAGGCCCAGCTTTATGAGTGCCTGGAAGCCGTTGCAGATACCGCACATCAGGCCGTCCCGCTCCTCCAGAAGCTTTGTCACCTGCTCCTTGATGGCGGGATTTCGGAAGAAGGCGGTAATGAATTTGGCGGAGCCGTCGGGCTCGTCGCCGCCGGAGAAGCCGCCGGGGATGAAAATCATCTGGCTGTCGGCAATTCTCTTCGCCACATCCTCCACAGACCTGGCCACATCCTCGGCGGTCAGATTGCGGATGACCGCAATGTCCGCCTCCGCCCCCGCGGCCAGAACCGCCCGGGCGGAATCATACTCGCAGTTGGTACCGGGGAAGACGGGAATCAGGACCTTGGGTCTTGCCGTCTTGACGGCAGGGGCGGGATAGGCCGATGCCTTGTAATCAAAGGCGGGAATGGGTGCCTTGGTCTCCTCAGTCTTGGTGGGATAGACCTTTTCCAGAACGGCGGTATTCAGGGCGTACAGCTCCTCAATAGAGACGCTGTCATGGCCGTAATGAATCACGGGCTCCAGGGTGGTCTGACCGATTTTCTCACCGAAATCGCAGTCCTCCGTCAGCTCGGCAATAATAGAGCCGTAGAAGGGGCCGTCATACTTGACAGCGTCCGTCTTTTCCGCAAAACCGATGGAATTGCCGAAGGACATCTTCATAACGGCCTCCGCCGTGCCTCCGGCATCCACCGCATAGGCCGCCTTGACCTTCCCGGCCAGGCACAGCCCGTGGAACCGCTCCCAGGTGGACTTCATGGCATCGTAGTCAGGGCCGGTGACGGGGAAGAAGTAGACCGGGTGGCCCGCTTCCTTAAATTCCGGAGAGATGACCTCTTCCGCCTTCACCGGGGCGATGGCAAAGGAAATCACCGTGGGGGGTACATCCTTATCCAGGAACGTACCGGACATGGAGTCCTTGCCGCCGATGGCCGCGGCACCCAGGCCAATCTGGGCGGACAGCGCGCCCAGCAGCGCCTCGAAGGGCTTGCCCCAGCGCAGAGGCTCGGTTCTCAGCTTTTCAAAGAACTCCTGCAGGGTCAGGTAGGCCTTTTTGTAGTCCGCGCCCGCGGCCACAATCTTGGCCATGGAGGAGACCACGGCGCTTCTGGCCCCCACAAAGGGGTCGGCGCTCAACAGGTCCGGGTCGCAGCCCCAGGCCATAACGCTGGCGGCATCCGTAGTTTCTCCCGGCAGCACCGGCAGCTTGGCGGCCATGGCCTGAGCCGGGGTGGCCTGGTTCTTGCCGCCGAAGGGCATCAGAAGAGAGCCCGCGCCGATGGTGGCATCGAATCGCTCCACAAGGCCCCGCTGGGAGGCAAATTTCAGCTGGGAGGCAATTTTCCGCAGGGAAACGGGCTCGTCATGAATCACGCCAAAGGGACGGCCGGCATCCGGCACCTCTACATCGGCGTGCTTCACAGCGCCGTTGGTATTCAGGAATTCCCGGGACAGGTTTGCAATCTCGTGCCCCTTCCAGGTCATGACCATCCGGGGCTCCCGCGTGACCACGGCCACCCGGTAAGCTTCCAGATTCTCCTTTTCCGCCGCGGCGATAAAGGCATCCACATCCTCCGGGGCAACCACTACGGCCATCCGCTCCTGGGACTCGGAAATGGCCAGCTCCGTGCCGTCCAGTCCCTCGTACTTCTTCCGCACGGCATCCAGATCAATCCGCAGACCGTCGGCCAGCTCGCCAATGGCCACGGACACGCCGCCCGCGCCGAAGTCATTGCAGCGCTTAATCAGGCGGGTGACCTTCCCGTCCCGGAACAGCCGCTGAATCTTCCGCTCCTCCGGGGCGTTGCCCTTCTGGACCTCGGAGGCCATGGTGGTCAGGGACTTCATATTGTGGCTCTTGGAGGAGCCGGTAGCGCCGCCAATGCCGTCCCGGCCCGTGCGGCCACCCAGCAGAATCACCACGTCCCCGGCCTCCGGGCACTCCCGGCGGACATTTTTAGCAGGGGCCGCGGCAACCACCGCGCCGCACTCCAGACGCTTGGCAACAAAGCCCTCATGGTAGAGCTCGGCCACATGGCCGGTGGCCAGACCAATCTGGTTGCCGTAGGAGGAATAGCCCGCGGCGGCGGTCTGGCACAGCTTCCGCTGGGGCAGCTTCCCGGGCAGGGTGTCCTTCAAGGGGGTCCGGGGGTCACCGGCACCGGTGACACGCATGGCCTGGTGCACATAGGCCCGGCCGGACAGGGGGTCCCGGATGCAGCCGCCGATGCAGGTGGCCGCGCCGCCGAAGGGCTCAATCTCCGTGGGATGGTTGTGGGTCTCGTTTTTGAACATCAGAAGCCAGTCCTGGTCCTCGCCGTTCACCGCAGCGGTGACGTGGATGGAGCAGGCGTTGATCTCCTCGCTCTCGTCCAGCTCCGGAAGAAGGCCCTGCTTTTTCAGGTATTTGGCACCGATGGTGGCAATGTCCATCAGGGTCTGGGGCCGTGCGGCTGCCTTTTCCTCCCCGTAGACCGCCACCCGGGCGGCAAGATATTCTTCATAGGCCGCCTGCACGGCGGGGTCGTGAATGGTGATGTTCTCCAGATGGGTGGAGAAGGTGGTATGGCGGCAGTGGTCGGACCAGTAGGTATCCACCACCCGGATTTCCGTAATGGTGGGGTCCCGGTGCTCGGTATCCCGGAAGTAGGCCTGCAGGAATTTCAGGTCGTCCAAATCCATGGCAAGGCCCAGCCTGTCCAGCAGCGCCTCCAGCGCCGCCTCGTCCATGGAAACAAAGCCCTCTACCGTGGCAACCGTTGTGGGGGCGGCATAGTCAATGGCCAGGGTCTCCGGCATTTCCAGGGAGGCTTCCCGGCTTTCCACTGCGTTGATGACATATTTTTTAATGGCGGCAATCTCTTCCCCAGTGAGCTTGCCGGAGAGCACATAGACCTTGGCGGTGCGGACATTAGGGCGGTTTCCCTGGGAGATAATCTGGATGCACTGGGCAGCGGAGTCGGCCCGCTGGTCATACTGGCCGGGCAGAGGCTCTACGGCAAAGACCGCATCCCCCGTGGGGACCTCAAAGCGCACATCGTCCACCTGGGGCTCGGAGAAAACCGTGTTGACGGCGTAGTCAAAAAGCGGCTGCTCCATGTTTTCCGCGTCATAGCGGTTCAGCACCCGGAGCCCGGTCAGGCTTTGGATCCCCAAAAAGTCCCGGATTTCCTTTAAAAGGCTCTGGGCCTCGTGGGTCTGGCCCGGCTTTTTCTCTACATATACTCGATAAACCATTTGTCTTGTCCCCTTTTGTTTATTTCAGGGCCTGCAAAGCCCGTCGGCCAATGTCGCTTCTGCGATAGGCGTTTTCAAAACGCACCCCATCAGAAAGCCGGTAGGCCTCCCGAATGGCCTCTTCCAGGGTATCGGCCACGGCGGTGGTGCCGGTGACCCGTCCGCCGGAGGTCAGGAGCTTCCCTTCCCCATCCAGCTTGGCACCGGCTACATAGGTGTGCTTCGCGGCCTCCTGGGTCATGGTAATGGGAAAGCCCTTTTGGTAGGACACAGGGTAGCCCTTGGATGCCAGAATGACGCAGCAGGCGTTTTTCTCCGAGAACTTCACCTCGGTCTGGGCCAGGGTGCCGTTGGTGGTGGCCTGCATGACGGTGAGCAGGTCGCTTTCCAGCAGGGGCAGCACCACCTG
>OIZI01000590.1_pt1 | contig 17886 bp, 14 predicted proteins | sample 1588441 | NCBI WGS metagenome assembly OIZI01 (sample SAMN03283284) | human gut metagenome | biome: human-associated habitat; material: feces | host: Homo sapiens | place: Peru | collected 2012 | reverse complement strand
TAGATTATAGAAGGAGTATAGGCATAGCGGTCTAAAAAAATGTCCGCATGCCCCCAATATGTTGTGAATTTTCTAATGCAATCTTCTCCGCCCTTTTATACGCAGGCTTCAATATCAAATCATATCGCTTCTGTAACATTAATGAATAAAACTTTTTCTGTGTCTTTGTTATACATTCTATTTCATTTATGAAATTGACAATTTTCTCCATATCAACGAGGGGATATATTCGTCTTATAGCCTCAATACAACTTTCATCTACTGTTTCGCTTAAATATTTCATATAGTTAAGCTTATTACCATTTACCTTAATTGCCGAAGCTGGAACATTATAGATTCTTGCATTTTGCTCATTTTTATCATTCATAACAAGCTGCATAGTCTCACTATCCATCTGTGAATATAAACACGAACCACAATCAAATACTGGAGACAGTTTTATATCATCAGTCATTTTGTTATATAAAAAACCCCAATTTCCATTATGGCGGTCAAAATTAGCCATGAAAGCATCACATATAAACATGTCCCAAAATCTATCTTTTATAATTTTAGGTTCCATTAATGTTTGATGGTCTATACTATACATAATATCAGACAGTTCTGTTCCATAGCCATTCTCTATACTATCTACAACTTGATTTTTCAAGCTGCCAAAATCCTGAAAAGATGTATTTGGTTCCATTGCAAAATCTTTACATGCAACTACAAGCTTCTCTCCTTTTTCGGTTCTATATATACCTAATAATGTTTCCTGCACAGGAATACCAAGCATTTCATAAATATGGCAGCATATATATTCAGAAACACTTCCATTAGCATAACTCAACTGTGTGTTTCTTAAAGGCTTAGAAGGAAATTTTAACATATAAATATCGCCTTTATATTCAATGCACCTTTTTCCACCATTAGCACCATTATATGTTTTTCTCAGTTGCCTGCAATCTGTAAAATCTATCATGTATTATCCTCTTTTCTTAAATCAAGATATTTCTCACGTAGATACCACGCCTGTTCACTTGTAATTAACTGCTCCTGTTCAGCCACATTTATGTCAGATTGCAAATTACAATAATACAAATCCCAGCGCAATTTATTATCTTTATTCTTTAAATATTCATCAATACTTTCAGTTAACCATTCTGGAAGTCCACATTCAAGATAACCCTTATCCATATTTTACCTCGCATTTATATTATTTTGTGCCGCTTTTGCATTATCCATTAACATAATTTTTCCATTTCTTATAACATTATAATAAAGAGACTTTTGGAAATTAATCCAAAAGTCTCTCAACTCGCTTATTTACTAGCTTTGCAATTAGAACTTACCAGCCTTAGCAGCTTCCTCAACAGAAACAGCAACAGCAACTGTAGCACCAACCATAGGGTTATTACCCATGCCGATAAGACCCATCATTTCTACGTGAGCAGGAACTGATGAAGAACCAGCGAACTGAGCATCTGAGTGCATACGTCCCATAGTATCTGTCATACCATAAGAAGCTGGACCTGCTGCCATGTTATCTGGGTGAAGTGTACGTCCTGTACCACCACCTGAAGCTACTGAGAAGTACTTCTTACCAGCTTCAAGTCTTTCCTTCTTATATGTACCTGCAACTGGATGCTGGAATCTTGTAGGGTTTGTTGAGTTACCTGTGATAGAGATATCAACATTCTCCTTCCACATGATTGCAACACCTTCTGTTACATCATTAGCGCCGTAGCAGTTAACCTTAGAACGAAGTCCGTCTGAATATGCGATTCTCTCGATTTCCTTAACCTTACCTGTTGAGTAATCCATCTGTGTCTCAACAAATGTAAATCCGTTAATTCTTGAGATAACCTTAGCAGCATCCTTACCAAGACCGTTAAGAATAACTCTAAGAGGCTTCTGTCTAACCTTGTTAGCCTTCTCAGCAATACCAATAGCACCCTCAGCAGCAGCGAATGACTCGTGACCAGCTAAGAATGCGAAACACTCTGTCTCTTCCTCAAGAAGCATCTTACCTAAGTTACCATGTCCTAAACCAACCTTTCTCTGGTCAGCAACTGAACCTGGAATACAGAATGACTGTAAGCCTTCACCGATAGCTGCAGCAGCTTCTGAAGCCTTTCTAGCACCCTTCTTGATTGCGATAGCTGCACCTACTGTATAAGCCCAGCATGCGTTCTCAAAACAGATAGGCTGAATGCCTTTAACCATGTTATATACGTCTAATCCAGCATCCTTAGTAATCTTCTCTGCTTCCTCAATTGAAGAGATGCCGTAGCTGTTTAATACAGCGTTGATCTGATTAATTCTTCTTTCATATGATTCAAATAATGCCATCTCGTATCTCCTCCTTACTTAACTTCTTCATCTGTTCTTGGATCAATAATCTTAACAGCATCAGCAACTCTACCATACTGTCCAGCAGCCTTCTCATAAGCTGTTGTTGGATCATCACCCTTCTTGATGAAGTCTGTCATCTTACCAAGGTTAACGAACTTATATCCGATAATCTGGTCATCCTTATCAAGAGCGATACCTGTAACATAACCCTCTGCCATCTCAAGATAACGAGGTCCCTTTGCAAGAGTACCATACATAGTACCAACCTGAGAACGAAGTCCCTTACCTAAATCTTCAAGACCAGCACCAACTGCAAGACCGCCTTCTGAGAATGCGCTCTGTGTTCTGCCGTATACAATCTGTAAGAAGAGTTCTCTCATTGCTGTATTAATAGCATCGCATACTAAGTCTGTATTTAATGCTTCCATAACAGTTAATCCAGGTAAAATCTCTGCTGCCATAGCTGCTGAGTGTGTCATGCCTGAACAACCAATTGTCTCTACTAATGCTTCCTGAATAATACCTTCCTTAACATTAAGTGTTAACTTACAGGCTCCCTGCTGTGGTGCACACCAGCCAACACCGTGTGTAAATCCAGAAATATCCTTTACTTCCTTATTCTGTACCCATTTTCCTTCTGTAGGAACTGGAGCTGCGCCATGATGAACGCCCTGTGCCACTGGGCACATGTTTTCTACTTCTCGTGTATAAATCATCTCTGTACTCCTTTCGTATTGTAGAGGTTCTTAAAGTAGCTGCTGCCCACACAGATATATAGGCAGACTTGCACTTTGGTAATTTTCTCACAAACTTCCCTGCAAGTCAACAACCTTTACACATTTTTTAGAACCACTTCACCCTTATTCTTATATATACTTCCGCCAGCAACAACACCACGCACACTTGACAATGGATATATGTTGCTCTCTCGTCCTATAACTGTTCCCGGATTAAGAACACTTCCACATCCAACCTCAACATTATCTCCAAGGAAAGCTCCTACCTTTTTAAGCCCTGTTTCAATAGTATCTTTGCCATCTTTAATAACAACAAGTTTCTTATCAGACTTAACATTAGATGTAATTGAGCCGGCTCCCATATGTGCCTTAAACCCTAATATAGAATCACCGACATAATTATAATGTGGAACCTGAACCTTATTAAAAAGGACAACATTTTTAAGCTCCGTAGAATTACCCACAACAGCTCCTTCGCCAACTATAGCATTGCCTCTTATAAATGCACAATGTCTTACCTCAGCCCCTTTTCCAATAATACAAGGTCCGTTAATATAAGCACTTTCAAACACCTTGGCATCCTTAGCAATCCAGACATTATCCCCACGCTTATCATATTCATCCAAAGAAAGTGTCTCACCCAGCTTAACAATAAACTCCCCAATCTTAGGAAGTACCTCCCACGGATAAGTCACCCCATCAAACAAATCCCTGGCAATAGTCTCATCCAGATTAAATAAATCCTTAATCTCTACATTCTCCATCCTATTTCTCCCATAAAAAAACAATCCATAATTCCATATATCTAACAATCAATTAAAAATTCTATCCTTCAATAAACACACATACGCCCTGTCATGCGCCCTTTAGCGGCGCCCCCGTAATCACAATCATCTACGCCTTGCCAGTAGCGTAAGTGCGGAGGATTGATAATACCATAAGAAGGTACTGTGGAGCCGCCGGCACTTAGCGACCGTATTTTGGTCGCTTAGTACCGCTGCGAGCGACGCGTAGCGAGAGCGTGCCTTCGTTGGTATTATTAATCCTCCGCACGCCCCTCGCCACTCCTTACTCAACCGTAACTGACTTTGCCAGATTACGAGGCTTATCAACATCATTACCTTTCAACACCGCAGTATAATATGCAATCAACTGTAATGGTACAGCCGCAACCATAGGCATAAGAAGCTCCTCTGCCTCCGGAAGTCTTATAAGATAATCACACACACCTTCCTCAACAACAACATCAGCACCGCATACAAGAATAACCATTGCGCCTCTTGCTTTGACTTCCTTAATGTTGCTTATCGTCTTTTCAAGAAGGTTACTCTGTGTTGCAACTGCAATAACTGGCATTCCCTTAGTAATAAGAGATATTGTTCCATGCTTTAACTCACCAGCCGCATATGACTCAGAATGAATGTATGAAATCTCCTTTAACTTAAGAGAACCTTCCATACTAAGTGCATAATCAAGTCCTCTTCCTATATAAAGAAGGCTGTCTGCATTAAGAAGCTTAGATGCAACGAACTGGCACTGCTTCTCCTGTCCGAGTGTATCCTCTATTATCTTAGGCATATTAGAAAGCTCTGCTGTGAGTCTTTCACATTCTTCCTTAGTTATCTTTCCATTAGCGTAAGCTAACATAAATGCAAGAAGATACATAACTGATATCTGAACCATATATGCCTTAGTTGAGGCAACAGATATCTCTGGGCCTGCATGTGTATACACAACCATATCTGCTTCTCTCGCAATTGATGAACCCTTTACATTGACAATCGCCATTGTATCTGCTCCACGCTCCTTGGCAAGCTCCATGGCAGCCTTAGTGTCTGCTGTCTCACCTGACTGTGATATTACAATCATAAGATTATTCTCACCTATAAGCGGGTCACGGTATCTGAACTCAGATGCAATATCCACGATTACAGGCTTACGTGCAAGCTTCTCAATAACATATTTTCCTACCATTCCAGCATGCATTGCAGTACCACACGCAACGATAAATATCTTCTCGTATTTTTTTAACTTCTCAATATCAAAGCCCTCTGCTGTAAAATCAGGCATGCCATCTATAATTCTAGGTGTTATAGTTGTTCTTACAGCAACTGGCTGCTCATGTATCTCCTTTAACATGAAATGCTCGTAGCCGCCCTTTTCAGCAGCATCAACATCCCAGTCAGCAGTGTTGACTTCCTTGTGGATTCTCTCCTTGTGAAGGTCAAAGAAATCAACATGGTCTTTCTTTAATTCAGCAATCTCATTTTCTTCAAGAAGATAATACTCCCTTGTATATTTCATAATTGCTGGAACATCCGATGCAATAAAGTTTTCACCATCACCCTTACCAACTATAAGAGGACTGTCTTTTCTTACTGCGTAGATTCTGTCAGGAAAATCCCTGAACATGATGCCTAATGCGTATGAGCCTCTTATCTCTGAGAGAACCTTGATAATTGCATCAAGTGGGTCTCCGCTGTAATAATAGTCAATAAGCTTGGCAACAGTCTCTGTATCTGTCTCACTCACAAAGCTGTATCCTTCCGTTGTAAGGAATTCCTTGATTTCACGGTAATTCTCAATAATACCATTGTGAACTATAGTAATTCTCTTATTGCCATGTGGGTGTGAATTAATATCAGATGGTTCTCCATGTGTAGCCCATCTTGTATGTCCGATTCCTACATTTCCCTTTGGCTTACCTTCATGTTCCATCTTGTCTCTTAGATTAGCAAGTCTTCCCTTGCACTTGCTTACCTTGATCGTTCCATTCTCAAGCACAGCAATTCCTGCTGAATCATATCCTCTGTACTCAAGCTTTTCAAGAGAGTCAACTAACACATTAGTACAGTCTCTGTCTCCTATATAACCAACTATTCCGCACATATTCTATCCTTTCCATCATTAATATAAATGTATTGTTAATTAGTAATTCTTAGAAAATTCGTTAAATAATCTCATAAGCTGTACCTGATTATTTAAAATCTTTACAGCCTGCGTTCTCCTTGTAACAAATCCTTCAAGCTTATTAAGATATTCATCAGATGTTATCTCACCATTAGCGACATAAGTCAATCCCTTTTCCCAGCTTGCTGTAAGCTCCGGGTTAAGAAGCTGTCTTATAGAATTGTCAACAACATCATATACTATCTCACCAAGCTTTGTCGGAGTTATAATCTGTGTCTTGGCATTAGTCGCTATATAGCCTATTGTATTAAGCTTTTTTAATATCTCAGCTCTTGTAGCACTTGTTCCAATTCCACTACCTTTTATCTGTGCACGCAGGTCTTCATCCTCAATAAGCTGTCCGGCATTCTCCATAGCAAGGATAATTGAACCAGAATTATATCTTTTAGGTGGAGAAGTCTCTCCTTCCTTGATTGAGAACTCAGTTATATTAAGTATATCATTTTTCTTGACATTTTTTAATGCCTCAAACATTGCTGTATCATTGCCATCTCCATCCTGCTGCTTTGCAAATGAATTCCTTGCAACAGCAAGATATCCTTCTTTGGCTAACACCTTAAATGATGCATTGAAGCACTCCTTATTCACATCCATTGTGACAGATGCTTTCGTATATTCCGCCGCTGGATAAAATATACTTAAAAATCTTCTTGCAATGACCTCATACACACGCATTGCAGTCTGCGACAATCCTTTAAGTGCCCCGAATCCCTGTCCTGTAGGTATTATGGCATAATGGTCTGTAATCTTTTTATCATCACAATATCTGCTCCTGGCAATACCAGTGTAACTTTTCTCATTAAGTATATGCTCTGCATATTCCTTTATCGGTGCAAAATTCCTAAGACCACCTATGTTCTTATGAATCTCTTTGCTTATCGCTGTCGATAAAACTCTCGCATCAGTTCTTGGATAAGTTACAAGCTTCTTCTCGTATAATTCCTGTACGACAGCAAGTGTCTGGTCAGGACTTATTTTAAACAGCTTGGAACACTCATTCTGAAGCTCGGCAAGATTATAGAGAAGTGGTGGATTCTTAACTTCCTTCTTTCTCTCAATCTGGACAACCTTGCCCGATGCCGGCATAGGATCTGACAACGCATCTATAAGCTCCTGGGCTTTGATACGCTCCTTAAATCCGTTATCCTTATAAAGATATGGCGTATTATAATACCGGCTGCCCTCAACTGCTTTCCATTCTGCATCAAAGCTGTTGTCTGCAAGCTGTGTCTTACTTATAACCCTGAAAAAAGGAGTCTTTACAAACGCTCTTATCTCACGCTCTCTTCTTACAATCATTCCAAGAACGCACGTCATAACTCTTCCCACCGATATGACAGTCCTGTCAGTCTTTAGATATGACGATATATTTCTGCCATATTTAAGGGTAAGGACACGCGAGAAATTAATTCCCATGAGGTAATCCTCTTTTGCCCTAAGATATGCCGCATCACTTAAATTATTATATTCAGATATATCTTTAGCTGTCTTAATGCCTCGGAGTATCTCTTCTTCTGTCTGTGAATCAATCCACACACGCTTTTCTTTCTTATTCTTAACTCCTGCCATCTGCCTTACCAGACGATATATATATTCTCCCTCTCGTCCGGAATCGGTACAGACATATATAGTCTCAACATCTTCCCTGTTTAATATATTCTTAACTATATTAAACTGCTTTTCAACACTTGGAATAACCTCATACATGAATTCCTTAGGTATGAACGGAAGTGTATCTAAACGCCATGATTTAAGTGCAGGGTCATATTTATCCGGGTAACACATTGTAACCAGATGTCCTACGCACCATGTCACAATATAATTATCTGACTCAAGATATCCGTCTGATTTACGGTTCTTGAAATTCTCATGCAGAGCTTTACCGAACTCTTCCGCAACAGACGGTTTCTCTGCTATGAACACTGATTTTCCCATATCTAACCTTTTCTTTCCTAATACTACAAGTCATTCAGGCTTATAAGATTAACATTCTTATTCTCACTGGCAAATTCTTTTAATTCATCATCAAAATCATTCTTTGAGAACAGATATATGTAATCCTTCCCTATCCCGGCAAGCCCTACATTATACATAAGCTCCTCAAAATCTGAGAACTTAAATGTATCATCCAGCCAGTTGCATTTGCCTATAACATACTGCTGCTCATGGCTTACACCGATTATATCTATATTGCCATTCTTTCCCCACCAGCGTCCGGTTCTTTCAATCTTAACTGGCAGCTTGCCCATAGAATCCATAATTGATACGAATTCTGTTCCTACCTTAATAAATGCTTCAAGTGCAAATTCATTCAATGTAGGCTTTATATATTCATCATAGAAATCTTCCTCTGACATTGTCTCAATCATAGATTCATTGCCATATATGTATCTAAACCAGAATTCAGTAAATCCTGATTTGATTCTGTAAAGACCTTTTCTTGTATATTCTCTTCCATCACTCTCATACGAGAATACCTTTTCAACAATCTCACGTTCAGCAAGATTCTTTAAATACACGCTTATCTTATCTCTTCCAAAACCTGTGAGATTATGTAATTGATTAAGCTTATTAGCACCGTCTGCAATAAACTTGATAATGGTATTATAAAGGGAGGTCTCTCTTAATTCTTCCTTGATATAATCACCGCCCTCTCTTCTTAAATACGAATCAGGATTGAGAATATTCTTACATATATTTTCCTTCACTGACAGCTTATCTGAAAGTCCTGCCATATAAGATGGAACGCCGCCTGTTATCGCATATATCATCATGCTGTCAGGCACAGAATACGATGGGAACATTCTTACTGTATCAACGAAAGAAAGCTCCTTTAACTTGATAAATTCTGATATCTTTAAAGCTGCCGCTCCTATAGAGGATACAAGGCTGTTCTCTATCCAGCTTATAGATGAGCTTAAAAGCACAACACACACATTGGCATCAAAAAGGCTTCCGTTAACCAGCTTTACTATAGAATCCATGAATCCTTTATTCTGTTTAATAATATTCTGGAACTCATCTATAATAACAAGCTTGGTATCGCTCTCAATCTTATTCATAAGTGCAAGAAGCACATCTGTGTCTGTTAAATCCCTGCCATCCTGATCATCAACAGAATAGAATCCGACCTGTCTTTTTATGCTTTCAGTGAGCATGCTTATCTGGTGCTTATCAGACGCCTGTGCAGCACAATAATAGAAATATTCTTTATCCCTGGCAAAATTCTTGATAAATGATGTCTTTCCTATTCCAGTACGTCCATATACAACTACAAGAGAACTTTTTCCCGATTCATAATATTTAGTAAGCTTCTCTGTCTCTTCACTTCTCCCCAAGAACATCTTCTATACTTCCTTTCCCGATTTATCCAATGTAAGCTTATATGCTGGAAGAAATTCTTTCATAAAATAATCAACCTCTTTCAGCTTCATATCTACAAGTGCTTTTTCTATAGTCGCCGCCGCATCAGCAAAATCCTGATTGCCCATCTGCTGTTCCTCTATACATTTTATCAACGCTGACATCTTATCCGCAGCTTTGACATATATCCATAACTGCTCTTCCTCTTCTGTCTCAAGAAGCACACTGTTATAATGCTTTCTCATCATCTCAGGAAGTCCTGAAAGCATCTCATCCTTTGCGACATTTTCAACCTCTGCGTATGCATTGCGGATAACCGGGCTGTAATACTTTACAGGTGTTGGCATATCTCCTGTTATAATCTCTGTCACATCATGATACATACCAAGAATTGCAAGTCTCTCTGCTGGAAGAGAGCCACCAAACACTTCATTATTAATTACACCAAGTGCATGTGCCACAAATGCCACCTCAAGACTATGCTCACTGATATTTTCTACTCTCGTATTACGCATAAGTCCCCATCTGTTGATGTATTTCATTCGGGATAACATTGCGTAAAAATGATTATTTTCCATGATATGTATCCTACCCTCCACGTTGCGTTAAATCGTCTTTTAATTTTAACTTATTTCACATAAAAAAACAAGATAAAAAGCAGAATGCCCACCTGGCATTACACCAGATGGGCACTCCATGTGTCTATCTAACCTGAAAAAGCAGGAAAGAACATATTTAATCATTACTTCTTAGTAATGAATCCCTTAGCCTTAAGAAGCTCTGCACAAAGAACAGCTCCACCTGCAGCACCTCTTAATGTATTATGTGAAAGACCAACAAACTTATAATCAAATACTGAGTCTTCTCTTAAACGTCCGAATGATACGCCCATTCCGTGCTCGTAGTTAACATCAAGCTTAACCTGTGGACGGTCATCTTCTTCAAGATACTGGATAAACTGCTTTGGTGCGCTAGGAAGGTCAAGCTCCTGTGGAACGCCTCTGAAGCTTCTCCACTTCTCAATAATCTGCTCCTTAGTTGGCTTCTTGCCGAAGTTAATAAATACAGCGGCTGTGTGTCCGTCAAGAACTGGAACTCTTAAGCACTGGCATGTGATAACTGGCTCTGTTGCTGGAACAATCTTGCCATCAACTACGCTGCCGAGGATTCTTAATGGCTCCTTCTCGCTCTTTTCTTCCTCACCACCGATGTAAGGAATGATATTCTCTACCATCTCTGGCCACTGCTCAAATGTCTTACCAGCACCTGAGATAGCCTGATATGTTGTAGCTACAACAAGCTTTGGCTCGAATTCCTTTAAAGCTGCGATAGCTGGAGCATAGCTCTGGATTGAACAGTTAGGCTTAACTGCGATGAATCCTCTTGTTGTACCAAGTCTCTTCTTCTGAGCCTCGATTACATCTGTGTGCTCTGGGTTAACCTCTGGTAAAATCATAGGTACATCTGGTGTCCAACGATGTGCACTGTTGTTAGATACAACTGGAACTTCTGCCTTAGCATATCTTTCCTCTAATGCCTTGATTTCATCCTTAGGCATGTTAACTGCACAGAATACGAAATCAACATCATTAACTATCTTATCAAAATCCTTATCCATATCAAGAACAGGCATCTTCTTAACAAATTCTGGCATTGGTGTAGTCATCTTCCAACGTCCATCAACAGCCTCCTCATATGTCTTGCCTGCTGAACGTCCACTGGCTGCTACTAATACAACCTCAAACCATGGGTGGTTCTCAAGTAATGTTATAAATCTCTGGCCAACCATACCTGTACCACCAAGGATACCAACTCTTAACTTATCGCTCATCTTATATATTCTCCCTTTATATAATGTATTGGCAAATGTGTCTTTCGTGGACGGACATTTGTCTTTTGTTTTCTTATGGGATATTATCATACTATCCCAGATAATGCAACATATTTATGACATTTTTTTAAATTTCTAATATGTATCTGTCATATCCGTTGATTACGGTTGTATCTCCAACCTTGTCCTCACGCACAAAATTCATAGAATAATTCTTATGAACATGTCCATGAATGAAATATTTAGGATGGTATTTGTCGATAAGCTCAGCAAATGCCTCAAATCCTTTATGCACATGGTCATCGCCCTCATTAATTCCTGTTGCCGGCGCATGTGTCAGGAGTATATCAAATCCTTTGTTCTTCTTTAACTTGAGCCACATATGGCATACCCTGTTCTTCATCTGAAGCTGGGTATACTGGTTAATTCCCTTATTGTATCTTAAAGAACCACCAAGTCCCATTATACGCAGTCCATTATGGTTATATATATTATCTTCTATACATATACATCCGTCTGGTGGATTATCCTTGTAACAGTCATCATGATTACCGCGCACATAAAGAATAGGTACTTTTGAAAATGATGCGAGGAATGACAGATACTGTGGCTTTAAATCGCCACATGACAATATCAGGTCTATCCCCTCAAGCTTTTCCTTTTCAAAATAATCCCACAGATATTTGGACTCAACGTCTGCCAATATAAGTATCTTCATAACATGTATATTCCTTTATAAATCTTTATTCCTGAGAAACTCCCTGATTAGCAACTATTGCTTTAACACTGTCTTCAAGATCATCAATGTCAGGAATAGTTCCCACTACATTATCTATAAGCCAATCCATTGTTATAATCTCTTCTGGTGATAATGTATTGCCCTTCTTATTGCGTAGATGTCTGTCCTGGTCGTACAGTTCATCTGAAAATGGTTCAAATTCGCCATTAATAATCATCTTTCTGAATGCATCCACAAGTCTTCCTGTCTCAACTGGAATCTTATTAGATGTAATAAGGTCTACAACTCCTGCGGACATTCCCCACCAGTAATTAAGAGCCTTGACATTGTCGTCATCATCCTTCCATGAACCGCTTAAAATGCTCTGTATAAGCTTTTCATAGAATACACCCCAGTGCCATGCCGGCATAGCAATATGCTGTCTGTTGCCAACCCCCTCGTTATTATACAATCCAAATCTTCTTGAACTGCACTGTGGAGTAATCATATCCTGATCTGAGATATACTTGATATTCTCTTTCTTGAATTCTTCTTCTACATTGACGCCTTTGACACTTGACCATTGCAGGTAAACCTTTGCCCTTGGATTGACGAACTTCGCACCCATGGCAAATGCATTGATATTAGCTATAGCCCCATATACCGGATACTGTGCCACATAGCCAATCTTATCCTGTGTGGACAGCGCACCTGCAAGCACACCTGTCAGAAACTTTGCTTCATACATTCTAGCATAATATGTTCTTATATATTTATGTGATGTATTAAGTGAACAGTTAAGAATCTTGACCTCTGGATGTGCTATGGCCATCTTGACACTTGCAATTATCATAGCTGGTGATGTCACAAATATAAGGTCTGCACCATTATTAATCATCATCTCAATGGCATTCTCATCATCAATCTCTGGTCTTACATTCGTAACACTCGTTGTCTCTATCTGGCTTCCGAATGTCTCATCTATATACTGTCTTCCAAGTTCATGTGCATAACACCATTCTGAATCCTGTGGTGTGTTCTCATAGACAAAGCCAACTTTAAGCTTCTTGGAATCACTTGATGCCCATGGAAGAAGATAACTTAATATGTTCTTCTTAACCTCAGTTCTTCCCGGATTCATAGAAAGGTCAATCTCTGAGTCCTCTGATAACAGCTCAAATTCAGCCCATGACTTAGCAACATTCTTAGACATCTCAGCAGGTGTCATGGCTTTCACTGTATCATAGCCAAATATATGTATGAATCTTAAAAATGCATCGCCAGTCGGATAATCAAATCTTGAACCGCCCTTGGAATCATATGCATTCTTAAAGCTTAAAAAGCATGATACAAGGTCTCTTCTTGCATCCTCATCCATCTTCTTGTCTTTCTCAATACCAACAAGATTCATAAATGCTGGAAAGCTTCCGACCTGAGAGAAATATATATCATTGAGCTTGGTACACTTGTAGAAATCCATAAACTCATAGTATATCTTCACCTCCGGCTTATCGCTCTTCTTAGGAATCTTACGGATAACCTCGGCATTGACTGTGACCGCCTTAAAATATTTAAGAACGCTCACACGCTTATTACCTTCAAGTACATAGAACTTATTCATGTACTCGTATACCTTGACAGGGTCTCTTATTCCCTCATTAACCTGACTTTCACTAAGACTCGCCCATTTAGCCGAGAATTCTGTTCCCCACTCTAACAATGGCATGAAGTTGCTTGCAAATGCATTAGTTCTTGCCGCATTGCATGTTCCAACCACAAGGCTTAATGGAATCTGGTCAACTGATAAACTGACTTCTGAGTCTATATCATCATCTGATACCAGATTTTCAAGAACTGGAAGATATGGATATGTTCCCTTATTGATGCACGCGTTGTATTCCTTTTTTCCAATCTTTAACGCACTAAGATAGTCCTGAACTGACATAAAGTTTCCTCCTTTGCTATGATAATCCGATAGTTATATATATTATATCACAGTACATCTCTTTATGAAACTAACATTTAGGTAAAACCAACCTGTATAAGTCTTATATTTTTTTACATTTTTACATACAAAGCAAAAAAGCTGCTGCCACAGCTATTAAAGCCATGACAGCAGCCATTAATATAATTATTAAATTATATTTACCTTGCAACTAACTGGTCGCCAGATACGTCAATTGTGATTGTATTATCATTGACATCTCCTGCAAGTATAAGCTTGGCAGCAAGTGTCTCTACAGTCTTTTGTACATATCTCTTAAGAGGTCTTGCACCATAAGTTGGGTCAAATCCATTATCAACAACAAACTTCTTTGCTTCATCTGTAAGTACAACCTTTAAGTCCTTATCAGCAAGTCTTCTGTTGACATCTGCAATAAGAAGATTAACGATATTGCTGATATTGTCCTTAGTAAGTGGCTTGAACATGATTATCTCATCAAGTCTGTTAAGGAATTCTGGTCTGAAATGTGCACGCAGGTCATTCATTGCCATATCCTTAGCTTCCTGCTTAATAGTGCCGTTATCGTCAATTCCTTCAAGAAGATATGTTGAGCCAATATTACTTGTAAGAATTATTATAGTATTCTTAAAGTCGACTGTTCTTCCCTGTGAATCAGTTATACGTCCATCATCAAGAACCTGAAGAAGTACATTGAATACATCTGGATGAGCCTTCTCAATCTCATCAAAAAGCACGACTGAGTAAGGTTTTCTTCTTACTGCTTCTGTAAGCTGTCCACCTTCATCATATCCGACATATCCTGGAGGCGCTCCTATAAGACGAGATACTGAATATTTCTCCATGTACTCGGACATATCAAGTCGTACGATGTTATTCTCATCATCGAACAGATTCTGTGCCAGCGCTTTGGCAAGCTCTGTCTTACCTACACCAGTTGGTCCTAAGAACAGGAATGAACCGATTGGCTTAGTTGGGTCTTTGATACCAGCCTTAGACCTGATAATTGCCTCTGTAACTTTAGTGACACCTTCGTCCTGTCCTATAACTCTCTTATGGAGCTCATCTTCAAGATGAAGTGTCTTCTGGCGTTCTGTCTCACTAAGCTTGCTTACAGGAATACCAGTCCACCTTGATATAATCTTGGCAATCTCTTCTTCTGTTACACTCTCATGTACCAGATCCATGTTCTTATTCTTAGCCTTCTCCTCAGCCTCATTCAGACGCTTCTGGATTGATGGCAGCTTGCCATACTGGAGTTCCGCAGCCTTTTCAAGGTTGTAGTCTCTCTTGGCTTTGGCAATCTCATTATTGACATTCTCAAGCTCTTCCTTTAACTTGCTTACCTGATCAACGCTTGACTTCTCACTGTCCCATTTAGCCTTCTGCTGGTTGAAATCTTCTCTCAACTCAGACAGTTCCTTCTGAAGAGCGGCAAGACGCTCCTGACTAAGATGGTCTGTCTCTTTCTTAAGGGCAGCCTCCTCAATCTCTAACTGCATTATCTTTCTTTGCATCTCATCAAGTTCTGCCGGCATTGAGTCAAGCTCTGTCTTAATCATGGCGCAGGCCTCATCGACAAGGTCGATTGCCTTATCTGGAAGGAATCTCTCTGAAATGTATCTGTCAGACAATGTTGCCGCACTTACCAGCGCACCATCTGTTATCTTAACACCGTGGAACACCTCATATCTGTCCTTCAAACCTCTTAAGATAGATATAGTATCCTCGACTGTTGGTTCATCAACCATAACAGGCTGGAAACGTCTTTCAAGTGCAGGGTCTTTCTCAATATACTGTCTGTGCTCATCAAGTGTTGTCGCACCGATACAGTGAAGCTCTCCTCTTGCAAGCATTGGCTTAAGCATATTGCCAGCATCCATTGAACCTTCTGTCTTACCAGCACCGACTATTGTATGAATCTCATCAATAAACAGAATTATCTGTCCATCGCTCTTCTTAACCTCATCAAGCACAGCTTTAAGTCTCTCCTCGAACTCACCTCTGTACTTGGCACCTGCCACAAGAGCACCCATATCAAGTGCAAATATAACTTTATCCTTAAGTCCTTCTGGAACATCTCCACGGACAATTCTCTGTGCAAGTCCTTCAACAACTGCTGTCTTACCTACACCAGGTTCACCGATAAGCACCGGGTTATTCTTTGTCTTACGGCTAAGAATCCTTATGACATTCCTGATTTCATTATCACGGCCTATAACCGGATCAAGCTTACCATCTTTAGCTTTCTCCACAAGGTCCTGACCATATTTTTTAAGTGTGTCATAAGTTGCCTCAGGATTATCGCTTGTGACTGACTGATTGCCTCTTACTGTAGCAAGCACTGATAAGAACTTATCCCTCGTAATTCCATAAGTCTTAAACAACTGCTTGATTCCCTTATTAGGTGCTGAAATCATGGCAAGCATCAGATGTTCAACTGACACATATGAGTCGCCCATTCTCTTTGCCTCGTCTTCGGCATTGATAAGCACCTTGTTAAGGTCGTTGCTCACATAGAGCTGTACATTGCCAGACACTTTATTCTTCTGGCTTAACAGAGTCTCTATATTCTTTATAAAAAGATCTTTATCGATTCCCATCTTCTCTATTAAATTAGCGATTAAGCTGTCCTCTATTGTAAGAAGACTATAGAGAAAATGTTCCTGATCAATCTCTTGGTTGCCATAATCATAGGCAATCTTCTCGCACTGGTTTACTGCTTCCATTGACTTTTGTGTGAATTTGTTGATGTTCATAATCATTTCCTCCTTAATTAGTAATCTGATGAAACATGCTTTCTTTTCTCATCTATTGAAGTTATAAACCATATTGTTAGCACTGTCAAGAGGTGAGTGCTAATTTTTTCAGATAACTTCTGCAAAGCCTTGATTTTACTAGCTTTGCAGATTTCTAAAAATTTTATAAATCTTCTTTAATCTATATCAATAATCGAATATTTTTTTGCATATTCAATATATTTTTCCTCAAAACAATATTGTTCGACATTTTTAGATGAATCATCTTTTTCAATAATATCTTTTTTATCATCATCAATTAAAATCATTATGTGAGGCAATTCTAAAGGTGCATTTTCTCTGATCTTTACACGAGGTGGAATTCTTTCAATTACTGTTTTTTCTGTAGCTCTGATCGGAGTTTGGCTACCAACTTCATAATTATATCCTTCAAGGTCTACAATTCCCATTACTCCTTCACGTACTTTGCCATCTTGTCCAGTTCTTTCTAGATAAATCATACTGTCTTTATATTCTTTAAAGAAATCTTCATCAAGTAATTTTTTCATATTAGAATTAATATTTTCAATTCTTTTATCTACATCGTTTTCTTCAAGGTATATTTCTGGTAATGTAAGATTTAATGTTGATGGATTATTACCAACAATTCTTTCTACATCACTCCAATATTCTGGTTCACTTGTATATTGGTCACAAGCTACTACACTCCATTTTGTCATATCTGCATTTTTAGGAAGTAGTATATTACCTCTTTTAAAAGGCACGTTCATAATATCATCTCCTAAATAGATTATATCATAGATATTATAAAAAAATAAGCAACAAATTTAATTTCTAATATAGATTGGCTTTTCTTTTCTTCTTATTAATTTCTTAGCTTCATTAAGTCTAGTTATTTTTGTACCTATATAACTACTTAAAGCGTACCGTAATGCTTCGATAAATTCAATGCAAGAAACAGAATCAGATAAGTACATTTCTTTTAAAATTGAGTTTTTATTTACGAAATCGTCAAAATAGTTATCTACAAGAAACAACATTATTTCCAAATTAAACCCGCGCATGTTATCTTTAACTTTGTCCCCATAGCTATATTCCAGAGTATCAATTATTTTAAAGGTTCCATTATTATATAAAATATTGTACATAATATCGTAGATTACTATATTGTTTTCTGATAGAATATTAAAATCTAATGTAGCATTTTTTAT
>OIZI01000586.1_pt1 | contig 17914 bp, 20 predicted proteins | sample 1588441 | NCBI WGS metagenome assembly OIZI01 (sample SAMN03283284) | human gut metagenome | biome: human-associated habitat; material: feces | host: Homo sapiens | place: Peru | collected 2012 | reverse complement strand
CCAGCAGGTCATACTGGTTCCACAGCGCCGGGCGCGGGCCGATGACCGCCATGTCGCCCACGAAGATGTTCCACAGCTGGGGCAGCTCATCGAGGCTCGTTTTGCGCAGAAAATGCCCCACCCGTGTGATATACTGGTCCGGGTCCTTGAGCATGTGGGTGGGCATATCATGCGGGGTATCCATGCGCATGGTGCGGAATTTGAGGATGTTGAAATGCTGTTTGTGGATGCCCACCCGCTTCTGTTTGAACAGGATGGGGCCCGGCGAATCCACCTTGATGGCGATGCAGAGGATGAGCAGCAGCGGCGATAACACGATCATGCCGCAAAGTGACAGGATGACCGCCAGCAGCCGCTTGATGCCGTTACGATACATAGAACTTTCTCTCCCTTATTCGTTGGTGTGGATGGAACGATTCTAGTATACCAAGCTCTCCGACATTTTTCAATTCATCGCGCAAGGTTTTCCGGAACACCCGCATCCGGAGTATGGGCAGCCCGCCGCCGGGCAAACGCCGGTTTTGTTGCATTTTTCAGCCGGTTTTCCCCCTTGTTTCGGGCGGTGTTCTGCCGTATCATACCACTGGAATAACGTTGTGCGTTTTTTATCATAAAGGAGGGTCCCATCATGATCCAGAGATTTTCTTTCGGGCATCCCATCCCCACCGGGAGCGTCGAGCTGGTGCTCCCCCTCTGCGGAGGCAGCGTCCCCTTTCTGACCCCGGCCGCCGAAGGCTGGACGTATCGGATGCGGGAAGACTGCGTCGTCTATGGCCTGGGCGAGATGCCCCGCGGGCTGAACAAGCGCGGCTGGCATTACATCGCCAACAACACCGATGAATCGCACCACACCGAGGACAAGCTCTCGTACTATGGTGCGCACAATTTTCTGCTCATCCGGAACGGGGAGGACTGCTTCGGCCTCTTTGTGGATTTCCCCGGAAAAGTCCATTATGACATCGGCTACACCCGGCACGACACGCTGTGCTTCCACACCGAGGAGCCGGACTACGAGCTGTACGTCCTCTCCGGCGGGGACGAGAACGCGCTCTGCAAAGAGTTCCGTGCCCTCATCGGGCGCAGCTACATCCCGCCGAAGTGGGCGTTCGGTCTGGCGCAGAGCCGTTGGGGCTACAAGACCGAAGAAGATGTGCGGGAGGTCGCCCGCCAATACAAGGCAAACGGCCTGCCGCTGGATATGATCTGCATGGACATCGACTACATGCAGGGCTACGCCGATTTCACCGTCAACCGGGAGCGTTTCCCCGACCTGAAAAAGCTCTCCGATGAGCTGAAGGCGGAGGGCATCCGGCTGGTGCCCATCATCGACGCGGGGATCCGCATCGACGATGCCGACGCAACCTGCAAAGAGGGGCTGGAAAAAGGCTACTTCTGCAAAAAGGCCGACGGCACCCCCTTCGCGGCGGCGGTCTGGCCCGGCAAGGCCTACTTTGCCGATTTCCTGCGGCCAGAGGTGCGGGAATGGTTCGGCGGGCGGTACAAGGTTCTGACCGACCTCGGCATCGAGGGCTTCTGGAACGACATGAACGAACCGGCCCTCTTCTACTCGCCGGACCGGCTCCGGGCCTTTCTGGACTCCATGGCCGCTCTGCGCGAAAAGGGCAACATCGAGCAGGAGGAATTTTTCAGCCAGGTCGTGGGCGGCGCGATGGGCCTGATGAACAGCCCCGAAGACTATGCCAGCTTCTACCACGAAGTGAACGGCCAAAAGATCCGTCACGACAGGGTGCACAACCTCTACGGCGGCAGCATGACCCGCGCAGCGGGCGAAGCTTTCGCAAAACAGCACCCGGAAAAGCGGATGCTGCTGTACAGCCGTTCCAGCGTGATCGGTTCGCACCGGTACGGCGGCATCTGGCTGGGCGACAACAACGCCTCCTGGGGGCAGCTGCTGGCCAACATCCAGATGATGCCCAGTGTGCAGATGTGCGGCTTTTTGTATGCCGGTGCCGACCTGTGCGGCTTCAGCTCTGACACCACGCCGGACCTTGCCCTGCGCTGGCTGGAATTCGGCCTCCTGACGCCGCTGATGCGCAACCACTCCGCCATCGGGACCCGGATGCAGGAATACTACTGCTTCCCGGAGATGCTGCCCGCCATCCGCCGGATGCTGCACCTGCGCTACGCCCTGCTGCCCTACCTGTACAGCGAATTCATGAAGGCAGCGCTTGAAAACGGTTCCTACTTCCGACCGCTGGCCTTTGATTACCCCGCCGACCCCGACGCCCGCGAGGTGCAGGACCAGCTCCTGCTCGGCGAAGGGCTGATGGCCGCGCCCATCTACACCCAAAACACCCATGGCCGGATGGTCTATCTGCCGGAGCCCATGAAGATGCTCCGCCTGCGCAGCGTGGACGACTACGACGAGGAAGTCCTCCCCGCCGGGCACCACTACCTGCGCTGTGCGCTGGATGAGGTGCTGCTCTTCCTCCGGCCCGGCTGCATCGTGCCGGTGGCAGCACCGGCCGACAACACCGCCCAGCTGGATGACACGCAGCTGACCCTGTGGAGTTATCTCCCGGACGGAGGCTCTGCTGCCTACCGGATGTACACCGACGACGGCTTTACCACCGACTACGACGCGCCGGAGCACTGGCGGCTCATCCGGAGCTGAGCCGTCCGCACCGGAAACGCAGCCTTTCGGCTCGATTTTATCCAAATTTTCCTTGTAATTTACGTTTTCAGGGACTATAATAAGAAATTGTGCCGCCCTCTCCGGAAGGCGGCGCTTTCTGATGACAAACAACGAATTTTCAATCCCAGCCTGATGCGAGGAGGAAGCGATTCATGGCACAACTGACCCGGACGGGCGATTTGACCAGCGGCCCGCTGCTGAAAAAGATCATCCTGTTTTCCCTGCCGCTGGCAGCATCCAGCATTTTGCAGCTCCTGTTCAATGCTGCAGACGTGGTGGTCGTCGGACGGTTCGCGGGCAGCACCGCGCTGGCCGCTGTCGGCTCGAACGGTGCGCTCATCAACCTGCTGGTCAACCTGTTCGTAGGGCTTTCGCTGGGCGCGAACGTCGTCGCGGCCCGCTGCTTTGGTGCCAAAGACGAGCGCGGAGTGCAGAACACCGTCCAGACTTCTGTCACGCTGGGGCTCGTCAGCGGTGTGCTGCTGGCTTTTGTCGGCTTTTTCGCGGCACGCGGCCTGCTGGAACTGATGTCCTGCCCGGAAGACGTCATTGACCTTTCGACGCTGTATCTGAAGATCTACTTCATCGGGATGCCGATGACCATGCTGTACAACTTCAACGCCTCGCTGCTGCGCGCTGTGGGCGACACCCGCCGCCCGCTGTACTGTCTGGCTGTGTCCGGCGTCATCAATGTGGTGCTGAACCTCGTTTTCGTCATCCTGTTCCAGATGAGTGTGGCGGGCGTGGCGCTGGCCACCATCATCAGCCAGACGGTCTCTGCCCTCATGGTCACCGTCCTGCTCATGAAAGAAGAAGGCCCCCTTCACCTCGACCTGCGGCATCTGGGCTTCCACAAGGGGGCGCTGATTCAGATCCTGAAGATCGGCCTGCCTGCCGGTCTGCAAAGTACCGTGTTCAGCCTTTCCAATGTCGTCATCCAGTCGGCGGTCAATTCCTTCGGCTCCACGATCGTGGCGGGCAACTCGGCCGCTTCCAACATCGAGGGCTTCATCTACACCGGCATGAACGCCTTTGCTCAGGCCGCAGTCACCTTCACCAGCCAGAACGTGGGTGCCCGCCGGTATGACAACCTTGACCGCGTCATGCGGAACTGCCTGCTCTGCGCCGTGGTGGTCGGCATCGTGCTGGGCGGCGGTGCCTACCTTGCCGGTGAGGGGCTGCTCCACTTCTATTCCACCGATGAAACGGTCGTCGCCGCCGGTCTGGCCCGGATGAAGGTCATCTGCACCAGCTACTTCCTCTGCGGCATCATGGACACGCTGGCCAGCTGCCTGCGCGGCCGGGGCTACTCCGTCCTGCCCATGATCGTCAGTCTGGTGGGCAGCTGCCTGCTCCGTCTGGTGTGGATCGCCACCATCTTCCAGCTGTTCCGCTCCACGACCACGCTGTACATCAGCTACCCCATCAGCTGGCTCCTGACCGCTTCCGTCCACCTCGCCTGCCTGCTGGTGGTGCGGCACAAAATGAACAACGCAGGGCAGCCGGCAAAGATCGCGGCTTAAACTCAAAAAAGAACAGGACTGTTGCGTACTCCTCCAGTCACGGCATTCGCCGTGCCAGCCCCCTCTGGGAGGGGGCCTAAAAGCCTCCCTCTTAGAGGGAGGTGACATCGCGTGAGCGATGTCGAAAGGAGTAAAGCAACAGCCCTGCTTTTTCATATCCTTTTTTCGAGCAGATACCGGTCATAGCCGCCGTACATCTCCCGGCGGGCCGCAATGGTGAAGCCGCAGGCGAGAGCGTTGTTTAGGCTGTACTGATTTTCCGGGCTGACGGTGGCCCCGATGCCCACGATGCCGGGCCGCAGAAGCGGCAGGGCGGCTTCCAGCAGCTTCCGCTGCAAGCCGTTGCCCCGCCAGTCCGGGTGGACGACGGCGCTGTCGGCATTGGCCCAGTGGTCCCACTCGGCCCGCGGGATGCCCAAAAAGGCCGCATAGTTGTGTTCGCTCTGCCCACAGTACCGCAGGATGAAATAGGCCCCCAGCCGCTCTCCATCGAACACGCCCAGGCACAGGTCGTGTGCAAGATAGGCTGTGATGTTTTCCTGTGTGTCGGGCACGAACTGCTCCGGGTGCGGCATGGCAGCCCGCACTTCATTTTGCAGCGCGTAAAACGCGGCGGCGTCCGCCGGGCCGCACCGGCGCACTGCAACGGGAAGTGCGGCGGGCTGACCGCACACTTTGTTCAGCAGAAGTTCCATTTCCAAGACCCTCCAAAATAAAATCATACTTTCTTCCGGATTCCAGTAGAATTGCCGTTTGAAATCATCTCATCTTATGTTATAATGAATACAAGAAAATTTGTCCAGTAAAACTTTGGGGTTGCCGGGCAGTTTTTCGGAAAGTCCAGGCGGGAGCTTCCCGCCCGTGAACCGGAGGATACAACCTATGAAAGATTCCAGCTCTTCGTCTATCCGCCTGGGCGGGGCCGTCATCAGCGACCGCATTGTGTCGGCCCTGCTGGAGGAACTGCGCACCGGGCGCTACGCCGACGCAGACCGTCTGCCCGCAGAAGTCGATCTGGCTGCACAGCTCAGCGTCAGCCGCACGGTCATCCGCGATGCTCTGAGTGAGATGGAGCGCGCCGGTTACATCGAGCGGGTGCGCGGCATCGGCACCGTGGTCAACCGCACGGTGCTCAACCTGCGCAGCCGGTTGGACCAGAAGCTGGAATACTACCCGCTGATCCGCAGCTTTGGCAGCTACCCCCACGCCGATGGCATCCAGATCTATCCCATCCGCGCCGGGGCCGAGCTGGCCCGCGACCTGGCCATTGAACCGGGGGATGAGGTGATCTGCATCAAAAAGCGCATCCTCGCCGACACCACCCCGGTCATCTACTCCATCGATTATCTGCCCCGCGCCCTGTTTGGCAACCGGGACTACACCCGCATCGACCTGAGCGGCGGCGTGTTCGATATCCTGGAGCAGGAGTGCAGCCAGCAGATCTCGTCCAACGTAGCGCACCTGAAGGCCAGCTGCGGCGACGAGTCCATCCGCGCTGCCATGCGGCTGGCACCGGGCGAGGCCATGCTGCTGCTCGACGAGATCTGTTTCAACCGGCTGTGTCATCCGGTCATGCGCTCGCTGAGTTATTACACCAACTTCTTCGATTTTTCCATTCTGCGAAAATTACTTTGACGGAGGTAAAAATCCATGCGCCATCTGATCGACCCCTTGGATCTCAGCCCGGAAGAGATCACTTCCCTGCTGGACCTGGCTGACCGCATCCGCAGCGACCCGGCTGCTTACCAGGACGTCGCGGCCCACAAAAAGCTCGCCACCCTGTTCTACGAGCCGTCCACCCGCACCCGCCTCTCCTTTGAGGCGGCCATGCTGAACCTGGGCGGCCATGTGCTGGGTTTTCCGAGTGAGAACGTTTCCAGCGCCTCCAAGGGCGAAAGCGTTGCCGACACCATCCGCGTGGTCTCCTGCTACGCCGACATCGTGGCCATGCGCCACCCGAAAGAAGGTGCGCCCCTGCGCGCCAGCCGCTATTCCCGCATCCCGGTCATCAACGCGGGCGACGGCGGCCACCAGCACCCCACCCAGACCATGACCGACCTGATGACCATCCGCACCCGGATGGGCCGTCTGGACGATCTGACCATCGGCCTGTGCGGCGATCTGAAGTTCGGCCGCACCGTCCACTCCCTCATCAAGACCATGGCCCGCTGCAAAAACATCCGCTTCGTGCTCATCAGCCCGGAAGAGCTGCGTGTGCCCGACTACATCATCAAGGATGTGCTGGAAGCCAACGGCATCGCCTACCGCGAGACCCGCAGCCTGGAGGACTCCATGCCGGAGCTTGATATCCTCTATATGACCCGTGTGCAGAAGGAGCGCTTCTTCAACGAGGAAGACTACGTCCGCCTGAAAAACAGCTACATCCTGACCAGCGACAAGATGGCGCTGGCCAAGGAACACATGGCCGTGCTGCATCCCCTGCCCCGCGTGAATGAGATCGCACTGGACGTGGACGACGACCCCCGCGCCGCTTACTTTGAGCAGGTGCAGAACGGTGTCTACGTCCGCATGGCGCTCATCATGACGCTGCTGGGTCTGGCCGACCCCAAAACTAAGGAGGAACATTGAAATGCTGAACATTGATGAGATTCAGAATGGCATCGTGATCGACCACATCAAGGCAGGCACCGCTATGGGCCTGATGGATCTGCTGGGCATCAAGGGCAACCGCACCGCCAATGTGGCTTTGATCCAGAACGCCCGCTCCCACAAGGCCGAATGCGGCCGCAAAGACATCATCAAAGTGGAGGGCGATGCTTCCTGGCTGAACCTGGACGTCCTGGCTTACCTGGACCCCAACATCAGCGTGACCATCATCCAGGATGGCAAGGCGGTCAAGAAGGAGAAACCCCAGCCCCCCAAGCGTCTGGTCAACATCGTGCGGTGCAAGAACCCGCGCTGCATCTCCTCCATTGAGGAAGAGTGCGACCAGATCTTTGAGCTGAGCTCCAACGGCAAGTATCGCTGCATCTACTGCGAGCAGGAGCTGCAGGTCAAACCGGAATAACCGGAACAATCGGTACAAACTCAAAAGGCAGTGCGTCCCACGCGGCGCACTGCCTTTTTGCTGCTACGGTTACAAACAGCTCCAAACCGTTTCACTTGACGAAATCTTCCCGCATGGGGGTGAAGATATCCAGCAGGATGCCCGCTTCGGTGCAGACACAGCCATGCTCGACGCCGTCCTCCTTGAGAATGGTGTCCCCGGCGTGGACCGTTCTGGTCACACCGTCCACGGTGAACGCGAACGCTCCCGACACCACATAGGTGATCTGGGTGTGCGGGTGGTGGTGCAGCGCTCCCACCGCACCCGTTTCAAACGTGTTTTCCACGCACATCAGGCCATCGGTATAGGCCAGCACCCGGCGGGTGACCCCCGCGCCTGCGGGCTGGGGCAGAGCGTCCGCATGAAAGACCCAGCGCTGTTTCTTTTCCGGCAGATCCATATCAGGTTCCTTCTTTCTTGTTTCTGGCAAAGCCATTTTTCCCATTATATAGCAATTCAACTTTTTAATGCAACAGCAACAACGTTGAATTGCATATCGCAAATATGCTGTTTGAATGTTGCACTCATTTCTTGTCTTGCGATAAAAGACCGGAGCCTCCTTGACAAGGGCTCCGGCCTGATCTCAAACAAAAAAAGTCCCATCCGAAGCTCTCATCGCTGCTGCCTCTCTGCTCCGGCATCCCGTTCCCACACAACGATGCCGGAAGAAGCAGCATTTGGAAGAGTCTCTATGAACAGCAATCCCCCGATCACCGTCAAGAGCTTCGTCAGGACTTTTACCAGACAAGGCCGCCTGCACCGCCACACGCTCTGCGGTGCCGCATGAACCCGTTCCGCGCTTCCGGATCGCTCCCCGGCCGCAATGCGCCGTTCTTGGCTCTCTGCCTTATTCCTGCTCAGATTATAGCAAATATTCACGCAATTTTCACGCAAAATGTCATATTCTGCGGGGGAAGATGTCATATTCTGTGCACCGGCACCGAACAGGTGAACCGGAACCATCTGTCCCGGCAGCTGATGGCGTACTCACCCTGATACTTGCGGAGCACATCCGTCACATTCCACAGGCCAATGCCGTGGCCCGGCTCCTTTTTGGTGCTGCGCGGGAGCTGACCGTCCGGCAGGTCCAGATCCTCCCGGACCCGGTTGCGAACGGACAACAGCAGTTCCTCCTCCGTTTTCCGCATCCGGAAATAGACTTCCGGCGGGTCGGCCTGGGCGGCAGCGTCGATGGCGTTGTTGAGCAGGTTGGAGACGACCATCACAAGGTCGGTCTTTTCGAGTGGGATCGCCCGCAGGTCGGGCAGGTCAAAGTAGAGCATGACCCCCTTGCGGGTGGCCTCCTCGTATTTTTTGCTCAGCAGCGCATCCAGCAGCGGATTGTGCGTGTTCATGATGGTGGTATGGGCCGCGATGATCTTTGTGACCGTGGCAAGGTACGCTTTGGCTTCCTCGTATTCGCCCTGTTGCAGCAAGAGCGTCAGTGCCTCGATGTGGTTGGTGAACTCGTGGGTCAGGCGGCGCTGGGTGGTGTAGGAGTCCATCAGCGCTTCGGCCCGCTCCCGCTCCAGCGCCGTCTGCACATGAAGCTCCTGCTGCCGGGCCATCTGCTGATTGAACATCTGGACGATGTACATGTGGAGGAGCACCGCCACCGTCAGGCCCAGCGTCAGCAGCAGCATGAGGGAGTCGGCGGGTTCGTCCTTCGCCGAAAGCATCAGGACGACGTTCAGCACCACGACGATGCCGGGGAAAAAGGACATGACCAGCGCCTGCGGGGATTCGAGCGCCCGCTCATCCTTCCACTGGTGCGAGAAATAGGCCACCACCACGCCCACGATGAGGTTCGTGAGCGTCATGGTCACCAGACATCCGGGCCGCTGCCAGGCCACCTGAAGCGACGTTCCGGTCACCCAGGAGACCACATAGCGGACCGTATTTTCGGAGAGCAGGCACATAGTACCGTTGATGAGGGCGGCGGTCAGCTTCTGGGGCAGCGTCCCGCCGAACAGCAGGGTGGACAGCAGAACATAGCCCACATTCCACCAGACGGTCTCCAGCGTGAAAAAGCCGATCTGGAAGATCAGACTGAACGCCAGCATCCCGGCCACCAGAACAACGCTCCAGAACCCGACATGCTTCACCCGCCCTTTGCCGAGGTAAGCGCGATCCACTAGCAGGAAGGCGGCCCACTGCGACACGCAGACCATGTGCCCGATGAAGAACCAGGATATCTCATTCATCGCCAAACTGCCCCTTCCATTCCAGATAGGTCTCCCGGATGGCCGCATAGCCGTTCCGGCTGACGCTCAGTTCCACCCCGTTGCGCATCGTGACCTTGTACCCGCTGATCTGGCGGATGTAGCGCATATTGACCACATCGCTCCGCCCCACCCGCAGAAAGCCGTTCTCGAACAGCGCCTGCGGCAGATCGGTCAGCTTGCCGTAATAGGAGCAGAGCGGCTGATGCGGCACATCCCCATAGACATTGACCTTGCGCAGGTCGCTTTCCAGGCAGTAGATACTGTCGTAGGGCAGCTCGATGCTGGTGCGGTTCTGCCGGATGGTCAGCACCTTGCGGCTGCGGGCGATCTTTTCGTGGAAGAGCGCCTCCAGGCAGCTGGGCAGCATCCGTTCCAGGTCCCGTTTGAGAATGTACCGGAACGCCTGGACCGTGTAGCCCTCCGGGGCAAATTCCAGATAGGCCGAAATGTAGATCAGGCAGATCTCCGGGCTGCGCTCCCGCAGCTGACGCCCCAGCGAGATGCCGTTCATGGTGTCCAGATCCACATCCAGCAGCGCCACCTGATACAGCTCCAGATCCGGCACGGCCAGTGCTTCTTCGCCGCTGGTGCAGACCACGATCTCCGCCGGGATCTCCCGCTGGCCGAGACAGGCCCGGACCAGCTGCTCCACCCGTGCGGCAAACCGCGCGTCGTCATCACAGATCAACATGTGCATGGTCGGTGTCCCCTTCTTTTGAAAAAAGCGGGCTCCCCGATGCGAAGAGCCCGCCCTTTCGAATGTACATTACGCAAAGAATTTGTCGTAGAGGCCGAAGGCAAAGATGAACAGAACGATCAGCGGCAGACCATAGGTCAGATAGCCGCGCATCCAGTCCTGCATTTTGGGGCCTTCGCCGGTGTTGACTTCCTGTTTGTAGTTCTTCCAGCCCCAGCCGCAGCGGGAAACGCAGAACAGCAGATAGACCAGCGAGCCCAGCGGCAGGAACAGGTTGCTGACGAGGAAGTCCTCAAAATCCAGCACCGCACCGCCGAAGACTGCAAAGCCGTCCCAGCTCCACACATTGTACCCCAGCACACAGGGCATGGACAGCGCCGCGATGAGGAACAGGTTCACAAGGCTGGACTTTTTGCGGGAGCAGCCGGTCAGCTCCATGCCGCAGCAGATGATGTTCTCGAAGACGGCCAGCACGGTGGAAAGCGCCGCAAAGGCCATGAACAGGAAAAACAGGCTGCCCCACAGCCGGCCCATCGCCATGTTGGCGAAGATGTTGGGCAGGGTGATGAAGATCAGGCTGGGGCCGGCGGTCTGGTCCACACCGTAGGTGAAGCAGGCCGGGAAGATGATGAGGCCGGCCGTGATGGCCACGAAGGTATCCAGCGCCACGATGCGGATGGACTCGCCCAGCAAAGCGTGTTCCTTGCCGATGTAGCTGCCGAAGATGGACATGGCACCGATGCCAAGGCTCAGGGTGAAGAAAGCCTGATTCATGGCACCCACCAGCGTATTGACCACGCCGACCTCTTTCATGCGGGCAAAGTCCGGCACGAGATAGAAGCGCAGGCCCTCCTTAGCGCCGGGCATGAACAGGCTGTTGACGGCCAGAATGACCATGATGACGAGCAGGGCGATCATCATGACCTTGGTCACCCGCTCCAGACCATTCTGCAGGCCCTTGGCACAGACCAGGATGCCGAACGCCACCACGAAGATCATCCAGAACGCCATGATGCCGGGGCTTGCCAGCATCTCGCTGAAGGCATTTGATACCTGGTCTGCATTCAGACCGGCCAGCTTTCCGGTGGCAGTCATGTAAAAATAGTGCAGCATCCAGCCTGCAACGGTGGTGTAGAACATCATCAGCAGATAACAGCCGATGAGGGTGAAATAGCCGTGGATGTGCCACTTCTGGCCCGGCTTTTCCAGCGCCTGATAGGCGCGCACCGGGCTTTTGCGGCTGGCACGGCCCACTGCAAACTCCATAGTCATAATGGGAAGGCCCAGAATGATGAGGAACAGCAGATAGAACAGCACGAAGGCACCGCCGCCGCCCTGCCCCGCCATATAGGGGAATTTCCAGACGTTTCCGATGCCGATGGCACAGCCTGCCGAGAGCAGGATGAAGCCCAGCCGCGATTTTAGGGTCTCACGTTCCATGATAAAATGTTCTCCTCTGTAATCCGTTTGCCCCGGTCTGCCTTTTGCAGCTTGCAGCCGGGCACAACAGAATTATTATATCACAGTTTTCCCTCATTGGGGAGGAGTCGCAGGACGTTTCAGAAGAGAAAAAGATTCATTTTTGACCATCCTAAAAGGAGCGGAATTTGATAGCATTCAGAACGTCAGCCGCATCTGATACCATGTCACGCCGCCGTGTGCAGACCCGGAAACGCCCTCGTTGACAAAGCCGAATCGGGCGTAATAATGCACCAGTTTGTCCTTGCAGGTGAGCACAAGGCCCTTTCTTCCCTGCTGTTTTGCCGCCGCAATGGCCGTTTCCAGCAATTGCCCCGCCAGGCCGCGCCGCCGGTATTCCGGCAGCGTGTTGACCCCAAAGATCATCTGCCATGCACCGTTTTCGTTGTGGAGCGATGCATCTGCGTACATTGCATCGGTCAGGTCTGCCGCGTCCGTGACCATGCCGTCCACAAAGGCTGCGAGTGTTTCGTCCTCCCACAGGAGCCAGAAATGATTTCCATAATACCGCAGCCGCTCGGCAAATTCTGCACGGGTCGCCGCCTCTGCCGCCGGGAAGCACTCTGCCTCCACCGCTGCAATGGCGTCGAGATCCTGCTCGACTGCGGTTCGAATCGTTTGTGCCATGGTTTCTCTCCCTTTCTCATGCTGTGCCGTCCGAACCGTTTCCGGTCGGGCTTGCGGTGGTGATCGGTCATCCGCAGCCCGCGCTGAACGGCGGGACGTCGCAGTGGAACACATTATGACTGCTAAAATCATAGCATACGCCGCGCAACTTATCAAGGCCCGCTGGATGCACAAGCCCCCGCCAACACCTGCTGGCGGGGGCTTGTGATTGATTCTTGCGAAACGTTATTCGAGCTCGATTCTGGAAAGCTGTTTTCTGGTTGTAACAGGTACAGCTTCCCAGTTTAGCGAAGTGTATTTTCCGCTCCGTCCATTGTGTGTTTTTGACTACAACAAAAATTGCTGTCAAAATGATGTCACAGCATCAGGCAGACCGCTTCGTGTCGAGGGCCTTGACTTCCTCGACGGTCAGCCCTTGAGCTTCGGCAATTTCCTCATAGGACAACTTGCCGCCTAAGAGCAGCCGCTTGGCCGCCTCAATAGCCTTTCTACGCTCTCCTTCGCGAAGCGCTTCTTCTCTCACTTCTTCAAAAGCTCTGCACATAGTTGCCACTCCTTTCGTGTCCTCTTTGAAATAGCGTACCCGCTGCGCCAGTACCGGATAATTCATATCATCCGGGTTTGTGCAGGTGAAATCCTGCATCAATCGGCCCAGCTTGGTATCATCCTTGATTTGAGAGTTCACATAAATAATATGTGCTCCATCTCCGAACGGCATTCCAGTTTCTTGGATTGTTCGTTCGATATGGTAAATCGGGAGGCCAGCTTTCAGAATATCATTTTCGGTAATGAATATCACATAGGTCTCATATAGCTGGTCGTAACGGTCACCCGGCTCCGTAATATTGGCATCCATCAAACCGCTGTTGTAACGAGCTCGTCTGACCTCAGCGCCCCGGTCGTTGCGCTGGATCTCAATGTTATAGGCTTTATTCTGCTCATCCACAGCCAGAATATCCAAGCGGGCCGAGCGACCTTGAATATTATTCAAGCCGTATTGACTGTGAACTTCACGGATTGTCAGGTCATCACGGTCTAAAATCACCTGAAGCAGAAACTCCGAACACTCTTTATCTTCAAAAACCTTCGTCATAAAGTTATCGTCGATAAGGCGAAGATTCTGAATCCGATGCAGATACTCTTCATGCTTCCGCTCAAAGTCCAACTCCTGCGGCGTCTTATTCTCTCCCATCGGCTCACCTACTTTTATATAACACTTGAATGAATCATTTGTCACATAAAGAATACCACAAAACCGTACTTTTTTCAAGGTGGCACAAAATTCACCCCGGCGGACCATCAAATGCTCCATTCAACTACCATATACATTATTATAATACACTTGTTTCATACAAGTGTCATGCAACAGAAAAAGGACGACCCGAAAGCCGCCCTTTCCCTTATATACCGACTTTTGATTCCGTCGCGGGTTTCTCAAAGCCAGTACGATTCCTTACCCTTGGTTCAGGATTTGGAACACGTACAAGTATTTCGTCCGGTTCGCAATCCAGCGCTTCGCAGATGAGGTCCAAATGATTCAGATTCATTCTCTCTGCAATTTCGTTGTAGTAATCACTGATTGTAGTCGGCCGAATGCCTGTGGCGCGTGCCAGATCTGCTTGCGTCCATTTCAGCTCGCCTAGCTTCTTGGACAGTAAAATTCTAATCATATTCTCGCTCGCTCCTTACAATAAAAGATATTCTTTTCTGCTGGAAAAATCAGGGGATTGTTAGATTATCACGAATTTTGTGATTCTTTATTGCATAAAAGCAAAAAACACCCCCGTCACCTGTTTCGACTTTTCATCTGACAGGTGACGGGGGTGTTGTCATTTGTTCCGAGTATTCAGTTCAGCAAGCTGCCGCTGGTCGGATTCTCTGTACCGTTCATCCACGCCTTCCAAATGGGAGAGACAGCGTTTCAGCTCTCCGTTCCAGTAAATCTGCCCAGTTTCCGTTTCCATCCGCTCAATGCCGGCACAAATGCAGGATAGCAGGTCGAATGTAGCCTTGCGGCTGTCCATCTGCAATATATACCGTTCCCGGCGCTGTTCATCTTCCTTTTCGCGCTTCTTTGCCGCACGGTCCGCCGCGCCCTTGATAAGAACCTGATTCACGGCAAAGGAAATCGCGCCGCCCAAAACAGTTCCTAAGAACGCCAGCGCCGCCAAAAGCCACGCCGGAACGGTGACAGTAAACACTTCGGCTGTTCCTGCAAGCACCTGTATCCTCCTTTCAGTCGTCGGTGAGTGTCAGCAATTCGATCCATCTCGTGACGGGGAGACGGTCTAAGAGCCATTCCACGCACCGTTTAAGCATCCTTCAGCACCTCCAGCCCTGCCTTGGCCGCATTAAAGGTCACCTGCACCACTTTCTGAATCAGGCTGTCCGTGACCAGAAAGCGCAGAGGGGCCGGCACCTTTTCACGAAGCCAGGATACGACAACTGCCAGACGTGCTTCGCCAAGCTTGGTGCCAACGAACTCTTTTTCAGCCTTGGTGATGGCCTCAATCGCCCATTCGGCCAGCAGGGCTTTGTATCCCAGACGAATCATGCAGGCTGCAACAACGACCAGCGCCACGGCCATAATGGCAACCGTAATGATAGTAGCAGTATTCATACCTTATCCCCTTTCTCAAAACAGCTTGGAAAGCGCCGCCTTTGTCTGCGTTCCAACGATGCCGTCCGCAGTCAGATTGTGCGCCGCTTGGAATTCTTTGACGGCCTTTTCCGTGTTTGCTCCGAAGATTCCGTCTTGGTTGATGCTCAACGCCCCTTGAAGCGCGGCATTATACAGCCGCTGCGGATAGCCGCTGGTCGGCTTCTTCAGATTTCCGGGGCCGAAGATTTCAGCCGCCCAGTTGGATGTATACGCCGTCGAACCGGGCATGTTGGGAATCCCTGCATATTGGTACACCGACACATAGCCCGTCTTGATGTCGTTGATGCGGATCTCCCAGTGCAGATGGCTTCCAGTGCTGTGGCCCGTGCTTCCCTCAACACCGATCAGGTCACCCGGCTTCAGCTTTTGACCTGCGGCCACGTTGATTTGCGACAGATGCCCGAAATACATATAGTAGTCCGTGCACCCGACCCGAAGCACAACACGCTGACCAAAGCCCTTTTTAGGAAGCGTTGCGCACCCCCATCCAGCACGAATTACTGTACCGTATACGGGGGAGTAAATGTGCTTGTCTCCGATGCCCACGAGGTCATAGCCTTGGTGATATGTGCCATCCGACCTCAGATGCCTATACGCTTGCGATACTCTGAAAGTGTTCTTATACGGGGAAATCAAAATCAATCCACCTCCATTTCAAACAAAAAAGCCGCGCTGACCATCAGCACGGCTTCTCTCAACACTTTATAGCATCGTATTCGGCTTGCAGGATTGCTCTCTGCTCACCATAATTTTCCGGTTCTTCTCCTGTCTCAACTGAAATATCCTCCCAGCAATCCAGAAGATAAACCGCAGATGCCAATAGAGCTTCGAGTTTTTGTTCTCGGCTCAATCAAAGCACCTTCCCGTCAGGACTCTTTCGGGCGCGGGCCGCAGATACGGAGTGCCTGAGCTTTTGTCAGCTCGCCCTCATCCACCTTTTCCCACACGCCGACGGCGGTGATTTTCTTCATGCGATACATGGTGCGATAAAACTGTTCCTTACCCATTACAGTTCACCTCCCATAAACATCGTTTCCAGTACGCTCACGCGCTCTTCCAGAGAGGGTGCAGCTTCATCGGCGGTCGTCCACGCCTCTGCATAGACCCACCAATCATCAGCTGCAGCCGTGATGCTCTCTTCGGTCTCCTCCGCATAATCAGCGCCCAACTTACAAAGCGCCGTGGTGCATTCCCACGAAATGCCGCCATGCTCCCCTTCGGGAGCCTCATTCTGCACTTCGTGAGCGTCTTTGCGCAGATACAGCCACGCCGTGCCATCCGGCAATTTTTCCAGCGTCACTGCCTGCGGATTATGGTCCAGATTTTCAGTAAAAATCATGCTGCTAACCTCTCTTTCAATGCTTTTCTTTGAGCTGTTACGCGAACAGACAACTTTGCCGCCTTAAACAGCTTCTGCTGCTTCAATGTCTCCATAACTGCACGAGATTTTGTCCAGTCAAAGTAGCCGTTATAGCTCACCAGTTTATACGACCTCCAAACTGGGATATATCCCTGCCGCATAACATCATCTTTTGCTCTTAGGTACTGCCGCCGTGCTCTCAGGAAAATTCTGGGGCGTATCGTGGTGTAGGTACGGTGCATCACATAGCCGCTCTCGACCTGCATGACGGCGTAAGCCAGCTCCAGCGGAACTTCGTACAGGTCACACATCTCGGCTGTATACTGCTGCAAATCTGCATCCAGCGGCACATGATATGCCATCGGCTCATAGGGAGCCGGGTCTTGCCGGATGCACTCGCCCTGCTCAATGTCAGCCCGCACAGGAATCGTCACTGCCGGGAGCTGCGTTGCTTCCGGTTGGAAAGCGAACGCCGCGGCGATGCTTCCGATTACCAGCAGTTGCGCCGCCGCTGTTGCCACCAGCGGGATTATTGCCTTTCGCATCATCCTGAACCTCCGTATGAAAGGCCGGCTCCGTGATTCCACGATTGATAATAAACGGCAGATTTTTGAAACAAAAATCATTCCCTATCTTGGAAAACGAAAAATAGATGAAATCACCGCCATGGATATTCGTGAATGGCAAAAGGCGGTGAAGAAAGCGGGCGAGGGCACCGGCCTTCCGTATGCCGAAACATATCTGTTGGCCATTCATTCCCAACTAAACGCGCTTTTCAGCTATGCACAAAAAATGTATCAGCTTCCAAAAAATCCGTGTACCATGGCAGGGCCTATGGGTTCGTCCGTCACCGAAGAGATGCTGATTATTACCAAAGACCAATACGATATCCTGCGAAAACAATTTCGCAATGAAGCATATCTGTTAGCTTTTGATGTTTTATTCTGGTCCGGGTGCCGTGAAGGCGAAATGTTGGCACTCCAGCCGAAAGACTTGACCGACACCGATGAACTAAAAATTTATAAAACGTATCGCAGGAAAAATGGCCAAGACCTTTTCGGCCCCACCAAGAACAGTAAAAAAGGCGGAAACCGCAATGTTCCTATTCCGCACTGGCTGGCCGAAGAGTTCCGCGCCTACTGCTCCCGGCTCTATGGGCTGACTCCGGATGACCGCGTGTTCTACATGACGTGCACAGCGCTCAACAAGGAGCTGACCCGCTGCACCCAACTCACCCAGCTGCCAGATATTCGTGTCCACGATCTGCGCCACAGCCACGCTTCCCTCTGTATCGAACTCGGATACTCCGCTCTGCTCGTTGCCAAGCGTTTGGGCGACACCGTCCCTGTAGTTATGAAAACATACGCTCACCTGTACCCAAACAAGCAGGCTGAACTTGTCTCCAAGCTGGAAGATCTTGCCGCCCCTGAAAATAAGGATTCCGGCTACTTGGGAAGCTTATAGTATCACCTCACTGTCAGGCAGCAGCTCCTTATTTTCGATAATGTCACGGCCGTTTTTAATGTCAATAATGTCAAAAAGCCCCCTGAAAGTAACGAGAAATGAACTGGTCCGTAAAAAGTAGACAATAGACAAAAGGCCTCCCCATGTAGGATAA
>OIZI01000584.1_pt1 | contig 17991 bp, 17 predicted proteins | sample 1588441 | NCBI WGS metagenome assembly OIZI01 (sample SAMN03283284) | human gut metagenome | biome: human-associated habitat; material: feces | host: Homo sapiens | place: Peru | collected 2012 | reverse complement strand
TCAAAATACCTTTTGACCCCAACATCATACTATGAAATACGTATATAGACTAAAGAAGGGAGAATGACGATGCCTAATCTGTTTAATGATATTGATAGACTGACAACTAATGATATCCGTATGGAACTTGCGCTTATCAGAAATATTAATCTTACCAATATGGCTAAGGAAACAGGCAATAAGATGGTTGGCGCACTTGCCAGAATGGCTTCATTACTAATACAGACAGTATCGCAGAATTCTTCTGTCGATTATGAAGTGGTGAGAATGTCAGATGTTATAAGAAAAGAGTATGACGAGCTTGCCGGCATGACAAGGGATGAGTTGAAAGAATCTCTTAAAAGTACATTGATGCAAAGATTTAACAGTGCTGTTGGAACAGAGAATGTGCTGTCAGAGGAGAGAGTGTCATATCTGATAGTCTCAGAGGCAGCCAGAATGTATGATATACCAAGATATGCATCATTTGCTAATAAAATTCATAATATCGGCATATATTATAATAAAGATGTTTTACAGGCTCTTCATGAGATGATAAGAAAGCAGAGTCCAGAGGAAGCTGAAGAATTTGACCAGAGACTACAGAAGAGACTGGATATAATATCACTGGATGCTAAGAGAGATTTATCCCAGAGACTTTTTCCTAAGGAATTTTCAGGACGCGGTATTGCAAGAGTCCTAAGACTTGAAAGACATACACAGTATCTTGAGATAGCAGTATCAATAATGGGAATAGAGTGCTTTGATTATATATCTGCATATGCCTATACAGCGGCAGTTTCGCTCAGAGGATTTAACAAGATAAGCCGCTCAGTATATGCCCAGTTTATATGGAAGATTTATGGAATGACAGAGGTATCAAGAGATAATCTTCCGTCATATGCCAATACAGTAGAAGCTGCCAGCATAATAGCTAAAGAGAATAAGTTCAGGAAGATGTTAAAGAACAGGATTGAGGCTGACAAAGAGATTGAAAAGCTGCGTGGGCAGTTTGAAAAAAACGGACAGGACAAAGAAAAAATACTTGAAAAGCTTACAAGCATGCAGGAGAGTTATGATAATGCACGCCTTGAGTTTGAGAAGCTCGAAAAAGATAAGGATGTATACATGTCAGGAGTCCGTCCTGAACCAGAAACCAAGAAATATTATGCACAGGTCAATGCTGTGAAAAGACAGATAGATACTGGCAAGACAGAGCTTGAAGCCACACAGAAAAAATATACAGAACTTCTTGCAAAAGGGTTGGAATTAGACAAGATAATCCAGCAGAAGGAAGTATACAGCCAGAGACTTCATCAGGAAACTAACAAGGAACTTTTGGAGAAGACGCAGGAAATTAAGAAAAAATGGAATGAGTTCTATACAAGCATAATATTTGATGATTCAGTATATGGACAGGCAGTACTTGCATTTGCGCGTGAAGAACTGCTTAATATAGAGGGACTGCTTGTGGAATTCATGGGACTTTCCGATAAATCTGCATTTGATAATGAAGCTGGTGTGATATACTGCAATGCATCAGAACATACTGTTGTTAAGATTTATCATGAAGGAAAGACAATTACATCTATCAGCAGGTAAATAATGTGATCATATAGAAAGAGTATAACGATATGCAGGACGAATATATGCAGGTGGTCAGCTATCTTGACAGCATTCCACAGTTTATGGAAGGCTATGGCGTTGACAGAAGTGAGGCAATGCTAAGTAAGCTGGGTGAGCCTGAGCAGAATTTTAAAATGATACATGTGGCAGGAACTAATGGCAAAGGCTCAGTATCTTTATACATACATGACATTTTAAAAGAAAATGGTTATACAACAGGGCTCTTCACATCACCGCATCTGGTTGATGTGCGTGAGAGAATAAGAATTAATGGTGAGATGATTAGTAAAGAGGATTTTACAACATTTTTTAAGAGAGTAAAAGATGTTGATGACGGTCTTGGCGGTGGAAAACTTGCCTATTTTGACTATCTTTTGGGGATAGCTGTGCTTGCGTTTGACAGATATAAAGTTGATTTTGCAGTTATGGAGACAGGACTTGGGGGAAGGCTTGATTCAACTAATGCGTTAAAGACTCCGGCAGCAAGTGTGATAACGACAATAAGCCTTGAACATACCGCTATACTTGGTGATACGGTTGCTAAGATTGCATCGGAGAAGGCTGGCATTATTAAGAATAACGGAACCTTGATATATCTTGATGGCAGGAATAGAGAGGCTGATGAGGTTATCAAAAAAAGGGCACAGGAATGTGGATGCCGCATGGAACTTGCATACAGACAGGACATAATTAATTATAAAAACGAAGGAAACTATATTGATTTTTCCGTATCTAATAGGTATTATAATAATGATTGCTTTAGAATCAACACTGGGGCAATGTATCAATTAGACAACTGCCTGGAGGCATTGATGGTGACAGGTGCACTGAATGCCCAGGGAATTATAGATACATCTTTAGATAAGACAAGAATTGCGCTTGCTGGTGCATGCTGGCATGGAAGAATGGAGCGCATACGTGATGATGTGTACGTTGATGGTGCACATAACCCGGAAGGTATAACAAGCCTTGTGCAGTCTGTACCATATATAGCTAAAGATAAGAAGAGAGTATTGCTGTTTTCTGTGGTGAGTGATAAGAATTTTAACGAGATGGCAAGGATTATATGTGATTTACATACATTTGACCATGTCGTTGTGACACAGCTTGAGGGCAGCAGACAGCTTGATGCGGATATAATTAAACAAGCTTTTATTGATAATGGAATATCTGGCGTGGATGTCTACGATAAGCTTGATATGGCATTTGGACATGCAGAGAGCATAGCACAGGATATGCAGGGGATATTGTTTATCTCTGGTTCGCTGTATCTTGTCGGGGATATCTGTAGATTGTGTGGAGGATTAAGATGATAGATTTTGAAGAAGAGATAAAGAAGTTTAAGCCTAGTCTTGAGGTTGAGGATGCAGAAGATGCGATATATAACAATAATGTACCAGATATAGCAGACCTGATTAACAAGATGATGCAGGATGCTAATACATCTAACAATAGAAATTAACTAATGTCTGGATGTGGAGGATTGATTCATAATGGAAACAATGGTAACAAGAGCGAGAAGTGCCTCTAATGCATATTACAATCTTGGACTTTCGATGGCAAAGGTTCGTAATCTTACCGGAGCAATTCAGAATCTTAAGATAAGTCTGGCACTTGATAAGAACAATATAGATGCAAGAAATCTCCTTGGACTTGTGTATTGCGAGATGGGAGATGTCGTTGAGGCGTTAAGCCAGTGGGTTGTAAGCAAGAGTATCAGAAAGACTGATAATATCGCTGGTGCTTATATCACACAGATACAGTCTAATCAGGCAAGATTTGAGCTTATATCATCAACAATTAAGAAGTATAACCTTTCTTTGAAGTATGCCAAAGAGGGCAATACAGATATGGCTACAATACAGCTTAAAAAGGTGGTTTCTCAGAATCCACAGCTTGTCAGCGCACAGCTTCTGCTTGCGCTTATGTACCTTAAGAATAACGAGTATCAGAAGGCGAGAAAGCCGGTTAATGCTGTTTTAAAGATTGACCACGATAACATAACAGCCATGAGATATCAGGCTGAGATAGAAGAAGCATTTAATGTAAAGAAAAAAGAGTCAGCACTTGGAGTTCTCACTAAGAAGAGCAGAGAGCTTGAGGCAAGACCTTTAAGCGGTAACGATGTAATTGTGCCGGGTTCATCATATAAAGAGCCAAGTAATGGCGCTATTACAGTTATTAACATTCTTGTAGGTGTAGTTATAGGAGCCGCAATCATATGGTTCCTTATTATGCCATCAAGATTTACAGGAATGAGGGCAGAGTATAATAATACATTGCAGCAGTACAGTGAACAGTTATCATCAGGCAATGTTGAGCTGAATTCATTAGAGACACAGCTTGAACAGGTCAAGACTGAGAAAGAGAATCTCGAAGCACGCCTTGAACAGGTTAGTGGAACTGACGGAAGCAATAAGCTTTTGTTATCAGTAGTTTCATCTGCTAACAATTATATAGCTGGCAAGATGACAGATGCCGCAGTTGACCTTATAAATGTTGATGTCAGCGCACTTCCATCAGATGGTGCCAAGACATTGTATAATACAATTGCAGGTGCAACAATGCTCAATGCATCAACAGACCTCTATAATCAGGGATTAACATATTATAACCGAAGAGATTACTCAAGAGCTTCGGATTATATGGTTAAGTCATATCAGTGCGATAAGACAAAGGTAGATGCGATATACTATGCAGCCAAATCATATGTAGAGCTTGGCGAGACTGATAATGCCAAGAAGTACTATAATATGATAATTGACGGATTCAAGACAAGCAGATATGTTGCAGAAGCCACAACATATGTAAATACCAATTAATAACAGAATTTGATATACTCTATTTAATATAATAAAGTACTCTTAGATGAACCCTGACAGGAATTATATGTTCCTGTCAGGGTTCTTGCGTGTAAATGCTTTGTCAGATTATCTGGATTAGTGTTTACCAAAACCATAAGGTAGTAACGAAAGGAATGAGGAAACTATATGAATGGAGAGAATGCATTATCAAAAGAGGAGATAAGGAAGGCAGATTACATCTATATGGTTACAGGCAAAGTTATGGTTATAAGCCTCAATGCGGAGCTTGACCATCATCTTGCAGAGGAAATGCGCGGCGTTGTTGATGAGATTATTGACAAGCGCGGTGTGTGCAATATTGTATTTGATTTTAGCAGAATACGGTTTATGGACAGCGCAGGAATAGGACTCATACTTGGAAGATATAAAAAAATACGAGATGTCGGAAAGATATATGTTGCAGGCGTTAATGAGTCGATAGACAGAATACTTCTGATATCAGGGCTTCATAAGATAATAACTAAATGTGATGATATTAATGATGCTGTAAGGAGAGTTGAATAGATGAGTGTGAATGACAAGAATAGACATGTAAAGGATACATTAGAGCTTATTATAGAATCCAAATCAGAGAATGAAGGGTATGCAAGAGTTGCTGTGGCGGCATTCTGTACAAGGCTTGACCCGACACTTGAGGAGATAACAGATATTAAGACTGCTGTATCAGAGGCTGTGACGAACTGCATAGTTCATGGATATGAAGGCAGATACGGAAAAATATACATAAATGTCAACATAACTGGTTCAGTAGTGGAAGTCATTATCAAAGATAACGGAGTGGGAATAGATGATATACCGAAAGCAATGGAACCGCTGTATACGTCCAAACCGGAGCTTGAACGTTCGGGAATGGGATTCTCATTCATGGAGGCATTTATGGATGAACTTGTGGTTGATTCTGTGAAAAACAGGGGAACGACAGTGACAATGAGAAAGAAAATTGGAGAAGCAGCAGGCGAATAATGAAAGAAATGTGTGGACTTAGCGATTCTACCAAGGATTTGATTGAAAGGGCACACAGGAAAGATAAAGAAGCGAGGGATAAACTGATTCTTGACAATATGGGACTTATAGGAAGCATTGTCAAGAGATTTGAGGGAAGAGGTGTTGACAGGGAAGATTTGTTCCAGATAGGAAGCATAGGACTTATCAAGGCGGTTGATAAGTTTGATACAAGCTTTGGCGTTATGTTCTCAACGTATGCCGTCCCTATGATTACGGGCGAAATAAAAAGATTTTTAAGAGACGATGGAATGATAAAGGTAAGCCGCAGTATCAAGGAGACTGCCTATAAGACATATATTGCGAAGGAACGTTTAGAGAAAGAATTAAAGCGGGAACCAGCGATAAGCGAGATTGCAGAGGCACTTGATATGCCGATTGAAGATATAGCAGTTGCAATGGATGCAAGTGCAGATGTGGAATCACTTCAAAAGACGGTATATCAGGGCGATGGCAGTGAGATACTGCTTATGGACAGGATTCTTGATGAGAATAATGAGATAAGAAAGCTTACCGATAACATAACGCTTGAGGAGCTTTTATCGCATCTTGACGGCGATGAGCGGCGGATTATCTATATGAGATATTATCAGGAAAAGACACAGGCTGAGGTTGCACGTATACTTGGCATATCCCAGGTGCAGGTGTCGAGACTGGAAAAGAAGATACTTTTAAAGATGCGCAAACACGGAGGATAACAATAATAGATAAATATGGCAATACAGAGAATAAGCCTGCCTCATATGGGTATCATAATAGGGAACTATGTGATATGTATACGGAGGCAGGCTTATTGTGAATAAAAAAGTGTATCTCATATTAGAGAAGGCGGTAAAGCTTTTGGGAACAAAAGAGGATGAAAAGATTAATGTAAAGATTTCTGACGTGTGTACAGTTAGCTGCCAGGACAAGCAGATACAGAATAAAATTGAACATATGCAGGTATGTACGCTTGATGTCTATGAAAAAAATCATGTGAGGATATTGGTGGCATTGACAGAGCTTATTGAATTGATTGAGAATGACATGCCAGATGTTGATATTAATCCTATCGGAGAGAATCAGGTGCTTGTAGATTACGAGATTAATAATCAAAAACCTGTGATTCAATGGATTATGATAGCATTTATGTGTGTATTCTCTTTCATCGGAAGTATGTATGTGATTATGGCATATAACAATGATGTCGGCGCAATCGAGATCTTTGAAAAAATATATGACCTGCTTGATATAGCAGATTACAGCGAGATGAATATCATAGAGATTGCCTACGGTGTGGGTCTGGCTCTTGGAATAATCGTATTCTATAACCATTTTGGAAAGCTTAGAATCAGCGATACACCGACACCTATACAGGTTGAGATGGACAAATATGAGAAGGATGAGGAGGATTCGCTGATAGCCAAGCTGTCAGGGACAAGTAAGAAATGATGCTTTTATGGATTAGAATAATAGCTGCCGCAACATTTGGCTACTGCGGCGGTATAGTGACCTCGGCTGGATACTTTGCGGTAATCAACAGCATAGGAATGATTAACAGGGCGGCCTCTGTGACACGCACAAGAGGACATATCCTGCTATATGAGGATACTATTGTGGCAGGTGTGATAATTGGAACATTTCTGTCCCTCTATGATGGCGTGTTTAGTGTTCCTAAGATGGCAGGGGCAGTGATAATAGCATTTTATGGATTGTTTTCCGGTATGTTTATAGGTCTGTTCGTGGTAAGCCTTGCGGAGAATGTCAAGGCGATTCCTATACTTGTCAAGCGTGTAAATATGGCATCCGGGCTTGGGCTGGTTGTCACCTGCATAGCTCTGGGAAAGGCGGTTGGACACATTGTATATTACACAATTCTGTACCGGTAAAGACATCTAAAACAATACATTTAATTCAGGTAAGGAGGTGCGGTCAGTATGGATAATACAAGTAAGAAAGTAAATGAAGCTGAGCGAAATGAGAACTATAACAAATATGTTGAGAATGTAACGCCTAAGAATAACTGCCTTGCCAATTGCTGCAAAGCATTTATATCAGGAGGGGCTATATGTGCTCTGGGTCAGTTGATTATCAATCTATATATGATGACAGGAATGACTAAGGATGATGCATCTATGTGGGGGACGATAACTCTTGTAGGAATCAGTGTTATTCTCACAGGACTTAATATATACCCGCAGATTACAGCGTGGGGAGGCGCAGGAAGCCTTGTGCCGATAACAGGCTTTGCTAACTCAGTTGCGGCGCCGGCTATAGAGTACAGGGCAGAGGGCGAAGTGTTTGGCATAGGATGTAAGATATTTACAATAGCAGGTCCGGTTATACTGTATGGCGTGATGATAAGCTTTGCTCTGGGAATATTGTATTATATCCAGATTGCTTTGCTTTAGAAGATTAAGGAGGATGGGTATGCATATAGGAAAAGCTAGTATCAGGCTGGAAAAGCCGGTGTATATAGAATATACAGCTTCGGTTGTCGGACAGAAGGAAAGTGAGGGGCCGCTGGGTGAAGGATTTGACGTGATTGTCCCAGATCCGATGTTTGGAGAGGATAACTGGGACAAGGCGGAGAGCAGGCTTCAGGAGATGACTATAGATAAATTATTTATTAAATCAGGACTTAAATATGATGATGTGCAGTATATGTTTGCTGGAGACCTATTGGGGCAGCTTATCGCGACATCATTTGGATTGAAAAAATATGAGATACCGATGTTCGGTTTATATGGCGCATGCTCGACATTTGGCGAAGCAGTATCACTTGGCTCGTTAATGGTTGCCGCTGGAGGTGCAAAAAAGGTTGTGGCATTAGCGTCAAGCCACTTTGCAAGTGCTGAGAAGCAGTTCAGATTCCCGCTTGAATATGGTAATCAGCGTCCGGCGGCTTCAAGCTGGACAGTTACAGGGTGTGGAGCGGTTATCCTGTCTGATATAGCAGATGGAAATACGGGCAGGGTTGTTGTAAAAGGATTCACAACAGGTAAGATTGTTGACTATGGTGTCAAGGATTCAATGAATATGGGGGCCGCCATGGCTCCGGCGGCAGCAGACCTGATATATAATAATATAAAAGATTTCGGGATTGAGCCGTCATATTACGATAAGATAATTACAGGTGACCTTGGAAGTATAGGAAGTAAAATTCTCATAGATATGCTTATTGAGAAGGGCATGGATATATCTGGCAATCATACAGACTGTGGTGTGCTTATGTTTGATTCACAGACACAGGATACCAAGGCTGGTGGAAGCGGCTGTGGCTGTTCAGCATCGGTGTTCTGTTCGTATATCTATAATAATCTGGTTGAGGGAAGATGGAATAGAGTGCTTCTTATACCGACAGGAGCACTGCTTTCAACAGTCAGCTATAATGAGGGACAGAGTGTTCCTGGAATAGCACATGGCGTTGTTATTGAAAGGGGAATGTGATATGGAATATATAATTGCTTTTGTTGTCGGTGGCTTAATCTGTGTTGCTGTCCAGATACTTATGGAGAAGACAAAGATGATGCCGGGAAGAATAATGGTTCTTCTTGTATGTACAGGTGCAATATTAGGGTTTGCGGGGCTGTATGAGCCATTCGCCAACTTTGCAGGTACAGGTGCGACAGTGCCGCTGCTTGGCTTTGGACATACGTTGTGGAAAGGTATCAAATCAGCCATAGACCAGTATGGCCTGCTTGGATTGTTTAAAGGTGGACTTACAGCGGGGGCAGTCGGCATATCGGCTGCAATGATATTTGGATATATCGGTTCGTGGATATTCAAACCGAAGATGAAGAAAAAATAACAGGTAATATATAAAAATAAAGGCCTGCGCAATGTTGATGCGCAAGCCTTTATTTTTATATTATCTTGACGATTTAGTTGTCGACTGTGTGTTATTACTCTTAGTCGTTGCTGTTGTGTTTGATGGAAGTGAAGCTGTATTGTTACTGCTTTTTGTTGTTGAGCTGTTATTGTTATGATTGCTCTTAGTGGCACTTGTTGTTCCGTTAACCTTAGTTGGGTTTGTTGTTGTGCCTGTAGTGCCGTTAGTTTTTGAACTGCCTGTTCCTGTACTTCCAGTATATGTTGATGTTCCCGAATGTTTGTCACATGGTGAATTAAGCTCGTCCTGTGTTATTGAATAAGCCTGATCCCATGTAGTGTATTCGGCTTCACCCTCTGCATCAGTTGGTGTATTGATAGCAGATTTCTTAATCATAATCTTAGTGGTTGTATTAGTACATCCGCTTCTTGCAATCTTACCAGTATCATTACATATTGTAACCTTGATATGGATATCACAGGTCTCTGTAGGTATCTGGTCTGTCGCAAAGTAATCAGTTATAAGCTGGCTTCCTCTTGGATCCTGATCACACAGCCCCGGAACAGCAAGCTTGCCTGACTGCGAGCAGACTTCAGCTTCCTCAATTCCGTCAGGTTTTTCAAATGTTCCTGTCGGCATTCCGGCATGGATACGTTCCATGATATCTTTCCACATCTTAGTGTGGTTGATAGAACCCGGAAGAGCCTTAGAGTTATCATCATAACCAAGCCAGATAGAAGCAGTGTAATATGGTGTGAAACCACAGAACCATTTATCTGAGTCAAACTGTGTTGTACCAGTCTTACCAGCAACTGGCTGACTGCTCATTTTAGCTGCACCACCAGTTCCGCCTGTGTCGTTGACAACAGATTCAAGTCCGCTTGTAAGAAGCCATGCAGAAGTCTTCTTGAATACTGTGGTTTTTTCTGGTGTTGAGTTATCAAGGATAACATTGCCTTCCCTGTCTGTAACCTTAGTGTAATATACAGGAGTAACTCTGACACCGCCGTTGGCAATTGCTGAGTAAGCAGATGTCATATCTATATTGTATACACCGAGTGTCATACCACCGAGTGCAAGTGACTGTACAACGTCATGGTTGCCGTTGATAGCGTTCTTAGGCGATACAAGTGATGATATACCTAACTTAGTCAGATAGTTGAATCCGACCTGAGGTGTAATCTGTGTAAGAACCTTGACGGCTGGTACGTTCTGCGAGAACTTGAGTGCTGTACGTACAGACATAAGTCCCCGGTACTGGCCTTCTGTATAGTTCTTGACAAGTCTTGCATCTTCTCCTGAATAGTAGTAAGGGGCATCATCAATAGGTGTTGCAAGTGATATAGCACCGATATCAATAGCGGGGCCGTATGCAACAAGTGGTTTGATAGAAGAACCTGGCTGTCTTGTTGAGCTTGTAGCTCTGTTAAGAGTTCTGTTACCGGATTTCTCACCACGTCCACCGACAATAACTTTGACGTAGCCAGTTGACTGTTCTATCAGTGTGAATGACATCTGAGGCTGTAGTGTAAATGTAAGATTCTCAGATACCACTGAACCACCGCCTGATAATAAGTATTCACGATACTGGTCAACATATGACTGTGCCTTTTCCTGACTGCTGAATGTCAGTGTGAAAGATGAATTGCCTAATGTGTTGGTAAAGTAATCTAAAAGGCTGTAGTGCGAATAACTTGATATTGTACCATCTGTGCCTTTGATTGAAACATTGTAGCTGATTGAATATTCTGTGTTGGCTGGATAATAATCAGGGTCATTGATTACATCATCAGCGATAGCCTGCATGTCCATATCCTGTGTTGTGTAGATAGATAAACCACCTTTATAGATAAGGTTGGATGCCTGGCTTTCTGTGTAACCCTTCTGTTCCTGAAGGTCTGCAACAACCTTCTCGATAACAGTATCAACGAAATAAGAATATGTTGATGCACCTGCTACCTCAACGTCATTACTCTGGATTCTTGCATATACATCATCAGCAAGAGCCTCATCATAATCAGCCTTAGTTATATATCCCTGCTCATACATGTTCTTTAATACACGTCTCTGTCTTTCCTGATTCTTCTCAGGAGACTTTGCAGGATTAAGTTTGCTTGGACTCTGTGTTATAGATGCTATAACTGCACATTCGCTTATTGTAAGGTCTGATACATCTTTGCCAAAATATCCTTTGGAAGCAGACTGTACACCATAGTATCCATTACCAAGATTGATAGTATTAAGGTAATTCTCTAATATAGTCTGTTTGTCCATGACAGTTTCAAGCTTGACTGCCAGATACTGTTCCTGAACCTTTCGCTTGATTTTCTCAATCTTAGTCTCGTTGTAAGCTTTGAATACATTATTCTTGAGAAGCTGCTGTGTTATTGTACTGGCACCCTGTGACATCTCTCCGTTAGTAAAGATAAGAGAAGCTGCACGTACAATACCTTTGATATCGATACCATTATGTTCATAGAATCTCTCGTCCTCGATTGCTATGAATGCGTGCTGGAGATTGAGAGGTACATTCTCGATATCAACTGATATACGGTTGGAACCCGTTGTTGAAAGAGCCTGGGTTTCATTGCCGCCAGCATCGTATATTCTTGTTGCGTACCCTTCTGGTGATACATCTATTGTTGATACATCAGGGGCACTGGCTATAATACCCTGAGCTGCTCCAAGCGCCAGACATGAGCCGGCGACTATAATGGTTATAACAGCTATGAATAAAAGTTTGATTCCTGCTACGCCGAACTTGGTGCCAAGCTTGGTTGACGAGGATGTGAGTACTTTTTTCTTTTGTATTATGCCTTTTTTGCCATAATTCATATTAAGTAACCATGCCTTTCATAAGTCTTTGATTAAATATGCCATCAGATGGCACTTATGCCATGAAATTATATCACAAAGACATCTCTTTGACAAATTATATAATTTTCAGCATAATAGAAGCGGCAATGACTGACATTTTTAATGGTTAATAGAAAAATCTATAGGAAGGAATGTAGATTAATAGTATGAAAAGAGTGTTAAAGACAGGCAATGCTGAGATTGTGGAGAAGAAATCGCGTTTTATAGGCATTGTGCTTAATGTTGCATCGCCGGAGGATGCGATAGATAAAGTTAATCTTATTAAGAAGAAATATTATGATGCCAGACATAACTGTTACGCATATATATGCGGCGATGACGGGATGGAGAGAAGATTCAGCGATGATGGTGAACCTTCTGGAACGGCAGGAAAGCCTATGATGGACGTGCTTGCAGGAAGTGACGTAACGAACTGCCTTGTTGTAGTGACAAGATATTTTGGAGGAACACTGCTTGGAACAGGCGGACTTGTTAAGGCATACAGCAGTGCAGCCAGGCTGGCTCTTGAAAATGCACAGCTCACAGATGTCACTGCCGGAATTGTGTGCAGTATCCAGACTGATTATAACAGCATCGGCAAATTGCAATACATATTTGCATCAATGGATATACCGGTGCTCGATACGCTCTATGAAGAAAATGTGGTATTTAAGATTGTCGCAGACAACCAGCTTGAAGGCAGGCTTGAGAAGACTTTGAAGGACGAATTTGCTGGCAAAATACAGCTTAATAAAGAGCAGAATGTGCAATTTTACAAAAGCGATAATTCGGCAGTTATTTTATAAAGAAGAAACATGGATTTATAATGGTAAATTATCACAAAAGAAGTATAAAAAACTAAAAAAACTGTAGTGTTATAGTAAAAATGATATAAAAAATGACATAAAAAATCATTAGCATAGTGCAAAATTTACATAAAAAACTGAATATAATCAGTCGAAAAATCATTGATAAAGTATATTTTTTAATAAATGTGTCGAAAAATGTTAAAATTTACGGTGCTCGCAAACCGCATGAATACAGCATTTTCACAAAATGAACAAAAAAAATACAAGAATTGTTCAAAATAGTCTTGTTAAAATAGCACAAAAATGGTATTATACGTTTGTCTTAAATATGAACAGGGGTCGTAGCCCCCGGAAACCGATAAGGAGGGTTTATAGGTTTATGAAAAAAACAGTTAAGAAACTTACAGCAGTAGGTCTTACACTTACATCTGTAATGGGTCTTGTTGCATGTGGCAACAACGGAGCAGCTTCTAACGGAGGAAGCGCAAACAATTCTAAAAAGGAAGTTACTAAGCCAACTTCATTCTCAGTAATGGTTGATAACACAGTATTATCAGAGGAGAATGGTGCTAAGGCATTCTACAAGTACCTTGAACAGGTTACTGGTCTTGCAGAAGGAACAATCAACTGGGTTCGTCCACCTCACTCAAGCTACTATGATGCAGTTAAGAGTGCATTCACATCAGGTTCAGAGGCAGACGTAGTTCTTCTTTCATCTGATTACTATGCATTATATGCAGCTAACGGAATGCTTTGGAATATGACAGACGCTTGGAACAATTCAGAGACAAAGAATTCAGGCAGACTTATCGCTACAGCAGACAACGTTCTTTCATCTCTTCAGGTAGTTGGCGATGACGGAAAGAAAGCTATGTACGGATTCTCACCATATCGTGGTAATGGTTGCTGTACATACATCAAGAAAGCTTGGTTAACAAAGGCTGGTATTGATGTATCTAAGGTTGAGAATGTTACTATGGACTTCAATACATACTATGGCTACTTAAAGCAGATGGCTGCTTCAGCTGGTCACTATGTAATTTCAGCTCCAGGTTTCGTATCTAATGAAGCTCCTTATACAAACTACCTTCCAGAATTCTTCCAGAAGGCTCAGTATTCATTCTATCAGAACACATCAGGCAAGTATGTTGATGGTTTCTCAGAGCAGGCTATGAAGGATGCTCTTAAGAGAATTCAGACAGCCGTTGCTGATGGCGTTATTGATAAGGCTTCTAATGGTCAGACAACAGCCGATGCTCGTAACAAGTTCTATTCAACAGATGCTTCTACAGAGGCTGGTGTATTCACATACTGGGCTGGTACATGGGCTGAGTCATTAACAAAGAACCTTAAGAGCAAGGGACTTGATGCTGAGTTGATAGCTATCAACCCTATCAAGGAACTTGGTAAGTATGTTGAGAGATTAGCACCAGCTTGGTGTATCACAGAGAAGGCTCAGAACCCAGAAGGTATCTTCAAGTATTTCATCGACACAATGCTCGATGGTGGTGATGTTCAGATAGCTTGGGAAGCCGGCGCTAAGGGAACACACTGGGATACAAAGGCTGAGACAGTTACAGTAAAGGGTAAAGAAGACAAGGGAACAGATTACACAGAAGGTCAGTTCCACTTCCTTCCATCTCCAGAGAAGCCAAATACTCTTATTAACAAGAACCACATTGATCCAATTCTTGCTTTAGGCAAGCTTAAGGATGGTATTCCAGCTCCTACAGTTGCAGAAATCGCTCAGAAGAATGGTGAGTGGTTCGCTAACAACTGTGAGCAGGTTAAGGCAGTTCCTATGACAGATGCTACAAGTGATTACCTCAACGATGTTAACAAGGCAAGAAATGAGGTTGTTGCTAAGGTTGCTCTTGGTGACTGGACAATAGATCAGGGTATGGATTACTACAACCAGCAGGTTAAGACATATGTAGACCAGATCCTTGCTTCACTTAACAAGTAATTTTTATAGGTTTATATAACCAATCTTACTAAAATCCACATCGGGATGCCCACATTGTGGGCATCTGGTGCGGATTTGATTTTAGCTTATGAATCTATATGATGATGTAGGCTTTAAGAAAAATATAAGAAAGAGGGTATGAAGATGCAATGTAAGTCTTGTAATGCAGAATTACCTAAGCACGCTAAGGTTTGCCCAAGATGTGGCGCTTTAGCAGATGAACGAGCTACTGCTAACATTAAGCTTGTTGCAATAATTGGTATTGTTATTGCGATGATCGGAAGTATGTTGCCATTCGTTCAGAATACTGATAAGGAATTAGTTTTTGATGCCTACAGCTTCATGAATATTGATATAGCTGCTTTATGGTACATATATCTGCTCCTTCTCGTTGCTTCAATTCTGTTAGTAGTTGCAAAGAGAGAAAAAATTTCGATTATAACAACAGCTTTAAGCTTTGTTCTTTATTTAGTTTCATTCTTCGCTGTTAACTTCAGAGGTTATACAGGAAGAAATAAGTACAATATTTATTCATTAACAGATCTGTTATCTAATGGTAATGGTGATAGTAAGTACGCAATTGGTTGCGGTATGTTTGTTATTATCATCGGTGTTATCGTTGCAATAGCAGGATGTTTCTTTGATATTGTAAAGTACTTCAAGAAGGATCTTGGCGTTGACAAGAGATTCCTTTCTAACTCTATTAATCAGAGTGTATGGACAAAGATCTTCTATTACAGAGGATTCTACCTTATGTATTTACCAGTATTTATAATGGTTATATTATTCTTCTACTGGCCAATGCTCGGATGTCGTTTCGCATTCACTAAGTATGTAATTAAGGCTCCATATTATGTAGGTCTTTATCACTTTAACAGAATGTTCACTAACGATATCTATTTCTGGAGATCATTCAGAAATACACTTATTCTTTCATTAACTAAGTTAGTTCTTAACACTGGTATGGCTGTTATCATCTCACTTCTTCTTAATGAGATCGTTAACTTAGGCTTCAAGAAGACAGTACAGACAATTGTATACCTCCCTCACTTCATGTCATGGGTTGTTGTTGCATCTGTATTCAAGATGATCCTTGATCCTAACGCAACAGGTGTTGTTAACAGCATTTTAATTAATGCAAATATCATATCTGAACCAATATATTTCCTTGGTGATACAAGATATTGGAGAAGTATGTTCTATATTATGAATATCTGGAAAGATACAGGTTGGGGAACTATCCTTTTCCTTGCTACTTTATCAGGTATTAGTCCAGACCTCTATGAGGCTGCACAGATTGATGGTGCTAACCGTTGGAACAGATTATTACATATCACACTTCCAGCTTTGGCTAACACTATTATTACTGTATTCATTCTTAACCTTGCTAAGGTTATGAACCTTTTCGAATCAGTATTCGTTACAAAGAACGATGCCGTAGTTGCTGTTGCCGATGTTTTACAGACATATATCTATGATAAGACATTCGGTTCTGGTAACTCAGACTATGGTTATTCAACAGCAGTTGGTTTGTTTAAGTCATTCGTCGGTATGATCCTTGTACTTGGCTGTAACTGGGCAAGTAAGAAGGTTCGTGGACGTGGTATCGTATAAGGAGGGTTAGATAATGAGTGATAATCAGATAGTTTTAAATAAGAAAAAGAAAAAATTCAAAATCTTCCCTCTTGTTAACGGACTTATATTCATTTTAATTTCGTTATTCATCTTACTCCCAATGTGGAAGGTTATCATTGACTCCTTTGATGCTCAGTCATCATACGGTTTTAAGTGGATAGCAAACGAGTTCACATGGGGTGGTTATAATGCCGTTATAACAAGACAGTCAATCTACAGACCATTCGTTATTTCATGTATTACAACAGTTATTGGTACATTCCTTGGTTTGTTACTTGTAACACTCGGTGGTTATGTATTGATTCAGTGGGAGATGCCAGGAAGAAACTTCCTTGCTTACATGCTTCTTTTCACTATGATTTTCGATGGTGGTATGATTCCTAAGTACCTCGTTATGAAGGAATTACACTTACTTAATACACTTTGGGCAGTTATTCTCCCAATGGCTATTAACGTATATAATCTGGTATTGATGCGAAACTTCTTCGAAGGTATACCAGAATCGCTGTTCGAGGCGGCGGAGATCGATGGTTGTTCTCCTATGAGAATATTCTTCACAATCGTTCTTCCACTTTCAAAGGCAGCCCTTGCATCAATCGGTCTTATGTTTGCCGTTTCATTCTGGAATGATTATACAAACTTCAAGATCTACATTACAGATAACAAGTTATTCAACTTCCAGATCAAGCTGCGAAGCATGGTTATGGAGTCTGATATCCCTAATGATGATGCGGTTGACCCTAACACAATTGCTTCTGCTACGGTTATTGTTGCGGTATTACCATTCGCAGTTATTTACCCATTCTGCCAGAAGTACTTCGTACAGGGCGTTAACGTAGGTGCCGTTAAGGAGTAATTAAAACTTATGTAATATCTTAGGAGCCGGTTTTACCGGCTCCTTTTTGAGTTGTGCCTGATTATATCAGGAATAATTTCTGTGCCTTAGCAGGAAAAACGGGCAAAATATGTAGATTGCCAGTACAATTTAATGGTATAATAGACAAGCAGTCGGGCATAGTACATGGTATGAAATGTACAATAGTACAGATGTACAAAAGTACAGATGTACAAAAGTGCAGATGCATTTAAGCCGGATTGTAACTAACTGCCGAAGGGGGTTATATGGGTACATTAGAAGATGCTATATATCTTGAAAAGTTACAGGAGATAAAGAGAATTCTTGAAGATGAACCATCACTTATAGATAGCAAAGATAAGGATGGAGTGTCAATGGCGCTGCTTGCAGCTAAGACAGGCAATCTTAAGATAATAAGATACATAGTTGAGTATTCAAGGGCTAATATGAATATTCATGATGACCAGCATAGAAGCATGCTTCATTATGCTGCTATGTCAGGTAATGTTGAGTCCTGCCAGTATCTTGTTGAGAGAGTTGGGTTATCGCCTCTTGAGGGTGATGTCAATCTTGTGACACCGATAGAT
>OIZI01000583.1_pt1 | contig 17993 bp, 20 predicted proteins | sample 1588441 | NCBI WGS metagenome assembly OIZI01 (sample SAMN03283284) | human gut metagenome | biome: human-associated habitat; material: feces | host: Homo sapiens | place: Peru | collected 2012 | reverse complement strand
TATACTCGGGGTGTGCCCTGACTTTCCAGCTGGATTTGCGCGCACGCGCACGCGCGGGAATCTCCGTCATATTGCACAAGCCGGACAGAAAGGAAATCGCCATGGTGAAAGTGGAAAACGCCCGAAAAAAGTATCAGGCCGAACTCGCCGAAATCGAGGAAGCGGCCAAGGCTGCCGGATGCGACACAAATTTTCTGTACCGCACCACGCTTGACCGGTATCTCGATCAGCTGGATCTGCTGGAAAAGTCTCAGGCGGACATCAAGGCCAACGGGACGACCATTATTCAGATAACTCCCCGGGGAACGGAGCGCGAGGTTCCGAATCCGGCAATTCAGGCTTACGGACAGACCGCGAGTGCAGCCAACTCCACCGTTTCGACGCTGCTGCGGATCGTCCAGACTTACAAGTTTATGGCGGCGAAGCCGGAAGAGGACGATGAGCTGTAACATCCCACCGGAAATTCTGGAGTACATCGAGCAGGTGGAGGCCGACAACCCACGGGCCAACAAGGAGCAGCACGCGCTGGCCGCATTGATCCGCAAAATTTTTGAAACTGAAGACATCCATGTGGATACCGAGCGAATGCAAAAATATTTTGGACTCGCCCGGTATTTTCCTTATGACCGGCTTTTTCCGTGGCAGAAGTTTGTGCTGGGCCTCTGGCTATGCACATACAACGCCGACGGAAGCCCCCGCTTCAAAACGCTGTTCGGGATGGTCGGGCGCGGCGCGGGAAAAGATGGCGTGATCGCGCTTTCGTCCGCTGCGCTTATCAGCCCATACAACACGGTGAGGCACTACAACGTCGATATCTGCGCCAACAACGAGGAACAGGCCGTCACCCCCGTCAAAGATATTGTGGAAGCTCTGGAAAACCCAAAGTATGAGGCGAAGCTGTCAAAGTATTATTACCATACCAAGGAGATTTTGAGGGGTCGCAAGAATTTGGGCGAGGTCAAAGGCCGAACCAACAACCCCAAGGGGCGCGACGGTATGCGTTCCGGTGCGGTGATCTTCAACGAGGTCCACCAATATCAAAATTACGACAATATCAAAGTTTTCATCACCGGCCAGGGCAAAGTCGCAGAGCCTCGGGTCGGTTTTTTCACGTCGAATGGCGACGTGTCCGACGGACCGCTGGATGATTATCTGGCTCGTGGCCGGAGGATCTTGTTTGAGGGCGAAGAGGATCGAGGCTTTCTGCCGTATATCTGCTGTCTGGACTCGAAAGACGAAGTCCACGATGAGCAGAACTGGCCGAAAGCCAATCCCTCTCTCCCCTATCTGCCGGACTTGTGGAAGGAGACACGCGATGAATACCATGACTGGTTAGACCACCCGGAACAGAATGGAGACTTCATCACGAAACGGATGGGCATCCGCGACGGGGCGAAAGAAATCGCCGTGACGGACTACGAAAAGATCCGGCTCACAAACCGCCCCCTGCCGGATATGACCGGCTGGACGTGTACCGTCGGCATTGACTACGCCGAACTGAACGACTGGGCGGCGGTCAACTTGCATTTCCGGCGCGGGGATGATCGGTATGATATCAATCACGCATGGATCTGCGCCCAAAGCAAAACGCTGACCCGAATCAAAGCACCGTGGAAGCACTGGTGCGAGATGGGCTGCTGCACCTATGTGGACGATGTCAGCATCTCCCCATATCTGCTGACCGACTTCATCCGAGATGTGGCGTCAAAATACACCGTCAAAAAAATTGCGCTTGACCATTTCCGATACACCATGATGGCGGAAGCGATGCAGAGTATCGGATTTGACGCGCAAGACAAATCCCGGGTCAAGCTGATCCGCCCAAGCGACATTATGCAAGCCGATCCGGTGATTCAGGACTGCTTTGACCGGCAGCTGTTCACTTGGGGCGACTCCCCTCACCTGCGATGGGCGACCAACAACACCAAGCGCGTCCGGAGCAGCCGGAGTCAGGGCGTGGATACCGGAAATTTCATCTATGCAAAAATCGAGGCCAAAAGCCGGAAAACCGACCCCTTTATGGCTCTCGTTGCGAGCATTGCAATCGAGAGTGAATTGGGAACCGGCCAAGTACAGCTGCCAAAAATCGGCGCAATCTGCTGGTAGGAGGACGAACGTTGACACGAGAAGAATGGAATCTTGGGGTATTCGACGGAGTCCCCGTGCAAAAACTCAGTTATGAAAAGTTGGATGCGGCAACCGGAAAAACAGTGACGCTTTCCTGCAACGACTGGCTCTATTACCGCGAGGAACTGCAACTGCGGGAGCTGGCGTTTGGCTGCTGCGTCAATCTGATTGCCCGTGCCATTGCCAACTGTGAGTTCAAAACGTTTGAGGGGCGAGCAGAAGCGAAAAACGATTATTATTATATGCTCAACGTCGAGCCGAACCTCAACGAAAACAGTACCGCGTTCTGGCAGAATGCTATTTTCCGGCTCTATGCCTATAACGAGGTGCTGATCGTTCCCGTCCAAAAAAATCGGCGGTTGATGTTGGTCACAGCAGACAGCTGGACGCCCCCGGAGAATTACCCGACGCGGGAAAAAATCTATGAGGGCGTGCAGCTGGGCGACGAACCCAACACCCGGCGGCTGAAAGAATCGGAAGTGCTGCACCTGACACTCAACAACCGGAACGTCAAGAACGTGGTCGATGCAATCTACAACAGCTATAACAAGCTGATCCAGACCGCGATGAAAAACAATGCGTGGAATAACGGCCAGCACATGAAAGTCCACGTTGGGCAGGTCGCCAGCGGGCAAAACAATTTTGAGCAGCGTTTTGCGGAAATGTTGGAATCACAGTATAAGCCGTTTTTGCACAGTGATTCCGGCATTCTGCCCGAGTTTGACGGGTTCGATTTTCAGCCGTTCGGCGGGAGCACGTCGGCCAAAGATACCCGCGACATCCGGGCATTGGTCGATGATATTTTCACCTTCACAGCTCGGGGATTCGGGATCCCTCCGGTGCTGCTTCTGGGCAATGTGGCCGGAATGTCGGACGCAATCAGCTTGTGGCTGACCACGGCCATTGACCCGCTTGCCGCCCAGATCGGCGAAGAGTGCAACCGGAAACTGTTCGGGCTGGACGGCTGGAAGCAAGGCTTTCGAGTGTTGGTCGATACGTCCACCATCCAGCATTTTGATATGTTTGCCAACGCCGCCAACGTGGAGAAGATCGTCGGGTCGGCGGTATGGAGCATCAACGACATCCTGACCAAGTGCGGACAGGAACCCTTGCCGTATGACTGGGCGGACAAGCACTGGATGACCAAGAACATTGCAACGATCGAGGAAGTCGCTCGGGCGGCAACCTCACAGCAGAAGGAGGGGCAAAATGCCTAAGCCGTATTTCGATTTCCAACAGTCGGGCGAACAGGCCGACATCTACATTTTCGGGGATATCACGTCTTACCCGTATCTGGACAGCGATACCAGCGCATACCGTCTGGCTCAGCAGTTGCAGAAGGCCGGTGATCTGGCCGAGATCAACATCCACATTGACAGCTACGGCGGCGAGGTTTCGGAAGGGTTTGCAATCTACAACGCGATCCGAAACAAAAACGCCCGGGTCAATACCTATGCCGATGGCTTTGTGGCAAGTGCTGCGATCTATCCGTTTCTGGCCGGTGATCAGCGGGTGGCAAACAATGTCAGCGCGTTCTATTTTCACCCGGCGATCGGCGGACAGTACGGCTACGCGGAAGACCTGCGGGAAGCGGCAGATGAGCTGGACAAGCTGACCGAGATCGGTCTGGGCGCATTCACCGCGGCCGGCATGACCGAGCAGGCTGCGCGTGACCTCATCAAGAGCAAGACATGGTATGCGCCGGAGGCGATGCTCGAAATGGGTCTTGCTACCAGCATCCAGAAGCAGGGCGACAGTAAGATGGCAACGCAGAGCGTCCGCGATCTGATCGTCCGGCAGATGCTGACCACGCCTGCCCCGCCCGCTCCCCCGAAAGAGCCGGAGCAAAAGAAACCGACGCTTTTTGACCTGTTTGCCAAAATCTGAAAATTCAGCCGTAAAGCCGCACCCGAAAGGGCGCGGCTTTCTCAATACAAGAAAAGGAGCAAAACCATGAATCTCAAGGACTTTTGGAAGAAGAACCAGAAGATCACTGCCCTGCGGGAGACGTTCCAGCAGGCAATCAAGGACAACGACAGCGAGAAGTTTGCAAACTCGTTCGAGCAGCTGATGACCGCCATTGGTGAGGAAATCGGCAACGAGTACCAGAACGAGATCGACGGTCTGCGCCAGTCCTTTGACGGCAGTGTTCTTCAGGCTCGCGGCGTGCGCCAGCTGACCACCGAGGAATCCAACTACTATCAGGCGTTCGCCAAGGCTGCACGTTCGGCCAACCCCAAGCAGGAACTGGAGAACCTGAATGTCGTTATGCCTGAAACCATCATCTCCAGCGTACTGGATGACCTGCGCTCTGACCACCCGCTGCTGAGTCACATCCAGTTTACGACCACCGGCGGCGCGATCCGCATGATGGTCAACACCGACGGCTATCAGGAGGCGGCATGGGGCGACCTATGCGACTCCATCATTAAGGAGCTGACCTCCGGTTTCAAGGAGATCGACGCTGGCCTGTTCAAGCTGTCGGCGTTCATTCCGGTCTGCAACGCCATGCTCGACCTTGGCCCCGTCTGGCTGGATCGCTACATCCGCGCAATTCTGGCCGAGGCCATTGCCAACGGCCTCGAAGTCGGCATTGTGGTCGGCAACGGCGACAAGAAGCCCATCGGCATGACCCGCGACGTCGGCGCAAACGTTGCCGTGGTCGGCGGCAAGTATCCCGAGAAGGCAAAGATCAAGGTGACGGACTTTGAGCCGAAAACCCTCGGCAATCTGATCTCGCTGGTCGTCGTGACCGCCAACGGCAAAAACCGCAAGACCAACGATCTGATCCTGCTGGTCAACCCGCAGGATTATTTCCAGCTGGTCATGCCTGCCACGACCGTCCGTGCGCCGGATGGCACCTACCGCAACGACGTGCTTCCCTACCCCATCACTGTGATCCAGACCGCTGCACTTTCCCGCGGTGAGGCTGTGTTCGGCATGGGCCGCCAGTATTTCGCGGCGGTCGGCATGGGTAAGGATGGCCGCATTGAGTATGACGACAGCGTGCGTTTCCTCGAGGATCAGCGCGTGTACAAGGCCAAGCTGTACGCAAACGGCCTGCCGCTGGACAACAATGCCTTCCTGCATCTGGATGTTTCCGGCCTGCGCCCCATCTCCTACCGCGTGACCACCGTTCCTGAACCGACTGCCTCCGACGACGCAACGCTGACCGCCCTGAAGATCGGCAGTCTGACTCTGTCGCCTGAGTTTGCGGCTGGCACTGTGAGCTACACTGCCGCCACCACTGCATCGACCAATACCATCCTTGCAACTCCGGCATCTGCCTCTGCAAAGATCAAGGTCAAGGTCGGCAGCGTCGAGATCGACAACGGCAAACCGGCAACGTGGGCGGAAGGCTCCAACACCGTGACCATTACCGTGACCGCTGAGGATGGCACCACCACCAAGACTTACACCGTCACGGTCACGAAATCCTGATGAGTACCGCACTGGACGACCTGCGGCCGGTGCTGCTCCCGGACATCAAGAACTATCTTGATCTGACTTGGGCTGACGACAAGATGGACGCGAAGATCTGGGACATTGCGACCGGCGGCATGGCCTACCTCAACGGAAAGATCGGCGATGAGCAGAACTACACTCTGCCCGGTCTTGCCCGGAGCCTGCTGCTCGACTACATCCGCTACGCCCGCGACGGTGCAGCGGATATCTTCGAGAACAACTACCGGCATCTGATTTTGGCAGCTCAGAACGAAAGGCGGGTGACGGCGTATGGCGCGGAAGCTCCCGACCCGCCCGACGGCTGAGATCAGCCAGAATTTCAACGGCGGCGTGGTGCAAATCTCTTCGACCAGCGACGCCGCCAAGCCCGGATTCCAGACGCTGATCCAGCTGACCCCAAAAGTGACGCTTCGGTACGAAGAAAAGCGGCTTGGGATCAACCGCCTCTATCTCAGCCGTGAAAACATGGCGGAGATCGTCCGGGTGATCCGAGTGCCGCGGTCGGCGGTGACGATCTCGAGCCAGGACGTGGCGCAGACCGAGGACGGCCAGAAATACCGCATCGACACGGTGCAGGCCGTTGAGGACTGCTGGCCGCCTGCGCTGGATCTGTCGCTGCGGGCAGTCGAGGCGGATTTTGACCGGCGATTGGAGGATGACAGCAATGGCGTGGTATGACTGCATCATTGCCGCCCACACTGCCGTGACCGATCAGGTAAGCCACGGCGGGCGGCTGAAATCTGACCGGTTTTTCGTCTGGCAGGAATCCGCGCCGCGGGACCTGCTGGCCGATGGCTCCCACTGCGAGCGGGTATACCGCGGCTCGACCGATCTGTATACCACACAGGAATTCGACCCGTGGGCGGAAGCGTTCGAGGCGTCGCTGAACAGCCGCGACAACGTCGCGTGGAGCTGCAACGGCAAGTGGCCGGACGAATCCAATACCCGCTTCTGGCACTATGAGTGGCTGTGGGAGGTGACGGACTGTGGCGAGGATCACGTCGCGGAAAGCGACTGAGTACCTGCGGCAGCTGGAAAATCTCAGCGACCACACGGATGACATCTGCAAAATGGCGGTCTATGAGGGCGCAAAGGTGGTGGCCGACGCGATCCACCAATCCATTGATGAGATCACTGTCCATAGCCTCCCGGAAGGGAAAAAATATTATTACCTGAGCGACAAGGCGAGAGCGTCGGGCGAAATGCTGGACGGCGTGACCAAAGAGCAGGCGCAAGGCCTGAAAGACGGTCTCGGCGTCGCGGTCATGGAATACAAGGGCAAGGCGTGGAATACCAAGATCGGTTTCGACGGTTACAACTCCGTCAAGACCGAAAAATACCCCAACGGTCAGCCCAACGCACTGATCGCCCGCAGCGTCGAGAGCGGGAGCCTCGTGCGCAACAAGACCCCCTTCATCGCGCCTGCGGTGGAAAAAATCAAAAAGACCGCAGAAGACAAGATGGCCGTGACCGTGCAGCAGCAGATCGCGGCTCTGACCAAAGAATAATCACCGGGAGGTGTCCACTGTGGACACCTCCCTCATTTTTTAAGGAGGACAAAAATGGCAGCAAATGTAAGCGGCGGCGTCGCAACCGGCTTTTCGGACATCCATGTTGCACTCTATTCGGCGGAAGACGGCGGCACCGTCAAGTATACCAGCGTCCGCAAGCTGGGGCGGAGTGTCAGCATGAGCACCGACATTTCCACCAGCGACGACAACAATTTCTATGCCGACGATGTTCTGGCCGAAACCGAGACCGGCTCTGCTTTCACGGACGGCTCTGGCTCCATCGCAGTGGACGGCCTGAGCTCGGAGGAAGAGGCCTTCATCATGGGGCTTGCGACCGGCAACAGCTATGAGGTATCCGGCAGCACCAGCGTGGAGACCTACGAGTACGGCGAAAGCATGAATCCGCCCTTCCTCGGTCTTGGCGCGGTCAAGATGGTGCAGCGGAACGGCAAGAGCTCTTGGAAGGCGATCATTCTGACCAAGATCCGCTTCAAGGTACCGGGCGACGATCTGACCACCAAGGGCGATCAGATCGACTGGCAGACCCAGAGCCTCGATTTCACCATCATGCGCGACGACAGCTCGATGGCGCGGTGGAAGATCATCCCCAAGACGGAATTCACCACCCGCGCGGATGCGATTGCGTTCGTCAAGAAGGTTCTCGGGGGTGAGGTCTGATGGATAACAAGTATCTTGCGTGGGCTGACATCAAGGGCACCAAGTATCCGCTCTGTCTGAGCATTGGCTCGTCCGCTGCGCTGGAAGAGGCGTTCGGTTCCGTCACCGGCGTGGTCAACTGCATCGTCCAGCACGCCGACAACAACGAGATCTCGGAGTTGATGCGCTCCATCCTCAAGGCGGCGCGGCCGCTGGCACAGGCCGGTCAAAGCTATCTTACGGGCACAGCTCTGCTGACCGGCCAGCCGATCGACGACATCCCGGAGTTTCCGGCGGATGAAGTGCTTTCCGCCGTCCTGTCCGCAAACGAGATGCTGGAACTGTGGACGGCCTGTCTCACAGCGATGCGGGTCGGCTCTGCCCGCGAGGTCGAGGTTGCCAAGGACAACAGCCCAAAAAACGCGGAAAACGCCATGTGATCCAGCTCAATACAACGTGGTTTCTCTATTTTGGCCGAAAATTGGGGATGAGCGAGCCGCAGGTGCTCGCTTGTCCTCTCGGCCAGATGCTGGACTATATGGCGTGTATGCAGATTGAGAACGGTGCGAATCAGAAAGTCTATCTGGACATGGACGATCTGGAAAAAATCGAGTGAGGAGGTGACGGACTGTGGCAAAAACCGATATCGGCCCCAGAATCAGCGTTGAGGGCGAAAACGAATACAAAAAACAGATGAAAAACATCATCCAGCAGCAGAAAGAATATACTGCTGAGCTGGATTCGGCGACCGCCGCCCTTGGCAAAAATTCGACGGCCCAGCAACGTGCGTCTACCGTCGCCGGTGTACTCAAAAAGCAGATTGCGGCAAATGAGTCAGCAATCAAGCTTCAAAACATACAGCTCCAAAAAGCGGTTGAAAAGTTTGGCGCAACTAGCACGCAAGCTTCGGCATACCGAACCTCCATCTACAAGACCAATGCGGAACTGCAAACGCTAAAATCTCGCTTATCCGATGCAGAAAACGGTCTGGGTGAATTTGCGGACGCGGCCAAAGATACCGACCTTTCCGGGATGACGGCTTCCGTCGCAAAAGGCCAGCTGCTTGCATCGGCGTTTCAGACGATTGGCAAGGCCGCACTGGATGCAGGGCAAAAAGTCGTTACAACCGGCGTTGCCTACAATGCCCAGATCGAGCAGTATCAGGTCGCCTTGACCAATATGCTCGGGAGCGAGGATCAGGCAATCGAAGTCCTCAATCAGATCAAGGAGGATGCAGCCCGGACACCATTCAGCGTTGAAAATTTGGTCGAAGCAAATCGCTACCTTATATCAACTGGAGTTAATGCGGAGTCCTCCCGGCAGACCATCCTCGCACTGGGCGATGCAGTTTCAGCCACCGGCGGCGGCAACGAAGAGCTGAGCCGGATGGCACAGAATTTGCAGCAGATCAAGAACGCCGGAAAAGCGACGTCGGCAGACATCAAGCAGTTTGCCTACGCCGGTATCGACGTATACGGCATTCTGGCGGACTACACCGGCAAATCCACGGCGGAAGTCCAAAAAATGACCGTCACCTATGACCTGCTGACCGCTGCTCTGGAAAACGCATCCAGTGAGGGTGGGCGTTATTACGGCGCGATGCAGACCCAGAGCGAGACCCTGAACGGCGAGTGGAACACCCTCAAGGACAACGCAACCCAGCTGGCGGGCGTTATGACCGAGGATCTGACCAACGGCCTGAAAATGATGGTCGAAAACGCCAACGATTTTGTGCTTGCCGCGCAAGACGCATACGATACCGGCGGATGGATCGGACTGGCGGACGCGATCACCGATTGCATGGGTCCGATCAGCAACCTCAAGGCTGGTTTCGAGTCGTTTGCGACCAGCTCGATATCTTGGCTCGACCAGTTGAGCTATAAGCTCAACAAGGCGTTGGGGAAAGAGGCTTACTCCGGGTATGACACATACGAGGAGTACCGCAAAGCCGCCGACGAGCAAAAAAAGGCCGACGAACGGCACAAAAAAGCACTGGCAGAATTTAACAGCGGAAAATACAGCCAAGGAAAACAGTATGACCGGCTGCACCCGAAAACCACGACCGGTGGAGATACCGGCGGCGACAGCTCTGGATCAAGCGGTAGTGCCAAAAAAGCCGCTGCCGACCAGAAGAAACTAGCTCAGAGCGTCACCGACACATCCACCCAGATGCTCGAGGGCACCGGGAACATCGTTGGCGCGATCAAGCAGGTAACGGAAACCGCCGACAACACCTACAACGTCTACGACGGCACCACCGGCAAGCTCAAAGAGACCACCACCGAAACAGCCCAGACCATCACCAAGACGTGGACGGAAGTAGTGGACGGCGTCCAGAAAAATTTCAAGCAGGTGGACACTCTGCTGGACGGCGTGGTTCAGAAAACGCAGATCACAAGCGATGCGGTCAGCCAGACACAGACCAGTAAGCAGCAGTCCTCTCAAAAAATCTATGGGATGGAAGGCGTTATTGGCGCAGTAGACCGGGCAACAACGATCACGACGGAAACCCAGAAGGTGTGGAATGAAGCGACCGGCGAATACGAGGAAAAAGCCGTTGCAACCGGAAAAGTTGTGGTCGATACGTTTGTACGAATGGTGGACGGCGTCAAACAGTCTGTGACCCAAACGAAAACGTACATCGGCGATGTCTGCACGGATACGCAGGAATCAATTAACGTTCTGAGCGACGAGATCGTTGGTATTCAGGGCACGGTCGGCGGGTTCACAAAATTCATCCTTGACCTCGATACCAAGCTGGGCGGGCTGGAAACCGTGGCCAACAACCTGAGCAACAGCCCGCTCGGGAATTGGTTTTCCGACCTTACCAAGGGATATCGGGCAGATGACAGCTTCTGGGATAATATCAACCTTGTCAGTCTGGCGGGCAGTGCGGTCAGCGGAGGAATTAGTGGCTATAAGCTGACCGGCAGCCCTTACGGAGCAGCGGCCGGCGCGATCATTGGCGTAATCGGCAACCTGCTGGGCACGGCGATCAGCACAGATGCGGATACTTGGGGCGGCGACCTTGTCACCAGCATGGCTGGCGGCATGGAAAAGGCTGCTCCGGAGATTGCTGCAGCGGCCTCCGACATTGGCAAGACGATTTCCAGCTTCCTGCATTTTTCCTGCCCCGACGTCGGTCCATTGACCGAGTACGAGACGTGGATGCCAGACATGGTCGAGGGCATGGCGGAAGGAATCCGGAAAAACACCTACAAGATCCGGGATGCTGCCGCTGATCTGAGCGGACAGCTCCAGATGCAGCTCCAGTATGACGTCGGCCAGACCGGTGCTGCATCCCAGACCACCAACAACCGCACCGTCCGGATGGGCGGAGTCACGGTGCAAGTCTATGCCGCACCCGGTCAGAGTGCGGAAGAAGTTGCGGACTCCGTCCTCGAGCGGCTGCAATGGAAGATCAATCAGGAGGCTGCAAGCATTGGCGAACCACTACCTGTACTATAACGACCACAGCAGCCGTGCGTATTACTGCCACATCGAGCACAAGCCCAAGATCCCGACCCCGGCTCCGAAATATGAGGAGTACGAGGTGGGCGGGCGGAACGGCAAGCTCCACGCGGATCTGGGGTACTACGATAACATCAAGATATCCTATGAGATCTACTATCACGGCAAGGAGCCAACGGCAGCGGTGGCACGGTCGGTCAAGACTTGGCTGGCCGGAGCACCGGGTGCGCACCGGCTGGCTGACAGCTACGACCCCGGATTTTTTTACAACGCGACCGCGACGGTCGGCGACATCACCAACGTGCTCAACAAGTACGGACGCTTCACGGTCGAGTTCGACTGCGACCCCCGCCACTTCTCGGTGGACGGCCAGCGGTCGGAATTCCTGACCAACGGCCAGAAGCTCCGGAACCCTTTCCCGCAGACGGCTCTCCCGAAGCTGGTCATCTCCGGCAACGGCGAGACCGGAACGCTGAGCATCAACGGCGAGACGCTGGACGTCGGCACCTACTCCGACACGCAGATCGTGGTGGATGGTGAAAACCAGAACGCCTACACCCTGAGTGGACTGTCGGCCAACAATCGCATCTATGGGATGCTCCCCTCCCTGCCGGAGGGTGAAAATGTTATCAGCTGGAGCGGAGGGATCACCGCTGTCCTGCTGACCCCGAGGTGGTGGACGCTATGAGGCCAGAACTGCGACCCGCACTCTATTCCGCCGACACGACGGCGATCTCCAACTATGGCTACGGCATTCTGACCGACGCTTTGGAGTGCAAGGTCAGCTGCGAGGAAAACGGAGCCTATGATCTGAGCATGATCTACCCGGTCATCGGAGCGCATTTCGAGGATCTTGTGGAGGATCGGCTGATCTCAGCCCGTCCGTCCAGTTATGAGGGAATGCAGCTCTTCCGGATCTATCGGATCTCCCGGCCATACGATGGGCGTGTACAGGTGTATGCGCACCATCTCTCGTATGACCTCAACGGCTGCATCGTCAAGCCGTTTTCGGCCAAAAAGCTGTCGGAGGCCATCACGCAGCTCAAAAAAAACATCATTGGTGACTGCCCTTTCGAGATTTCCGCCGCCTATGACAAGGAGGCGAGCTTTTCGGTCACAAAACCGATGACCCTGCGTGCTGCCATCCTTGGCAATACCAACGGCAACCTTGCGGAAACCTACGGCGGGATCTGGAGCTTCGACGGCCTGACCTGCGTACTGCGGGAGAAAGCCGAAGTCAACCGTGGCGTCCGGATCGCCTATGGCCGGAATCTGCTGGATGTGACGCAGGAAAAGAACATCGAAGAAATGTACACCCACGTTTTCCCCTACTGGTCGAGCGAGAAAAGCAAAAAATTTTACTCGATCGACCCCATCGAGATCCTGCCCGGTGCGACCCGGAAAAAGATCTATCCGCTGGACTTGTCCAGCTACTACGAGAAATCCCCGTCCGACGCCAGCATGAAAAAGACCGCGGCGGAGTTCATCGCAAAAAACGATATGGCGAAACCAACGGTCAGCATCACGGCCAAGTGGGTGCAGCTGGAAAAGTGCGTGGAGTACAGCGGCGCAGCCGACGCCGAAAAAGTGCTGCGGGGAGACACCGTCGAGGTGCGCTTTCTGCGGCTTGGGATCAGTGCGACCGCCCGGGTCACCAAAACCGATTACGACGTGCTGAAAGATCAGTACGAGGACGTTTCTCTGGGCGACGCAAAGCAGACCCTTGCCCGCACCATCGTCCGGCAGCAGAGTCAAATCACCACTTCCAACGACCGGGCAACCGACGCAAGCCGGGTGGCGACCGACTACATCGAGAAAACGGAGGGCGGAGCGGTCAATTTCGGCACCGGCGGCTATAAGTACACCATCAACAACGACGGCTTGCAGTTTTCGGGGATCCGGAACACCGTAGCCCTCTGGACGAACGGCAAATCATCCGACGGTATGGCGAAAAACACCACCGTGACCATCGACCTGAGCAGCTATGCTGCCATTGCGGTGGGGTTCGTCGACAATTTGGGTGGAATTTTCGACAGCGGAACGCTGGACAACAACAGTGTGCAGTGGACGATCGCCGTTGTGGACGAACACCGCACCGTCCGGGCAACCTACACTTGGGACTATCCCCGCGTGCGGGATTTCGTCGTCAAAAAGACCGGCATCACGTTCGGCGCGGGCGGCTGGCTGTCATCGTCCGAGATTTCCCTGCCCGACGGCTCAAAAATCCCGCTGGGTGCGAAGCTTCACGAAAACAAAGCCTGCTGCATCCCATCCATCATCATCGGCTTCTTGTGAGGTGAGAAAATGTATCTGATAACGTTTCTTCCCGGAACGGGTGAAATTACCTCGGCGGGGAGCATTGACCCGAACTATGCGCTGAAAACCCTGCCGGAAGGTGCGGCTTATGTAGACACCCTGCCGCCCGGCAGCCTGAGCGACTACCGGTACATCAACGGCGCGTATGTCAAGGCCACAAAGGAGAACAACAATGCACAATATCACGATTGATTTCAACAACCCGGGTCTGCCGCAGGTGATCGACGTCATGCAGTCCGACGCCCAGAGCCGGTTCATCGGCCTAACGCTCTACGACGGCGGCGTGCCGTACTCCGCGCCCAGCGGCGCACAGTATACGGTGCAGTATCGCGGATCCGGTGCCAACAACATGGGCTGGTATGACACCATCCAGCTTTCCAGCGGCACCCGCAAGGCGGTTGTTGTGTCCAGCAGCAGCCCAAACGTCGTCACCCTCGAGCTGGCAGAGCAGGCGTTGCGCGTCAACGGCAAGGTGGAGGTCTCCCTCTGCGTCGTCAACAACACCGGGTATAAGCTCAACACCTTCCCCATCATCTGCCGCGTCACCGGTGCGCCCTACGTTGACCCCGTGTCTGTGCGGTCGTATTTCTACGTCACCGGCATCACAAACGATCAGTGGATGGCGTATGTCACCGCATGTCAGGACGCCCAGAACCGGGCAGAAGCCGCCGCAGCAACGTTTCAAACCGACCCCACCCTCTCCGTCTCCGGCAAGGCTGCGGATGCGAAAGCGACGGGAGATGCGGCTGGTGAGATAAAGGAAAATTTAGCCTTTTATATGAATCAAAAGCTGACATCAACATATGATTGCAAAAAAGATACAACTAGCATTGTGTTGGGAAATGTACCGATAATTGAAGGCCATTTTTATATTATACACATATGCTCAAACGATGTAGACCTTAGTGGCGCAACGATAGGACTAAAAGAAGATAACGGAGGCAAATTTCATCCCTGGGCATCAAAACAAGATATTCATATCGGAATTATTGCTGATAAGACAGACTATGAATCGTTTGTATGGATGCATCTAAATACAGATGCTACAGTATATACTGAAATATGGGATTCATCAATCGATAAAAGCAGTTTAAAGTGGATATATGGCGCAATTGATTATGAAAGTGGTATGTACATTATGCCATCAGATCATCGTTACAATTATAGAATTGCATACAATGCTTTTATTCCACAGTCTGTAAAACAAATAAAAGCATCAGATGGATATCAGATTTCATTGTGGAAATATGACAAAAATGAGAATTTCATAGGGTTAGATAGTCCCGATTCATATTGGAAAAAAATATGTATATTAGACCATTCTAAATTTAAATATAAAATCGTATTTCGTAAAGCTGATGACTCGGAAACGTTAAGATTAGGGGATTCTGAGAATATTTTGTTTTTGGAAAATATTCGTAAAATGCCATCTATGATTATTGTAGCTGCGTCAGATTCGTCAGATAAGGATAAAGTAATCGCTGATTATGTCTGTGACGGATCTAATGACGAGGTTGAAATACAGAAAGCAATTTCCGATTTAAATACAGCAGGAGTATGTGGTACTGTCCTATTGTGTGATGGTACTTATTTTATCGATTCATTATATTATAGTGGAAACGATACCCTTGGATATTTTGCATTATATATGGACAATCCAAGCGTAGCACATTCTTTAATAATTAAAGGCACGGGACATCCAACGGTAACTGGCAAAACAGAAGTTGGATGTAGTGCAAAAATATACTTGACAAAAAAATCTATCGAAAATATAGATAGAGATAGACCAGTGACAATAATAGGAGCATTACCGAGTGACATTAATAATTTAAGAAAAACATATCCTAATTTATACATGTCTATTGAACATGTTGCCATCAATTATCCATCCAATGAATATGCAATAACTGGAATAAGCGGTGAATATTTATCGGGCATGTCTGTCAATGACGTATTGATATCAGTATCAGATGTTGGAGTGCTGTCAACAACACCGAACAAAAAATCTATTGGCATAAGAGGACTACCTGGATGGAACTTTGGCGTTAACTATAGGATTGATAACGTATTTGTATTTGGGTTTGGTGTTGCATACGATATCGGCGGAGAGCATTTGATAATGTCAAGCTGCGGATGCCGTCAATGTGATATAACATATAGATTTAATGCGTATGAACAACCAGATAAAATGTCCCATCCACAAACACTTATAAATTGCTGTGAGGAAGGATGCAAAAGAAGTATGTACTTTTGCAGATCCAATACAAAACAATCAATAAATATCGTTGATTTTAATATTGAATATAGACCGTCAGAGTTTTTTGGAAAATGGGACAGAACTACGAAAGCAGTTGAAGAAAGACCGGGAGATTATAGAGGAAGAATAACTTATTCAGCTAATCATGAGGATTATGTAAATAGTGATGATATTGAATTTTGGAAAGAAGGTAGTGGCTTAAATGTTAAAACTGAAAATTTAAACCACAAATTATGCGGTACAAAAGACGAAAGACCTTTAAAACCTAATTTAAATCAACAGTTTTATGATACAACTCTTAACAAAATGCTATATTTTATAAATGGCAATTGGGTTGATGCAATGGGAATGCAGATTAAATAAATAAAAAGTAGTCAACAATCGAAGGGTGGTGTTGAACTAATGAAAAAAAACGACAAACCCAAAAAGCCGCACAGAATGTAACCTAAAGAGGGCTTTATCCCACTAACAGAAAGGACGTGACATGATGGCAAAAACCATATTAGATGTTTCCCGCTGGCAGGGCAGCATCGACTGGGACAAGGTCAAGGCAAGCGGCCTTGTCTCCGGTGTGATGCTCAAGACGGTGTCCACCAACCGCAAGTTGAGCAAGCGCAAGGACGGGCTGTACATTGACCCGACCTTTGAGCGCAACTATGCCGAGTGCAAGCGGCTGGGGATCCCGGTGGGCGTGTACTACTACACCTACGCCGTCTCGCATACCAGTGCCGATGCAGAGCTTGCCCTGCTCAAGACTGCGCTGACCGGCAAGACTTTTGAGCTGCCGATCTGCGTGGATGTGGAGGACAACAAGCTCTGCAAGCTTGGCAAGCAGGCGTTGACCGACCTGACCGCGTATGCGCTGGCGACCATCGAGCAGTGGGGCTTCTATGCCCTGCTCTATACCGGGCTTAATTTCGGTGAGACCCGGCTGTATATGAGCGGTGCAGCGTTGCGCAAGTACGACGTATGGCTGGCCGCCTACCGTGCCAACAAGCCCGCCACGTCGTGGGCTTACGGGATGTGGCAGTACACCAGCACCGCCAGCGTGCCGGGCATCACGGGCAACGTGGACTTATCGCACGCTTACAAGGACTACGCCGCGATCATCGCGAAAAAGGGGCTGGACAGGCTCCTGGAGGTATAATCCGAATGGATAGTATCGTCGTTGCCCTCATTACCGGTGCAATCACGCTGATCGGCGTTCTGATTGCCAACAGCAAGAGCCAAGCCGTGACCGAAACCAAGCTGGAAGAGCTGACCCGGGAAGTCCGGGCACACAACAATTTCGCCCAGCGCATCCCTGTGCTGGAAGAACAGATGAAGGTCGCCAATCATCGCATTGCCGACCTCGAAGAAAAGGAAAGGAACTAATACCATGACCAACAACAAGATTTCCGCTGGAACCATCGCCCGCACCGCCGTCCTCGCGCTGGCACTGACCAATCAGATCCTGAGCGCAACCGGCCACTCCCCGCTCCCCATCGAGTCGGAGCAGCTGGAACAGATCATCACCACCGGCATTACCGTCGTCGCTTCCCTCGTGGCGTGGTGGGAGAATAACTCCTTCACGGCGGCAGCTATCCACGCCGATCACGTCCTCAATCAGATGCAGGGCAAGGAGTAAGGAGGAAACACATTATGATTATTACCGGCATGGCAGAATATGAAAGCGTGTGCAAGAATGCACTGGTTGAGTGGTACAACGCACACCGCGAGACCAAAATCACCCTCGAAAACGTCTTTGTGGTCTGGGCTTGCAAGTCGCTCCAGAACTACAAGGCACTACTGTCTACCACCGTGAGCGGTGATGGTATCTATGCTGAGTACACCTACAACGGCGATAAGCAGGAGCTGTACGAGGATGTGTACGGAAAGCTGACCAATCGCTGCATCAAGCAGCTGTAAGGAGGATATCATGGCAAGCACTACATACGAGCATCCCGGTGACGTCACCGAGATGTACGCCGCACAAGAGCAATTTCGGCACATCACGAAAATGGTCTGCGATTTTGTTAAGGCCAACAAAATCGGGGTATTAAGGCTCAAATTTGAGAAAAAAATGCAAATTTTCGGTCTTAATATGGTAAAATGCGTATCTAAGCGCAACGCCGGACAGCTGCCCGAACCTTTTTGGCTCGGTGCTGCCTGTGGCGGCGGCTCGTGTAGTGCTGCCCGCTGCGCTGCAA
>OIZI01000577.1_pt1 | contig 18062 bp, 14 predicted proteins | sample 1588441 | NCBI WGS metagenome assembly OIZI01 (sample SAMN03283284) | human gut metagenome | biome: human-associated habitat; material: feces | host: Homo sapiens | place: Peru | collected 2012 | reverse complement strand
GAAAAAGAAATTTTTTGCTAATTTATGGTTGACTTTTCATAGCTGGTCTCCATAATTAATTATTCTTGATTACACTCAATAAATTACAACATAATGCTTAAATCCAACTAAAACTTTCTCATCTTTTTAACGCTATCAGGCATCTTTGTCTGATATGTAAAAAGTGGACAAGACACATTAGCATAATGCTTAGCTATTGAATATGCTACCCTTTCTTTAACCTCCGTTGCTTTGCTCTTTTGTTCTTTCATTATAAAACCCTCCTTCTGAAATGTAATAAATAAGATAATCACTTATCTCTATCCTTATATCACACTTTTCATACAAAATTATTCAAAAGGCGAAAATGAGGCTCAAATCGACGAATTTTAAGCAAAAATATATTTATCAAATACAAATATTCTGATATTATCAATAGTAATGCCTCAATATGTATATAAACAGCCCGAACAGAAAATCAATCTGTCCGGGCTGTTTATATACATACTGAAAAATCAACTATAACACGACTGTCACAAAATCATGCAATCACTTCTGTCTCTTTTTATACAAAACAAATCCTGCTAATATCAATACAAAACTCAAAACACCACCAATAATATTAAATGGTGTAATTATTGCTATTGCCAGAATAATAATTCCAATAACCCATAATATAGTATACATTGCTACTCCTCCACTTTAAATATAATAGCAGTTTCTGATTGATTTTCATATATCAGTGTCTCATATTCATTACTCTCACCCTTATGACTCTCATATAATTTTCCATTAAAATACTGAACAGCAAGTCCTTTTTCAATCAGGCTGTCCAGATATTCAATTTCATCCATATGATTCTCAACAACACTACAATACTATTTTTTATAATTATATTAGTATAACATGCTATTACGCCAACAGCAAATATCGCTCCCAACACCAAAACACCTATAAATCTGCTGGTGGTATTTACATATTGGGTGCTTTGCAGGTTCTCATTATTCACTTCAATATTATCCGTAAATGTTGCAGGCTTTAAATTAATATAATTAATCTCATTGCTACTGCCATATGTCTTCTGATTCATAGGAAGATTGTCCCACTCTTCCAGCTTTCTCTCATTAGCTAAATCTGCCTCCTTTCTTGCCTCAAAAAATTCATCCGCAACATAAGGTGTCAGCTTTTTACATGTAACAACGTCTGAATCATATTTATAACCATCACTAAGAGGCATTACAATCTGAATCCCATTATTCTCGAAATATATAACTCCTTCCAGCCCTTCTATTCCCGTAATCACTTTGAGATTTTGTTGATTCTCTATATTGTATGATTCTAACACATTTAACAGCGTGCCCTTATCTGTTAAAAATTCAATCGTTTCATCTGAAAACATCATTCCTCCAGAGCTTACACGCTTCCAATCCGCATCGCTTTGTTCAGCATTTTCTGGCTTCATGTAAAATACTGAATCAATCAAATCATTATTGTTATCCCTGAAAACCCGTATAATGCTGTAGTTAGACGAGACAAAATCCGTTAAATTACTAGATAACCTATATTCATTATAAAAGTCAGAAGGCTTCTTTGTTGTAAATGCGTATATTTTAATATTTTCAGAGGCATGAATATTGTCTAATGAATCATCGATAATAACGCCTTCCGTTCCACTATTCTTCTTACGATAAGCCTCAATGCACATTCTTATATCCTCTGGATTGTCAGTTCCCCCGTTGGAAATTTCCTGTTCTTCTTTCGTTTCCAAGATATCTTCTATTCCATTTGTCTCACTTGCAAATGCAAATTGCGGAACCATAAGTAACAGCACAAGTGCAATTAATCTATTCATCAACACTCTCCTTGTAAATATTTTCGAAATAAACACCACTTCACAATTAACATAATTCTTATATCACATTTATTCTCAATCAATCCACAAAAGGCGAAATTAATACACAAATCGACGAATTTCTTATAAAACAGCAATGTCCCAGCAGAGTGTTCACGCTCTGCCGGGACATATAAATATCAAGATATTCTGATATTTCAATAGAGACTACGCTTGAGGTGGCTCAGCTTATGTTCTTTGGCTTGTGTTTTTGGCTTATATCCGCCATATCTTGGATTTTTTCCATGAAATCATATGTATACACCCAAAATCTGCACCTATGATTATATATTATCCACAACGCAGCAGACACGCATTTAAATTGTTCACCACAAAATCAGAAACCTCTCCTCATCCCATCTACTTCCACTCAGACACCACAAACTGAATTGACTTGCGCCCGTTAAATTCATTGATATCCGGATAATATATTATCCCGATTCTTGTTCCCATAAGAGGCACCTCGTCCTCACATGAATTAAACTTGATGCAGTCGTGGATTCTGCCCTCGCCATCTTCAAGTGTCATCTTCAAGACATTTCTGTTCTTGCCTATGATTCTTGCATCTCTTACCAGCAAGTCCCTGTCAGCAAATACAGGCTTCTCGTTGCCCTTGCCAAATGGCTCAAGACAGCTTATCTGGTTAATCAGATTATATGTGACATAGCCAAGCGGCATCGGTACATCTATCCATTTGACTGGAATCAGCTCGTCATCCGTCAATGTTAAGTTAGCATTTAACATTTCTCGCAGCTTTACTATATTATCTTTTTCCAGCGATAAACCAGCCGCCATCGGATGACCGCCAAACTTGGTAAGAAGGCTCTTACATTTGTTAAGCTCCTCTGCCATATTATATCCTTCAATTGAACGGCCGGAACCTTTAGCCCCATCCGCGGCATCAGTTATAACAAGAGTGGGTCTGTAGTATCTGTCTTTTATCCTTGATGCGATAAGGCCAGCGATACTCTCATGGCAGGTTGGAAGATACACAACAAGCACCTTGTCATCCATAAGCTCACCATTTTCAATAAGCTCTACTGCTTCCTCAAATCCTTTTTCAGTTATCTGTTTTCTCTCATCATTAGTCTCTTTAAGCTCTGTGGCAAGCTGCAAAGCAATCTGTCTGCTGTCCGTATTAAGAAGTTCAACCGCCTTATTAGCCGTATCTAACCTTCCAATTGCATTAAGGCATGGTCCTAAGATAAATCCTATATGATAGGCGGACAATGATGCCAGATCCACCTGACAGCAGTCTGCAAGAGCATGGATTCCAGGATTGTCTGTCGTACTCATAGTTGAAAGACCAAATTTTACAATCTGACGGTTCTCATCTTTAAGGTCAACTATATCGCCGACTGTTGCAATCGCCGCAAGCTGCTTTAATTCACGTAGCAGTCTCTTCTTATCCTCAGATAATCCAGCATCAAACGCCCTGTATTCTTCATCTTTATCCACATCCGTATTAAATACATATGATGGATTCTCACATTTAACGAACAGCATACGCATAAGCTGATACACAACACCTGCGCCACACATCAGTTTAAATGGATAGGCACAATCCTCCTGATTGGCATCCACAACAGCATCTGCCGGAGGAATAATATAATGTTTATCATCATCTGCCAGCTCAAACGGAATTGCATGATGGTCTGTTACCACTATCGTAAGCCCTTTTTCCTTGCCATATTTAACCTGCTCATATGCTGATATACCATTATCGCATGTGATTATCGTGTCAACACCAGCCTCAACAGCCTCATCTATGATAGCTATATTAATTCCATATCCATCTGCCACTCTGTCCGGAACCCTGAAATCAACATCGCTCCCAACCGCTTTAAGGCCTTTTAAAAGTATTGTAGTAGAACACACGCCATCAATATCATAATCTCCGACAACACGTATTTTCTTTCCCTGCTGTATCTTGCTATATATAATATCAACAGATTTAACAGCATCCTTAAGTAACGCCGGATTATGTAGCGACTCTGTTGAGCGGTCAAAATAGCTCTCAAAATCCGCCGCCGTCTCATTGCCACGATTGCGGGCAATCCTTGCTATAACCTGGTCAACACCGAATCTTTCGCCAATCGCTTTAAAATCCGCTTTTTTGGCATATACCATCCATTTACTCATAAAATTTATCTCCTGCCAAACAAAGCCCCCAAAATCCAAGATAATTTTGGGGGCTTTTGATTAATTTTTAATTATAACAAGCTGGAATTAAACCTGTGCTCCATCGCTTCCGACAGCAGCCTTAGCTTCCTTCTTAGCTTCTGTAACAACGCCTCTCTTCTTACCACCAAAGATGTACCATAAAGCACTTGTGATAAATACTGAAGAATAAGCACCAACTACAACACCAACCATAAGTGGAAGTGCAAACTCTCTGACTGAAGATACACCAAGTATGAACAGACAGAAGAGCATTACGAATGTTGTAAGTGAAGTATTGATTGTTCTTGTAAATGTAGAACCAATCGCATCATTTACAAGGTCTGTAATATTAGTCTTCTTGTTAGCATTCTTGAGAAGCTCTCTGATTCTATCGAATATAACGATTGTCGCATTGATAGAATAACCAACAAGTGTAAGCATACATGCAATAAATGTTGTTCCAACAGAAACTCTTGCGATTGCATAGAATGCAAGCACAACTAACACATCATGAAGAAGTGCAACAACGGCTGCAAATGCAAACTTAACATCACGGAATCTGATGAAGATATATATAAGCATACATATTGTAGCAATAGCTACTGATATAAATGCACTTCTCTTAGTTGTAGCACTTACTGAGCTGCCAATTGTATTAGTCTCAACGATTGAGTTCTCCTCAACTGGATACTTAGCCTTAACAGCAGTCTCAGCAGCTTCTCTCTGCTCAAGTGAAAGAGCTGATGTCTTAAATGTAACCTTAGTGCTGTCCTTAACCTTCTGCTGCTGAACCTCTGTCACACCGGCCGCACTCTTGATAATAGGAATAATGCCATTCTCAATCTCGTCCTGTGAATACTCCTGCTGGAATGTATATGTACTTGTTGTACCACCAACAAAGTCAAGACCATAATTGAGTGTATATTTGCCCATTGAACTGAATACGCCCATTGCTACAAAACCAGCAATGATTACAATAGCTGAACCGATAAAGCACCATTTACGGATTCCAAGGAAATTAAACTTCTTCTTATGAATTGTTCTTCCATACCACTTAGGGTCTGTTAAACCAAAGTTATAGAACAGCTTCATAACTACTCTTGTGATAACAAGAGCTGTAAACATTGAAACAATAATACCAAGACCAAGAGTCATAGCAAATCCCTTGATTGGACCTGTACCGAATATATAAAGAACTATTGCTGCAATAAATGTTGTAACGTTACCATCAACGATAGCTGATGTAGCCTTCTCATAACCAGCTAAGATAGCATTCTCTGTTGAACGTCCAGCACCAATCTCCTCACGAATACGTGTATAGATAATAACATTAGCATCTACTGCCATACCGATACCAAGGATAAGACCAGCAAGACCTGGAAGTGTAAGTGTTATATCATATACACTTACAAGGAAGAGAACCATAACTGCGTATATCCATAATGCAACAGCTGCAACAACACCAGGTATTCTGTATGCTGCAATCATAAAGATGCAGATAAGGACAAATCCGATGATTGCTGCGATAAGGCTTGTCTGGATTGCATTGTAACCAAGCTGCGCACCTACGATATTAGAGCTGACTTCCTTAAGTGTAAGAGGAATAGAACCAACTCTGATGAATACTGCAAGATTATCAGCAGCCTCATATGACTCCATACCTGTAATTGTAGCTGTACCACCTGTAATAACAGTCTGTACTGTAGGAGCACTTACAACCTCTCCATCATATACAATGTAGATAGGCTTTCCAAGATTATCCTGAGTAGCCTGTGCGAACTTGGCTGTTCCGTCTTCATTAAATGTAAGTTCAACGCCATAAGGTGTTGAATCTGTTGAATTATTGTTAGTGTAAGCCTGTGCAGACTTAACATCTGAACCTGTAAGAAGCGGTGTGTAATCTGAACCACTTGTCCATGCTGAATAACCTGTGCTGTCAAGGAATTCAAGCGAACCAGGTGTACCAAGCTCCTCTAAGATGGCATTGGCATCTGTTACACCAGGAATCTCAACTGCAATTCTGTTATCACCTGCAACATAAACCTGAGACTCTGTACTCTTACCTTCAACTCGCTTTTCGAGCTTAGATATTGTATCGTTAATCTCCTGTGTGCCTGGGTCACTTTCCTGAATCTCGTATGTAATGCTGACACCACCTGCAAGGTCAAGACCAAGGTTAATATCTTTAGCACTACCATAACCATTCTTTAATCCCAACATAACCGCTACTGTAAGAAATACTGCAAGTGCGACTATGATGATCGAATAGGCAATCTTCTTACCTTTTCCGTACTTCATAATTAGTTACTCCTTCCTTATTCTTCGGCCATAGCAGCCTTAATCATAATTGCACATTCAATTCTCTTTCTCTGCAATTCACAACCGACATCATAAGCATCGTTGATATTGCCATGAAAATTGTATGAGTTTGCGGCACATCCACCGCTGCAGTAAAATTTAGCAAAGCAGTTCTTACACTTCTCCTTTGAATAAACATTACTGTTCTTAAACATATCTCTTATATCAGTACGTTTAATTCCTTCATCAACATTACCCATAAGGAAATCCTCATTACCAACGAACTGATGGCATGGATAGAAGTCTCCCCAAGGAGTAACTGCCAGGTATTCACATCCTGAACCACAGCCAGAAAGTCTCTTGGCAACACATGGTCCACCGTTAAGATCAATCATAAAGTGGAAGAAATTAAAGCCTCTTCCCTCTTTCTTACGCTTAACAAGCTCTTTAGCAAGCTCATCATACTGTTCAAGAAGATAAGGAATATCCTCTTCTCTTATCGCATAATCATCTGTAGGCTGAGCTACTACAGGCTCAACAGATATCTGCTCGAATCCCTCATCTGCAAGATGAAGCACATCCTTAGAGAAATCAAGATTATTATGTGTAAATGTACCTCTGACGTAATAGTTTGTCTGATTCCTGCTCTCTGCAACCTTCTTGAACTTAGGCATGATAATGTCATATGAACTTCCATGTCCGTTCCTTGTAGGTCTCATTAGGTCATTAATCTCTTTACGTCCGTCTATACTAAGCACGATATTGCCCATCTCTTTATTAGCAAACTCTAATATCTCGTCATTAAGCAATATTCCGTTAGTTGTAAGTGTGAATCTGAACTTCTTATTGTTAGCTTCCTCAAGGCTTCTTCCATATTCTACAAGCTGCTTTACAACCTCGAAATTCATTGTTGGCTCACCGCCGAAGAAGTCAACCTCAAGATTCCTTCTGCTTCCAGAGTTAGCAACAAGGAAATCAAGTGCTTTCTTACCAACTTCAAAGCTCATAAGTGCACGTCTTCCGTGATACTCGCCTTCCTCTGCAAAGCAATACTTACAGGCAAGATTACAGTCATGGGCAATATGGAGACATAACGCCTTTACAACCGTAGGTCTGTCCTTGAATGAGTCTATATAAGGCTCATATATATCTTCTGTGAAAAGCTGTCCTGCTTCCTTTAATTCACCAATCTCCTCATACGCTTCCTCAATATCGGCTGCGTTATACTTAGAAGAAAGTTCTGCTTTAATCTCGTCAAGACTATGCTCCTCGTACATAGCAATTATATCGTATACGCAATCGTCTACCACATGTACTGAACCGCTGTTTACGTCCAGAACAATGTTATAGCCGTTGTTTTTGTACTGGTGTATCATAATATCCTTTCTAGCAGATAAAGACCGGCAGCAGCCAGTCTCCATCTACGTGAAATAAGAGCGTGCTGAAAAAAACTTAACACGCTCTCTCTCACGAAATTGTCTTTTCAATTAAATTACTTATTCTTATTCTCACAGCTCTGGTTACCAACTGTGCATGATGTCTTACATGCTGACTGGCAAGATGTCTGGCACTCACCGCAACCGCCGTGCTTCATTGTATCCTTTAAAACTCTTTCGCTGATTGTCTTAATATGCTTCACGACAATTCCTCCTTTTCGTTCATAAACTTAGTTGATTGTATCATAAAAATATAATTATATCAAGCCAAAACTTCTTAGTATAAATATCCAGCCTGTCAGCGTTATGCTTGACAAAACTGTTGTCAGTACAATTATGCTTGATGCAAGCACTTCATCATTATTCATATTCTTAGCCATGATATAACTTGTAACTGTTGTTGGCGATGCAAGCATTATAAGAATCGCCATAAGCTCCTGATTGCGGAAGCCCATATAAACCGCTATCGGTATAAATATAGCTGCAAGCCCTATAAGCTTGATAAATGTTCCAACTAATGTAGGCTTTATCTTCTTGATAGCTTTTCTTCCCTCAAATCCTGCTCCAATGCAGATAAGGGCAATAGGCGTTGCCGTCTGTGCTATGCTGTTAACTGTCTTATCAAGAATCGCTGGGAGCTGGAGTCTTACAAGCGAAGCGAGAAGTCCAACTGCAATTCCAATTATAATAGGATTAGTGGCAATATTCAAGCAAGCCTTCTTAATTCCATCTTTCTTAGGCATATCTTCAATACTGACACCATCAACAGGATTTGCCTTAAATGTGAGAGCTACAACTGATATAACATTAAACAATGGCACAGCCGCCACTATCATAAGCGGTGCCATACCTGTCTCAGAATACATATTCTGGATGAATGCCATACCAAGAATCGCCGCACTGCTCCTGCATGAACACTGTATGAAAGAGCCTCTCATTGTCTTGTCCTTCATAAGAAGGTCGGTAAATATCCATACACCGCCAAACATTGCTATAGTCACGATAGCGCAATATCCAACAAATCTTATATCAAACTGTGAATAGAAATCCGCCTTTGACAAATCCCTGAATAACAGCACCGGCAAAGCTGCTTTAAATACATATTTGTTAGCTACATTAGCAAAATGGTCATCAATAACTCCAAGCTGTTTAATCGCCCATCCAACTATCATAACTAAGAATATTGGAACTGTTGAATTAATACTGTATATAAAACTATCCATCATTAAGCCTCGATTCTTTTATTCAAACAAATACACATGATTAAGCGGTCCGCTTCCTTTTCCAAGATCAAGCCCGGCTTTTAAAGCACCTGAAATGTATCTCTTACTTTCACGCACTGAATCCTCCATACTCCTGCCAAGCGCAAGATTACACGCTATCGCAGATGACAATGTACATCCAGTTCCGTGTGTATTAGGATTATCAATCCTTTCACCATTAAACCATACAGCATTGCCATCTTTATATAACAGGTCATTTGCCGTATTAAGCTCATGTCCACCCTTTATAAGCACACCTGTACTTTTACATAAAAACTTATCCTGAATTATCTTTGCTGCTTCAATCATCTTATCTGCCGAATCAATATGTATTCCTGAAAGCACTTCCGCCTCTGGTATATTCGGTGTTATGACATCTGCAAGCGGAATAAGTCTTTCGCACAATACATCTATAGCATCTTCCTTTAACAGCCTGCTTCCACTCGTTGAAACCATAACAGTATCGACAACTATATTATCCGGCTTATACTGTATCAGTTTGTCCGCTATAACACCTATAAGCTCTTTGTCTGATACCATTCCAATCTTAACCGCATCTGGAAATATATCTGTAAATATGCAGTCAAGCTGCTGTGAGAGAAACTCAGGACTAACATCACTAATTCCATACACACCTGTCGTATTCTGAGCTGTAAGAGATGTTATCGCACTCATTCCATATACCTTATGCGCCGCCATCGTCTTTAAGTCTGCCTGAATACCTGCTCCACCACTACAATCACTTCCAGCTATTGTAAGTACTTTTTTCATCATACTGCTCCTAACCTTTGCATAGCAATTATTTGCTTCGCTTTATCACTGCATTCCTATACAGTGGAAATTATCAAAAAAGACCTTGAAGAACTTTCGCTCTTCAAGGTCTTCAATCGAGTGCAGTCGGCGGGACTTGAACCCGCACCCAAGCAATATGGACTAGATCCTTAGTCTAGCGCGTATGCCAATTCCGCCACGACTGCGTAAGTGCTATCTCACAAGCTTTGTTTCCGCCTCTCTCAAGGCTTTGTTTTGTTCTCTCTCGTGAGCACTTGTTTATAATAGCACCACCCTTATAATATGTCAACAACTTTTTTAAAAAATTTTGATTTTTTTGTAATTTTTTAAATTAAGCTGTCAAAACCGCCCTATTTACCTATAAGTTCAGCGATTGTTGCAACAACCTCATCCTTATCATATGGCTTAGTAATAAACTTCTCAGCACCAATCTTTAATGCCTCGATAACTTTGTTCTGCTGGCCTGCCGCTGTAATCATTACAGCCTTGGCGTCCTCATCATAATCCATAATCTGTCTTAATGCTTCTGTACCATCCATATTAGGCATTGTGATATCGAGAGTAACAACATCTGGGTTATACTGCTTATATGCCATAACACCCTCTAATCCGTCACACGCTTCAGCTACAACTGCATATCCTGCATCCTCTAAAAGGTTACGAAGCATCTTTCTTGACATTCCAGAATCATCAACAATTACAACTGTACCCTTGCCATCTGTGACAGTTGTGCTGTTCTGCGCCTGAACCTTTCTTATGATAGGCATATTACCAACATTAACTTCACTATCTACAGCTATATACAGATTAACGAGATTGCCATTGATATATATAGGAAGTACATATGCGCTTCCTGTTGCACACTGATTCTCATATGCAACCTGTGGCTTAATCTCGATATTAACATCATTAGCAGAAAGACTTGTAGCAAGAAGTCCACTTATACAGTTAACAAATTCTCCGACACCATCATATGTCTCTATGCTCTTGCCTGTACAATCCTCTCCTGAGTATCCAGATGCGATAGCACTGAGAGCATCAATATTATCCTCTGTAGCAAATCCGATACATATATCAGCATCGCCATCACTCTTCTGTGCAGCCATACATCTGTAATCGAGTCTGTCAACCATCTTAATCCTGTCAAAGTAGAAATCTCTTGTAACAAATCTGTTGATATTTCTAAGTACAAGTCCTGCAATCTGTGTTACATATGGCTTAGATGCATACGCATACACATTAAGAAGTGCATCAAACTCATCCTTCTTAAGAGCTTCCATCTCATTATCATCAAGTCCGATATACTTCTGGAAATTCTCAAGATATCCATCTATCTTAGAAACCTTAACCTTACTCTTCTCAACAAACACCTGAAGGAACTGCATATAAGGATTACCCTGCTTAGCAAGAAGTCCATCCACCTGTTCCGCAGTCAGATATCCCTTCTCAACAGCTATATCTCCGAATCTCTTATCTTCCTCAGCCTGAATCCTGTTAATCTCCTCAGCCTGCTCCTGTGTAAGAAGCTTATCCGCTACAGCTATAACACCAAGCCTGACTCTGATCTTAGACTGTTCTTCCAAAACACTCTTCAACACATCCTCTGTAAGAACTCCCTGTTCCACAAGATATTTTCCAAAAAGCTGTCCAAACATACTCCATTCCCTCCAATTTCATAACAACTCTTATGTAATTATCAACTATTCATGCCTATAATCCACCCATATAAACCCATAAGCCATAAATAGTAATGCAAAATATTCTATTTCAAATTATATCACATCATATTGAAAAAAGATACACATATTTTAATTATAGTACCACCCCGTCAGGCGGTGGCAAGGCAACAGCGAAGCGCATTGCCGTCTCCCGTCCCGCCACTACCAAGGAAGAAGGGGCGTATAAGGTCCAGTGGACCTTAGCTTTGCGCCGACCGGAGCGGAGCGGAGATTGAACCCTCGGGTTCAATTTACGCTCCGGCATTGGATGAAAAAAGAGGGCAGGTGCAATGCACCTACCCTCTGGTTTCATCCAATGCGGAAGAAGGGACTTGAACCCTCACGTGGTAACCCACACATGAACCTGAATCATGCTCGTCTGCCATTCCGACACTTCCGCCTACGCAAAAGCAACCGTCGCCAATTTCTCTTGCATACTAAACATTAAGAACCAAAGCTATGCCATGAATTCATTAATATCTCTTAAAATATCTTCAAGCTGTGAACCATCATCCTGAATTGTAAGATGAAGTGGCTTGCTGATATCCAGACTAAATAGTCCCACTAAAGACTTAGCGTCAACACAGCTATGTCCCGACTCAATATCAAAAGAACATGGATACTTACTTATAACACTGACAAATCTCTGCACTTTCTCAACTGAATCAAGCAAAATACTCACAGTAAACATATACCGTCCTCCTAAGTACCTTCCCTATCTGCTATTTCTCTGCAGCAACAAAGCCGATTATACACTACTTCATATAAAAAAGCAATGTACATTACATAAATTTATTTTCAAACTCATCTACTGATATTGGTTTAGAGAAATAATATCCCTGATACATGTTACACCCCATCGCACTAAGCATATCAAGCTGTTCCCTAGTTTCAACACCCTCAGTTATAACTTCCATTCCAAGCTTCTTGGCAAGTACAATGATTGTCTCAAGAATATCTCTTCCCTTGATCTCATTCTCTGATGCACGAAGGAATCCCATATCAATCTTTAATATATCAGCACTTATATCTTTAAGCATATTGAGTGAAGAATATCCGCTTCCAAAATCATCAATCTCAATCTTGAAACCATAATTCTGCAACTTGCGTATTATCTCCATATTCTTCTTAAAATCTGACATAAGTGCAGTCTCTGTAATCTCCAGCTTAAGTTTTTCTGGCTCTATGCCATATCTTGCGATTATCTCAACAAATGTCTCATATACATCGAGCAGATAGAAATCCTTTGTTGAAATATTAACAGATATATGATAATCGCTCTTATTGGTATTTTTCCATATGCTTAACTGCTTTGCAGCCTTTTCCCACATATACTTATCAAGCTTATATATAAGTCCGGCTTTTTCAAGTATATCTATAAAGAAGAATGGAGAAAGCAGTCCTCTCTCTGGATGCTGCCATCTTACAAGAGCCTCTGCGCCATGAGCCTTGCCCGTGCCATCAACCTGTGGCTGTAAGAACATAACGAACTCCTCGTTCTCCAAAGCTCTATCAAACTCAGCGATAACACGTCTCTCCTCGATAGATTTCTCAAGAAGGTCTTTATTATAGTACGATACGCAGTTCTGATAATCATCTTTTACCAGCTCACTCGCAAGATTAGCCTTATCACACATAATACTTACCGGCTCATCAAGATCATCAATCTCATACACACCAGCAAATACATGAAGTCTGAACGCATCATTATCAAATTCATACCGAAGCTCTTTAGTTATATTTCTCCATGTATTCTCATTGAACATATCCTTCTGGATGAGCAGTGCAAATCTGTCACCATGAAGTCTTGCACACACGCCGCCCTTTGGCATGGCATCTTTAATAAGAGCTGCCTCTTTCTTAAGAAGCTCATCGCCCTTGTTAATTCCGAATAATTCATTAACAAACTTGAAATCCTTTACATTGCTGCATATAAGATAATATCTGCTGCCCGGATTACTGTGGATTATATCACTTACTTCCCCATAGAAATAACTGCTGTTAAGAAGCTGTGTAAGAGAATCGTGGGAAGCTCTGTATTTCTCACGCTTTAACGACTGAATTTCTTCTGTTCTGTCATTAATCATAAAGTAATCACAGATGATATTCTCCTTCTCGTCATATATTCTCTTGTATACAACCTCATATATTCTTGCGGCACCATCTGCATCTGTGAAATTATTCTCAAACTTCATGGCATCGCGTCTGTCATCCGCTCTCTCTGTCAGCCAGTTTTTATATCTTAATTCAAACTGTGCTATATCATCTGTCTTGTACATATCCTTGATTATATCATTGCAATATGCACATTTGCCTCTGTTATCAAAGCAGACAATTCCGCTGTTCATATCCTTGATAACTAATGATAATGTATTTTCTATAAGCTCATTAGGCACATAGCTTAATGTGAAATAATATATCATGATAACCATTACAGCAAATACAACCATTGATATATCATGTAATGATTCAGAGCCAATAGTAAATAAATCAACCAAAGACGTCATCAACAATGCAGCGAATATAACAACATATCTTATTCTATAAAACTTTGATGTCTTTACTATCTCAAATGCGAAAGCTGCAAGCAGCATAATCATAACAATATATGAATACAGAAAATGTGCCTTATAAAGCCAGCTGCTTTCAATATAGCTGCACTTAATCACATCTCCCTGTATCTTTTCAACAGTGAATATATTATGACACCATGTATTAGCAATAAGTGTAATTGTGTCAAATGCAGAGTAAAGCACCATAACCAGCTTAACTCCCATCACACCTTTAAACAGTCCTGTATAAAGCTGTGTATAGTACATAAGGATATATAACACCCAGTCAAACAGCGCAAGCATCAGACCCATGCACAGTGTTTTGACAGTTATATCTGGTATATATGTATAACCAACAAAAGCAAGTCCGCACAAAAACGAAACTGTCTCGCATGCGCACACAACCTTTGCCATTCTGCCACTCATTTTGCTTGAACGATATGCACAGTATCCAACTGCGAATAGCATAAATAATGTTAACAATCCATAAACTATCTTCATACGCAACCTCCTGTCGCATAAAAAAAATCTTACATCAGTGGTGATATAAGTCTAAGGACTTTGCCTATAAGTCTCTTTCGTCCCGGATACTTATCACAATCTTCTATCGTTATCTCCTGACATTTTGCAAGAGTATCAAGATAATCTTTCTCAATATCCTTTACACATTCATTCTTATATATATACATTCCACATTCAAAATGCAGGTAAAGGCTTCTGTAATCAAGGTTAACACTTCCAACCGTTCCTCTTATGTCATCACTCACAAATTCCTTGGCATGCACAAATCCCGGCGTATATTCATATATCTTCACGCCTTTGAGCAGAAGTTCCTTATAATAGCTTCTTGCAAGAAAATATGCATATTTCTTATCTGGAATATGCGGCATTATTATCGTAGTCTCAACGCCTCTCAAAGCCGCATAGCTGAGAGCTCCTATCATATCGTCATCAAGAATAAGATAAGGTGTCATGATATGGACGTACTTTGTAGCCCTGTTTAATATATCCATATACACCTGCTTGCCTATTCTCTCATCCGCAAATGGACTATCCCCGTAAGGAATTACATATCCACCGCTTCTTATCTTCTCGTTATCCTTGTCACAGCTAAAAAGGCAATCAGTGGTTTTACACCCAATTATATATTTGTCAAGTTCTTCTTCAGGTACATAGCTCTTCTTACCTGCAACATTCCACAGTGTAAGGAACATATATGTGAAGCTCTTAACAGCATCACCCTTGACCATGATAGCTGTATCTTTCCAGTGTCCGAATCTCTCATATCTGTTAACATACTCATCTGCCAGATTAATTCCACCAGTAAATGCAACTTTGCCATCTATAACAAGTATCTTTCTGTGATCCCTGTTATTCTGCACCGTAGACAATGCAGGTCTTATCTGTGAGAAAGGTCTTGCATTAATTCCATTTTTGCCAAGCTTCTTATAGAAAGAAAATGGAACATTGACAAGGCTGTTCATTCCATCATACATAAATCTTACTTCAACACCCTGAGCAGCCTTCTCAATAAGAATGTCTACTATCGAATCCCACATAGCACCATCCGCAATAATAAAGTACTCCATGAATATAAAATGCTGTGCCTGCTTCAACTGCTTAATCATCTCATCCCACTTATCCTCGCCAAGCGGAAAGAATTCACATTCATTATCATAGTAAGCCTTGAAGCTTCCTGTATTATATAGATATTTTGCAAGATTTAATTCACCATCAGGCTCATTTTCTAGTCTGTCATAATAATTATTCTCTTTGCGGATATGATTATAGAGCTGGTCATTAATCTTATCCAGCCTTTTTCTCATTATCTTCGTATCAACCTGGAAATTGATAAACAGGTAAACAACTATTCCAAAGACTGGAAAAGCCAGAACTGGAATAATCCAAGCCATCTTATAGCTTGCATTATTATTCTCATTAAGTATGTGGACAACTACCACAAGACCTACCAGTACAAAAGCTGTATAATAAAGAGCAAAATATCTGTATAAGAAATTAACACCTATTAATATCATCAAAAGCTGTAACAGCACTGACACAAGTACTATTGCAGTTCGTCCAAATATAAGTCTTGATAAGACTCTTACTTTTCTCTTCAACTTATCCATACATTCCTCCGCACAGATTATGCTTATGCATCGCATGTCTTCTCATCTTTATGATAATAATAACACATATTTACATATTTTTCCACACCTAACATAGTAGTTATGCGCACAAAACAGCACTATTCCTACATTCATAAGCAAATCAAAATGCAGAATTGTACATAATATACAACCCTGCATTTTAATTTTATCCGCACCCTAATCAGCATGATGCATACCAGCTAATCGCAGATTCAACATATCCATATATAATTAAAGATTAGTATATCCCATAAGATACTCGTCAACCGCTCTTGCACAGTCTCTTCCCTGTCTTATAGCCTTTACAACGAGTGACTGGCCTGTATGGCAGTCACCAGCAGTAAATACACCCTTTACAGATGTCTCAAACTGGTTATTAGCAGTCTTTATGTTAGTTCTCTCGTTAACCTCAACGCCGAAAGCATCTGTCACATATTTCTGTGTTCCGAGGAATCCTGCTGCGATAAGTACAAGCTCACATGGTATCTCTTTCTCTGTTCCTGCAACAGGAACCATCATTCTTCTTCCAGTCTTTTCATCTACCTGTGATTCAAGACTTACTATGACAAGCTTAGAAAGATTTCCCTTCTTATCCTTAATAAATTCTTTAACTGTTGTTGTATAGATTCTTGGGTCATGTCCAAATACAGCTATAGCCTCTTCCTGACCATAATCTGTCTTGCAGACAAGCGGCCACTGTGGCCATGGGTTAGTTGCTGCTCTCTCATCTGGTGCCTTAGGCATCATCTCAAGCTGTGTAACTGACTTGCAGCCATGTCTGATACATGTTCCCACACAGTCATTACCTGTATCGCCGCCACCGATTACAACTACATTTTTATCCTTGGCAGATATATATGTACCATCTTTAAGTCCATTATCAAGAAGGCTCTTAGTTGTTGATGTAAGGAAATCTACTGCGAAATAGATTCCATTAGCATCTCTTCCCGGTGCATTGATATCTCTTGGGTTAGATGCACCACAGGCGAGCACTACTGCATCATAGTCTTTTAATATATCCTTAGCCTTAACCTCTGCACCAACATTGGAATTGACAACGAACTGTACGCCCTCTTCTTTCATGACATCAAGCTTTCTGTCAATTATATGCTTTTCAAGCTTCATATTAGGGATTCCATATCTTAATAATCCACCAATTCTGTCGTTACGCTCAAATACTGTTACATTGTGTCCTCTTGTATTAAGCTGGTCTGCAACTGCAAGTCCGGCAGGACCAGAACCGATAACCGCAATCTTTTTGCTTGTTCTTACAACTGGTGGCTTGGCTGCTGCCCATCCATTAGCGTAAGCCTTTTCAATAATTGCAAGCTCATTCTCCTTAGTGCATACAGCCTCACCATTAAGTCCGCATGTACATGCCTTCTCGCAGAGAGCTGGGCAGACACGGCTTGTAAACTCAGGGAAGTTGCTTGTCTTATGAAGTCTGTTATATGCTCTCTCCCAGTTGCCCTCATACACAAGGTCATTCCATTCGGGAATGAGATTGTTAAGAGGGCATCCGCTTGTCATGCCCTTGATAGTCATGCCTGACTGGCAGAATGGAACTCCGCAGTCCATACAGCGTGATGCCTGACATTTCTGTTCTTCCTCTGACAGAGGTGTATGAAATTCATTAAAATTCTTTATTCTTTCCTTTGGTGAAACCGCTTTAGCTTCTTTACGTTCATATTCTATAAATCCTGTTGGCTTTCCCATATAAACTCCTTTCCGATAAATACATCTCTAACGAGTGTGCACCTCAAAAGCTTCGCTTTTTCGGTCGCGACTGCGTCGCCTATGTATAAGCAATTACATCCAATG
>OIZI01000576.1_pt1 | contig 18067 bp, 13 predicted proteins | sample 1588441 | NCBI WGS metagenome assembly OIZI01 (sample SAMN03283284) | human gut metagenome | biome: human-associated habitat; material: feces | host: Homo sapiens | place: Peru | collected 2012 | reverse complement strand
TTAGGGCTTTGCCCGAAAATGAAATACCACCCGCTTTGCGGGTGGATATTTATTTTATTTTTCAAATATAACGGTCGATAGCGAGTCGGGCAGTGCTTCGATATAATACACGCTCCCGTCCTTTTCATATTGCAACTGCAGCTTTGTCGCGCCCGCGTTGGAAACGGTCAGCACGTGGGTGCCGTCGGGGTTTTGCGCCGCCAGCAGCTCGATGTGCCGCACCGCGCCGGGAAAATCGGTCATGGCGGTGTGCTGCCGCTGCAAATGTGCGTCATAGATGGCGGCGCCGGGCTTGATATATTTTGAAAAATGCGCGAACGCGCGGTATTGCCCGCTGTAGGACAGCGCGCCCGTCTGGCTGTTGCGCGTGACGAGACCGCCGCAGAAAAACGGTCCGATGTTGGGACCGCCGACCTCGTCGAGCAAAAGGTTCCAGCCGGTGAAGGTGCTGCAGCCGTGCTTCAGCGCTTTGGATAGGATGACGCCCCACTTGCACCAATCGGTCGCGTAATTGTCGTAAAGCCGCGGTCCGCCCTCGGTGAAATGATAGGTGAGCTGCGGATATTTTTCCCGCACAAAATCCATGTTCTCGACCGCGCCGCTGTAATAGTGAAAGGCGACGCCGTCGCACGCTTTCGGCAGCTCTGCATATTCGTCAAGCTGCCACAGAACCTTTTGCCACGAGCTGAAATTGTGATCGTGCAGAAACACCTCGACATGCTTGCCCGCCGCTTTCAGCCTGCGTTTCAGCGCAAGGATGAATTGCGCTTCCGTGTCGGGATGCCAAAGGCACGCCGGCATTTTGCCGTCCTGCGTGGTTTCGGGCTCGTTTTGCGCGGTGAGCGCGGCGACGGGTATGCCGCGCTTTTCGTATTCCTCGACAAAACGCAGCAGATAGTCCGCATAGCAGTCGATGAACTGCTCGCGCATGCAGCCGCCGCACAGCGAGCCGCCGGTTTTCATCCAGCCGGGCGGGCTCCACGGCGAGGCGAAAACGAACATGTCGGGGCGCACGTGCAGCACTTCCTGTATCATCGGCACGATATAGTCGTCATCGCGGCTGACCGAAAAATGCGCAAGCGCCGTGTCGTTTGGGACATCGTCATAGGAGTAGAGCGCGGCGGAATAGTCACTTGAAGCGACCGTCAGCCTTGCGACCGACAGTCCCAATCCGTCGTCGCCGTAAATATCATGCAGAAATGCTGCCCGTTCCTGCGCGTCCATGCGCGCAAGATGATAGCACGATGCACCGGTGAGCGCCGCGCCGAAGCCGCGAAAAGCGGTGCCTATCGCCGCGGCGGACACCGTGACGGTTTCCGCACCGCTCATTTTGCTGCCCATCGGCTGCAGGTCATACGGTCTGAGCACAAAGTCCTTTGCGGTTTGATACTGTGTCACTTTCATGGAACACACCTCACAAGCAGCGGTTTTTGTTTGCATGCCTTTTCACTATGATACCGTTTGCCGCGGCAAAAGTCAATGCATATACCGATGCGGACAAAAAAAACAGGTGCGCTTCAAAAGAAGCACACCTGTTTCGGCGAAACCTTGTTTGAAAGGAACTTACTTCAGTTCGACCTTCGCGCCGGCTTCTTCCAGCTTTGCCTTGATGGACTCGGCTTCGTCCTTGGACACGCCGGTCTTCACAGCCTTCGGAGCGTTGTCGACGAGCTCCTTGGCTTCCTTCAGACCGAGACCGGTCACTTCGCGGACAGCCTTGATCACGTTGATCTTCGCATCGCCGGCAGCAACCAGCTCAACGTCGAACTCGGTCTTCTCGGCAGCAGCAGCGCCGGCATCGGCACCGCCCGCAGCCACAACGGCGACAGGCGCAGCGGCGGAAACGCCGAATTCTTCCTCCAGAGCCTTCACGAGCTCGGAAACCTCCAGAACGGACATCGCTTTGATCTCATCAATGAGAGCGGTAATCTTCTCAGACATGTTCAAATCCTCCAAATCATTTTGTTTTTTGAAAATTATTCAGCAGCGGGGGCTTCAGCACCCTCACCCTGCTTTTCGGCGATCGCATTCAGAGCGACAGCCAGACCTCTCACCGGGCCGGTCAGCACGCTAAGCAGCATGGAGATAAGTCCTTCGCGAGAGGGGAGCTTGGAAAGCTCCGTCACACGGGCGACGTCGATCACAGCGCCGTCCAGGAAGCCTGCCTTCACCTTGAAGTTTTCGTCCTTCTTCGCCTGCTCACAAAGAATCTTCGCGGCAGCGACCGGATCCTCCGCGCTGACAGCCAGTGCGGTGGTGCCCTTCAGGATGTCGTCAAGCCCTTCAAGCCCCGCCTTGTCGGCAGCACGCTTGAGCATGGTGTTCTTCACCACGGAGTAGTCAACGCCCGCCTCACGCAGCTGACGGCGCAGCTGCGTGTCGTCTGCGACCGAAATGCCCTTGTATTCCACAATGACACCGGCGACAGCACCGGACAGCTTCTGCGACAGCTCCTCAACGAGCGCCTGCTTTTCCTGCAGTACCTTTTCGTTAGCCAAGATTTTCACCTCCGAAAAATGGAATTCTGCCGGTTCTTTCCCACACGGAAGTTGTGTAAAAAACCTCCTGTGTTACCACAGGAGGTCAAAAGCACAAGAATAGCGCGCAAAATGCGCTTGCACTTTTCTGCCTCGGCAGGCGGGGAGAACCCCATTATATCCCGTGAAAACGGGAAACCTGCTGTCTGTGGAAGAACAGCAACAGTATCATATCACAAAGCGTTTCACTTTGCAATAGGCAAAAGGGAAAAATTATACGCTGAATTTCGCCGGGTTGATCTTCACGCCGGGGCCCATGGTGGAAGCGACGGTCACGGAACGGACATACTGTCCCTTCATCGCGGCGGGCTTCGCACGCACGATGGCGTTCATCAGCGCATCAAAGTTCTCCTGCAGCTTTTCGGTGCCGAAGGAAACCTTGCCGATCGGGCAGTGAATGATGTTGGTCTTGTCGAGACGGTACTCAATCTTACCGGCTTTCGCTTCGGTGACAGCCTTGGCGACGTCCGGCGTGACCGTGCCCGCCTTCGGGTTCGGCATCAGACCGCGCGGGCCGAGCACCTTACCGAGACGACCCACAACACCCATCATGTCGGGCGTCGCGATCACAACGTCGAAGTCCAGCCAGCCGCCGTTGATCTTTGCGACCAGCTCGTCAGAGCCCGCAAAGTCCGCACCGGCGTCCAGAGCGGTCTGCACCTTGTCGTCCTTGCAGAAAACCAGCACACGCAGGTTTTTGCCGGTGCCGTTGGGCAGCACGACCGCGCCGCGCACCTGCTGATCGGCGTGACGGCTGTCAACGCCCAGCTTCACATGCAGCTCGACGGTTTCATCAAATTTCGCTTTGCCGGTCTTGACCGTCAGATCAAGCGCTTCGGCAACCTCATAGAGAGCAGTACGGTCGATCAGCTTCGCGCTGTCGACATATTTCTTGCCATGTTTCATTTGGTTCATCCTCCTGTAGTACCGATCATGCGCCGCAGCACACGTCGGCTTGGTGGTAAAATCGGAATGTTAGGATTTTTCCTCCCACCCGCAACGATTTAGTCGACGACTTCAATACCCATGCTGCGCGCTGTACCGGCGACCATGCTCATGGCGCTTTCCAGATTGGCGGCGTTCAGGTCGGGCATCTTGGTCTCCGCGATCTTCTGGACCTGCTCTTTGGTGATCTTGGCGACCTTCGTTTTGTTCGGAGTGCCGGAAGCAGTCTCAATGCCGCACGCCTTCTTGATCAGCACAGCCGCCGGGGGCGTCTTGGTGATGAACGTGAAGGAGTGGTCGGCGTAAACCGTGATGACAACGGGAATGATCAGACCCGCATCATTCTTGGTACGCTCGTTGAATTCCTTGGTGAATGCCATGATGTTGACACCGTGCTGACCGAGAGCCGGGCCAACCGGGGGTGCCGGCGTTGCCTTGCCGGCGGGAATCTGCAGTTTGATATAACCGGTGATTTTCTGAGCCATTGTAAATTGCACCTCCAAAATTTGTGGTAAGGCGGAGCCGCAAGCGCAGCTCCTCCCACAGCCGGAAGCTGTCCGGCGGCAGGTAAGGGGAAATTCCCCGTACAGTCATTCTTGTCGGCGGGCGTGTCAGTCCAGCAGCTCCGCCTGTTCGGGCTCCAGCTCCACCGGCGTCTCGCGCCCGAACATGGAAATGGTGACCCGCACCTTGTTTTTCTCGCGGTCGATCTCGTCCACCTTGCCGCTGAAGCCCTCCAGCGGGCCGTCCACAATCTTGACGGTGTCGCCGACACGATACTGAATTTCGATCTCGTGTCTTTCCACACCCAGCGACGCGATCTCTTCCTCTGTCAGCGGAACGGGCTTGCCGTTCGGGCCGACGAAGCCGGTGCAGCCGCGAATGTTCCGCACCACGAACCAGGAGTCGTCCGTCATCACCATCTTCACCAGCACATAGCCGGGAAACAGCTTGCGTTCAACTTCCTTCTTTTGGTTGTCCTTTGTGATCTCCACAACCTTTTCGACCGGAACGTTGATGTCCTTGATCCAATCCTCGAGATGGCGGTTTTCCACCGTCGTCGCCAGATTGCTCGCGACCTTGTTTTCATAGCCGGAATAGGTGTGGACGACATACCATTTTGCTTCTTCGCTCATCGCATTTCCTCCAGTCGTTCTCAGCTTCCGATTTTCAAAAGCAGATCGACCAGAGCACTCAGCCCGGCGTCGAACAGGCAAATGACCAGACCGAGCATGGCGCAGACAGCCAGCGTGATGCCGGTGTTGCGCACGACCGCCGGAAAGGTCGGCCAAACGATCTTCTTGAACTCACCCCGCGTGTCACGCACGAATTTCGTGATCTTTTTCGGGATGAACGGGGTGTCCTCGCCGGCTTTCTTTGCCGCTTTTCTGCCCTTGCAGTAGAAAACGACACCGACGACGAACACCGCGACGGCGATGAAGAAAACAACCTTCTGCGCCGTGATGTGCGCAAAGAAGTTGCCGAGCCAGGCACTGAATCCCATCGACGCCATGTCCGAGAAAATGTTCAGATTGCTGAGGAAAGCGACCAGAGCGACGATAACCGCAACGACGGCGGCGATAAATCCTCCGAGCATGCGTTTTCTCTCCTCTCTTACTTCGTTTCTCTGTGCAGCGTGTGCTTGCGGCAGAAACGGCAATACTTGTTCATTTCCAGTCTGTCCGGATCGTTCTTCTTGTTTTTCATCGTGTTGTAGTTGCGTTGCTTGCACTCCGTGCAGGCTAAAGTGATCTTGACGCGCATAACGGCACCTCCCGATAGTCGGAATTTTCTGCGCGGCATACGCCGCGCGCTAACCTCCCTCAAATAAAAGGGCACAAAAATAAAACCCCTTTTACGAGGTAATACCTACTATACCACAAAGACGCAAGGCGGTCAAGCATTTTTTGGAATTATTTTTGGAAAGCCGTATTTTTTGCGGCAAAGTGCTTGACAAACCGCACCCGGTGTGCTACAATAGCGCCCGTCGGATGTGTTCCGACAAAATTAAATATGCGGGTATGGCGGAATTGGCAGACGCGTATGATTCAGGTTCATATCGAAGCAATTCGGTGGAGGTTCAAGTCCTCTTACCCGCACCAAAGAAAATGACGATCTTCTTTCGAAGATCGTCATTTTCTTTGGTTCTCTTCACTTTTCACTCTTTCGTTCTTCTCTCTTCTCTCAAACCGTCGTTTCCGGAGAATAGAGGAGAGAAAAGGCGGCTTTTCAGCAAGCTCCCCCTTGCTGCGGTGGAACATTATCTGTACACAATGCCGTTTTTCTCGGAAATGCGGCACAAAAGCACGGCGATCACCGCGCAGATGCCCTCCGACACGGTCACGGTGTACCACACAAAGTCATAGCCGAAAATGAGCGGCAAAAGGTTAATGCAGACGGAGCTGAACACGATGCTGCGGCACACGTTGATGGGGATGGCATACCGTGTCCGCTTTGTGGAAAACAGATAGGCGGCAATGACGGCGGTGGACGCGGCGAAGACATAGTTGAGGCAGTATTTCGGCAGCGCGTCACACACGATTGGCACCGACGCGGCATCCGCGCCGAAAAACGTGCAAAGCGGCTTCCCGACAAAGAATGTCAGGGCGAAGATGGCGGCGCCGCCGACAAGCGCCATGATCTGTCCGCTTCTGAAATAGAATTTCAGACTCTTGTCATCTTTGGCGCCGTAGCTTGCGCCGTACAGCGGCTGCAGCCCGCTTGCAAGCCCCCACATCAGCGAGGAGAACAGGGAGCTTGCATAGGTGATCACGGAAAAGGCGTTGACCGCCGCGTTGCCGAGGTGACCGATGAGCATACGGTTCATGGAAAACGTGATGACGGGGTTGGCAAACTGGGAGATCATTTCGGGCAGTCCGCGCAGCATGATCTTGCGATAGAGGGAAAACTGCGGTCGGAATTTTCGCACATGCAGCTGCCCTTTTTTCAGAACATAGTGGGACAGCACCACAACAAAGCCGAGCAGATTGGAAGCGCCCGTCGCGACGGCGGCGCCGGCAACGCCCTTTTGCAGCGGATAGACCATGAGCCAGTCGCCGAAAATGTTGGCTGCCGTGCAGGTGAAGGACATGATGAGTCCGAGACGCGGGTTGCCGTCGTTTCTGGCAAAGGTGTTGAGGCACGGCCCGAGCATCGAGGGCACCAAAAAGACGGAATACCAGAATATGTAATCCGCGACCATTTGCAGATACGTCTCGTTTGCGCCGAGCAAAAGCGCGATTTTTTTGCTCATCAGCATGCCCGCCGCGCTGATGAGCGCAAAGACGACGATGTTCGCGGAGAGGGCGTGCATGAATGCCAGATTGGCGCCGTCTGTGTCCCCGCGTCCGAGCCGCACGGCGGCAACGGCAACGCCGCCGATGTTAAACAGCGTGGACAGCGCCCAAACGAGATTGACAAACGGCATGGCGATGCTGACGGCGCCGAGCGCATCCGCGCCGACGCCGTTGCCGACGAACATACCGTCCACGATCGTGAGAATGAAAAAGCTCAAATTGCCGATCATGGCGGGAACGATATATTTTCGCAGATTGGCTCGCTGTTCTGTCATTCAAAATTCCTCCGAAAATAAGTGCTGTGCCCGCAGGCGGGACACAGCAACCTATTGTAGTCTGTTTTCGGATAACTGTCAAGCGCGCTTGACAAACGGCGCGCGGTGTGGTACACTGACCGCAAATGAATAGAGATGCTGCTACCGAGTAGCGGAATGCACGGCATTCGTTTACACATCGTTAGGTCTTTGAAGGTGTGTATGCGGGTGCTTATTTTTTTGTGGGGGTATAGGCATGAAAAGGCTTGTCGGGTATTTTTCAAAGGGGGAGCTTTGCCTGTGGGGCGCGTCCGTCGTTCTGATCGTCGGGTCGTTTTGCGCCTTTGACAGAGAGAACTTTCTGACGCTGGCGGCGTCGCTGATCGGCGTGACGTCCCTTATCTTCAACGCGAAGGGCAATCCCTTCGGGCAGGTTCTCATGGTGCTGTTCAGCCTGCTTTACGGCATCATTTCCTACACGTTTTCCTATTACGGCGAGATGCTCACCTATCTCGGCATGACGATGCCGATGGCGGTGTTTGCGCTGGTGTCCTGGCTCAGACATCCGCACGGCGGCAACAAGGCAGAGGTGAAGGTCAACACGCTCGGGAGAAAAGAGATCGTGTGTATGGGTTTGTGAGCTGGCAGAAAATGAAAAAACGGCAAAGGGCGGATGATGCCGCCGCAAGCGACTGACAAAAGTGCCCGCACAACGCTGTGCGGGCACTTTCTTAATATACGGTGATGTGCAAAACGGCGCTGCCCGTGATGCGTACCCTTTTGGCGGAGACGATGCGGGTGCGGGCAGGGGCGCGGATCGTGAAGCTGCCGGTGACGTCGCCTATGTACAGGGTGGTGAAGCCTTCCTCAAACGGGACAATTTCCTCCCCGCGCCGACAGCCGCCGAGGATGCGGTCGGGCAGCACGGCAACGGTTTTGAGCCACGTGTCATACCCGCGTGCAAAGACATAGCGCGACAGGGTGGTGTCCTTTTTGCGCGGAAAGCCGACGCGATCGGAAAAATCGACCTCCGCGCCGTTTTCCGCGAGCGCGCCCGAGGAGATCGGCTCATACTGATAGATGGCGTACATATTGCCGTCGGCGTCTTCCTTGGCGAGATTTGTCATGAAGCAGTTATAGGCGTCAAGCAGACGCTTGTCGTCGTGCGTCAAAAGGGCGAGGCGGTATTCCGCTTCGGCGCGCCAGATCGACCACGCGTGCCCATAGCACATCGCGGGGCCGTCCGCGTCGCCCTCCCAGATCGTCTCCCACCAGCGCAGCGTCGAGCGGAACATGACGGGGTGGGGCGTGAACGCGGTGAACGCGTCGTGCAGCTTCAAAACCCTTTCTGCATAGTCGAGATAGGCTTTCTTGGGCTTGATAAACTGCGCTGTGTACAGCACGGTGAGCGCCGCGCAGGACATCGAGCCTTCCTCGACCTCGGGGTTCACCTGCTCATGGACGCCGCCCTCGGTCGGAAAATCGAGATCCCGCCGCACGACGAAATCGGCGATTCTTTCCGCACACTGTGCAAAATAGCGGGCGCGCTTGTCGCCGCGATCCCGCAAAAGCAGCGCCATGTCCACGATCGGAATCGCCATGCAGGTCACGGTGGTGTAGTCGGCGATCTCCGCCGTCGTGCCGTCGCTGCCGTGCCGCAGGATCGCGCCTGCGGGGGACAGGTCGGTGCGCAGCCGTTTGCGCAGCACCGAGACGGCAAATTCCAGATAGTTCTCGTCCCCGAAAACGCGAAAGGCGTCCATCAGGATGCTGACGCCGTTATAGACCTCCTGGATGCGGGTGGAGTGACGGGTCAGGGCGTTTTCGTCGATCGTGCAGCAGTTTATGGGGCAGTCGCAGCTGCCCGTGACGATCGACAGGTGATTTTTCACATCGCCGCTGAGCGGTTCGCAAACGCCGTTGTCGCGCATATACCGCAGTGCGGCAAGGCTCCACATGGCGTGCTCACAGAGGTTAAAATCCTCATAGCCGCGATAGGTCGCGTGCTGCGGCTTGAAAACGTTTCTGCCCTCTGTCGTTTTGCCGAAGACGTCGCCCCTGTCCTGCTTTACGGCAAGGCAAGCGCGGCGGAACATGGCACAAAGCGCGTCGTGGGCAAAAAAGCAGCAGTCCGCACCCGCCGTCTCGCCGTCAAACGGGACAGCGGTGTGGATGCCGTATTCCTGCGGGGTGAAAGAGGGGGTGTCGAGCACGGCGGTCTTGCCCGACGGCGCGGTGACAACGATTTTGTCCCATTTTCCGATGGGTGTGAAACGAAACGGCTGCCCGATATAGGTAGCGGCGGTGTCATAATACAGCGCGGGGATCGCCCACAGCGCGGCGGCTTTTTCGAGCGCCTCACGGAAGCTGCTCACCGCCAGGATGCGCAGCTTCACGCGCTTTTCTGTTCTTTTGGGCTTTCCGTATGCTCTGTCAAACTGCGACAGGAATTCCAGCCCCATGATATAATGTCCGCAAAGAAAATCCGAATAGCAGATGCGGTAGCCGTCGATGGCATTTTCGACGATGCAGCAAAGGTGGTTGCCGTCGGGGCGCGTGAGATAAAACAGGAAATGCTCTCCGTTCGCCGTGCGGTAGGGCGAGGACGCGGCAAACTGCCGCTGCCAGGGATTGTTCTTTTTGCCGAGAAAGCTAAACGGCAGCGAAATGCCGCAGGCACTGACGCTGTCGTTTTCCACGGTGAGATCAAGGGCGATCCCACCGTCTTTCTCCTCCGCTTTCAGCGATGCGCCGAAAGCGCGGTTTTGCAGCCTGCCGCCCGCCGTTTCCGCAAAGGGGACGGTGTGGGAATTGTAGGGCACAAACGGCGGCTTTGGCCCTTTTGTGATGTCCTGCGTTTTTAACGTATACACCGGCTGCCCGAACGTGCCGCTGCCGTCGGTGATGTCGACGGGGTCGGGATACCGCCTGTCATAAATGCCGTCGATGCGGCTGTTTTCGATTTTCAGTTCCAGCATGGAGACACCCCTTTTGTCAGCCGCCGACGGAACGGCGATATTGCACCGGCTGCATGCCGACTTTTTCCTTGAAGATCTTGCTGAAATATTTGGAGTTGCCGAAGCCCGTAACATCGCTGATATAGGCGATGGAGTGATGGCTGTCGCGCAAAAGCTCCTTGGCGTGCTCCAGGCGGATGCCGAGGAGATAGTCGCTGTAGTTCTTGCCTGTTTTCTGCTTGAACACGCGGCTGATATAGCTGGCGTTGAAGAAAAACGCGTCCTCAAGCGACGACAGGGTGATGTTTTGGGCATAGTTCTGCTCCAAATACTGCATGATGCGCTGCACAAGCTCCGAGGAGCTGCGGCTTTCCTGCTCCTGCAGGCACTGACGGATATAGGTCGTAAGCGTCGCTTCGCAGGTCTCCTCGTCCGCCTGCGGTGCGGGCGTCGGCGAGGGGACGGTCAGCACCGCCAGCTTCTGACGTGCGGTGCGGATCAGCTCATAGGACAGCTTGCCGACGATGTTCGAAAGCGTGTCGCTGTCCGGTCGGACGGCGTGCAGACGGGCAAAAAAGGCATGGAGCGCGGCAACCGCCGCATCGGTGTCGGCGTTTTCGAACGCCGCAAGCAGTGCGCTTTCTTCCTCGAAAGGATAGGGCGTTTCGCGCACGCTGCGCTTTTGCTGCAGGCGCAGAAGCGTTGCCTGCAGCTCGTCGGGGGAGATGGGCTTTAAGAGAAAATCGAACACGCCCATGCGGATCGCTTGTCTGGCATAGTCGAATTCGTCATAGCCCGTGAGGACAATGACCTCGGTGCGGGGGAGCAGCTTTTTGATCTCCCCGGTGAGGGTGATGCCGTCGCAAAGGGGCATTTTCAGATCGGTGATGACAAGATCGGGGGTGAGCTTTTCGATGAGCGGCAGCGCCTGTTTGCCGTTTTCCGCCTCGCCGACGATGGAAAAGCCGAGTGCATCCCAAGAAAGCAGCTTTTTCATGCCGGAGCGGATGAGCGTTTCATCGTCCACCAAAAAGACGGTCAGCGGGGTGTGTGGCATAGGGCTTTCTCCTTTCTGTCGGATCAGCGCCGATAACGGCGCAGGGCGTCCGCATCCCGAATGGCGGGGATGCGGAAGGAAATGCGGGTGCCGTCTCCCTTGCGGCTCTCGACGAGAAGACAGCTCTCCTCGCCGAAATACAGCCGCAGGCGCTCGTTGACGTTGCAAAGCCCGATGCCGTGTTCTTCGGGCGGCACGGGATTTTGCAGACGGGCGTGCAGCGCTTTGAGCGTTTCTGCGTCCATGCCGCAGCCGTTGTCGGCAACGGACAGCCGCAGGGCATCGCCCTCGGCTTTCACGCTGACGGTGATGCGGCACACGTTTTCCGCATCCCGAAAGCCGTGGGAAAAGCAGTTTTCGAGGATCGGCTGCAGCAGGATCTTCGGAACATAGCAGCTAAGCAGCGACGGGTCGGCGTCGCAGACGATCTGCAGCTTTTCCTGCAGCCGCAGCTTTTGCAGCTCCAGATAGTTGTTCACCTGCTCTAACTCTTCTCGGATCATCACGGGGCGGTCGCTGTTGCGCACGTGATAGCGGAAGAGGGCGGAAAGGTGCAAAAGCGCCGCGGCGATGTCTTTTTTGTCGTCGAGCACCGCCATCATGCGGATGGTGTCGAGGGAGTTATAGAGAAAATGCGGATTGATCTGACTTTGCAGCATCTGGTATTTGGCGACCGTCTCCCGCTTTTCCGATTCGGAAACGGTGTGGATGAGCTGATCGATCTCTTTCACAAGGCGGTTGAACCCGTCATACAAGTCGCCGAATTCATCGTTTCGCCGCTCCTCGATGCGCACGGCAAGATCGCCGTCGCCCACCTGCCGCATGGCGGTCTGCAAAACGCGCACGGGACGGGTGAAGGAATTGGAGACGATGACGGTGAGGGCGGTGATGATCGCCGCCGCGAGCAGACACAGGAAAATGAAACGGCGGATGAGATCCGCGGTGTTGCGTGTAACATAGGTATAAGGGAGCGCCGCCACCACCGACCAGCCGGTTTCCGCAACGGGACTGTCGGTGAGGAAATAGTCGCCGCCCGAAAGCGCGACCCTGCGGCGGGTATCGCCCGCCGTGTGCAGCGCCGTGACCGCGTCGGCGCGCGCGGCATCGGTGTCGGTGGTATAGACCACGGCGCCGCTGCTGTCGCAGATATACAAAAGCGTTCCGTCGCCGAACGGTGCGTCCGCGCAGATGGCGGCAAGGCGGGAAACGGGACATTCGGAAATGACATAGCCCGTGTAGAATGTGATGCCGATGTCATCGTCCAGCCCCACGTCCAGATGCTTGCAGGCGACGGAGAACACCGCTTCGCCGGGGTCGCTTTCGTCGTGCGCGGCGCGCACGGGCAGCAGCACCGTGTTGCCGGTGGACGACAGAAGCGGTGCATAATAGGTGTCGTCGACCGCCACGGTCGGGCGGGTATAGCGCCCGCCGGTGTAGGCGAGCGACTGTCCGTCAAGGGTGGAGACGATGAGCGCATGGATGTCCTCGTTGGTGCGGGCGATCTGCTTTAGGGCTTCGAGCGCGTTCTGCTCCAGCACCCAGACTTGGGTGGGGTCGGTCTCAAAGCCCGTGAACGCGTTGCGCAGATAGCGGGGAACGTCGGTGGTGTTGTCCACCATGCGGGTGATCTGATCCACGCGGGAGATATATTCGGAGAAGATGATGGACAGCTGCTTTGTCATCTGTGTGTAGGTCTCCGCCGCCTCGTTTTCGATCTTGGCGCTGCCGGTGCGGAACATGAAAAGACCGAACACGATGAGCGGGATGATGACCGAGGAGAGAAAGACGCACAGAAGCTTTGTGCGCACGGATATGCGCCGCTGCGGTTGTTTGCGCATGAAAAGCGTCCCTCCTCTCCTCATATTTTAAGTCTATTATACACGAAGTGCGGAAAAAAGCCAATGCGCCGCAGGCGGTTTTTGGGCAACATTTTCGACTTTTTCGGTGCGCTTTTTTGACGAAAAGCGGAAATTGGGCCTTTTCGAGCGGAAAAATGCCGTTTTTCACCGTGAATTTGCACGAAACATCCCAAAAAACATGACAAACGGGGTGGATATATAGTATATATGCCCAAAAGGTAAAAATACAAAACCGCAGACAGCAAAAAAAGTGACACCGCGCCGTGCGGGATTTGGTACAATAAATACAGTATCACCGTGACTATATCAACCGTGAGGAGAGTAGATCATGAAAACAAGTGTACGTAGGTTCAACATCTCGGCGCTCTTTGGGCGGTGTCCCCGTCTCGGACGTCGGCTGGGCGCGGTGGCGCTGAGTCTTGCGCTGCTGGCGGGCATGGTGCCGCTGGTGGGGCTGCTGCCGCTGTCTGCCGCCGCTGCTGAGGACGAGCGCTTTGAGCGCTTCAACGCCTGGGACGCGGCAGGCAAGGGCACGCTGTCGCTGACCGAGGGTGTGAGCGGCAACGGTGCGCTTTTGACGCTGAGCGGCGGCGGTGAGGCAACGCTCACGTCGACGCTGACCGCCGTCACGGCGGGGCAGAAATACCGTGCGGGCGTGTCGGTGAAATCCGACGCCGCTGCTCCTGCGGCTGCGCTGCGCGTGCGGTTTTTCGGTGACGCCGAGGGCAAAAAGACGGTGGGCGAGGAAACCGAGATCGTCTCATCTGCGCCCGGTGCTGCGTTTGCAGAGCTTGCGGGCGACGTGACTGTCCCTGAGGGCGCGCGCTATGCAAAGCTCACGATCGCTTTCGGAAACGACAAAAGCGCCGCGGGCGAGACCTATGCGGCGGACAACGCGTTTTTGTATCCCTACGGTCGGACGGCACCGATCTATGACTTCAACGCGGCGGGACTGACGCCGGGGCAGTGGTATCGCTATCCCGACGGCGCGAACAGTGCCTGGGTCAACACCCCGCAGTATTACGTCGAGACGGTGGAAAACGGCTATAACGGCGCGGGAGCGCTGCACTACGTGAACACGGACGCGATCCACGACATGCACCTGGTGCTGATAGCGCCGAAGGACGTGCCCGCGGGAGAATATAAGGTCTCTATGTGGGTGAAAGGCTCTGTGACCTGGAAAGGGCAGGATCTGCGCTTTGTGGACGCGACCAACACCGACAACACCGCCTATATCATCACAAACGACACCAACACGTTTGCCGATTGGACGGAGTGCTCCTATACCTACACGTCAAACGGCTCGCGGGACTTCTTTTTGAAATTCTCGCGCTATAATGCCGTGAGCGATCTGTACGTCAGCCACATCACCGTCACGAACACCGCGACGGGTGAGGACGTTTTGGGCGGCTGCGGCGATTTTCTTGCCGCGGAAAATGCGGCGCTGGTGACGGCGGTCAATTTCGTCAAAAACGGCGATTTTGAGGACGCGATTTATACCTATCTGCCGCTTTCTGCGTTCAACGGCAGCTTTACCGACGCGAAAATGACCGAGCAGCCGCTCGGCTGGCAGGTCATCGACAACGCCGACAACGCCGTGTCGCTGGAAGCGGCGACCGACGGCGAGCACGGCGGCGTGCTGAAAGCGACCCGCCATGTGAACAGTGAAAACTGGGTGTCGGTCGGCACCAACCCCATTGCGGTCGAGGGCGGCACACGCTATCGTTTCTCGATCGACATGAAGGGCACGGGCACGCGGCGGCATTATCTTCTGACCGCCTATACCTTTGACCGCGCGGGCAATCCCACCTATATCGCGAACGATCTCGGCGCGGGCATGCTCACGGGTGCGCAGGAAGCGGATCTGCCAAACGACTGGACGACCGTCAGCACGGCGTTCACCGTTCCGGCAAACGCGGCGCAGCTGCAGATCCGCATCGTGTTCTGGGGAGCTGTCGGCGACACCATGCTGCTGGACAACGCCTCGCTTTGCCCCTATACGCAGGCGGCAACATTCCCGGACAGCTGGAAATACGGCGGTCTCATTATGCCCGAAAATGACGACAACGCCTTTGTTCGCCTTGCCGAAGAGGGCTGCAGCAACAAAAACGTCGGCTCTCTGCATGTGCGCCGCAGCCATGAGGTGTATCACAACGGCGGCTATGATCTGCGGTTCGGCTATCTTCTGACCAATGCGCTCGCCGGCAAAAACTATGTGCTGAAAATGATGGTGAAGGGCAACTTCAACAACGCCGGCGATCCGCCCAACATGGAGCTTGCCTGGGGCAAGGGCACGTGGACTGCCACCGGCGATGCGGTCTATCGGTTTGCCAATCACGAATATACCGATTGGACGGAAGTATCCTTTGAATTTACGCCGGTCAAAAACGACTGGGCACCGATCCTTTTCAATGTCGGCGGCCGTGTCGGCACGGACTTCTATATCGACAATGTGCGCCTGTATGCTGCGGACGATCTCAACACCAATCTGATCGCGGACGGCGATTTCTTCACCTGGAGCGAGGCGGACACCTCCCGCAACCTCATTCCGAACGGCGGCTTTGAGGGACTCAGAGCGCTGACCGTGCCCGGCTGGAGCTTCTCGGGCGACGTCGACTATGCCGCCGACAGCAAAACGATCACCTTCGGCGCAAATGCGTCGGCGACCTCGCTGCGGTATAACGTCGAGGGCGGCGCGATCTATCGCGTCAAGATCGACGGCAACGGCGGCAAGCTGCAGCTGAGCTTTGACAAGGGCGCGGCGTATACGCAGACGGACGCAAACGGATTTTTCATCGTGCCGGACGGCGCGAAATATATGCGGGCAAGCTATGTCTCCGAAAACGGGGCGACGCTGAAGTCGGTCACGTTCAGTGAACTGGAGCATCCCGAAAACTTCGATTTCGAGCTGAAGGATCCCGCAAGCGATATGCCGCTCAACTGGCAGTCCTATGTCCTGGAGACAGAGGACGACACCTACACCCGTCGCTATCAGGCGGGCGTCGGCGCGGACAACAGCGCGGCACTGCAGGTCACCACACAGAAGGACAACGAAAAGGGCGCGCTGGTCATCTACAGCAGCCGCGTGGCGGTGAAGCCGAACGCGGTCTATCGTGTGACGTTCCAGGGGAAATACAGCGGCGAGAGCATCGGCGTGTTCCCGCTGGCGCGCACGTTCAAGACAAACGGCGCAGACACGAGCGAGGGCACACCCTATAATTGGCTCACCGCCGCCAACTCCGCAAACAACGACGGCGCATGGCACAGCTATTCTGCCGATTTCACCACCGGCAGCGACGCGGCGACGATGGAGATGCGCTTTGAGGTGCACTCCTATAAAGCGGGCGCAGAGTTTTTGTTCGACAACGTGTCGGTGCGGTATCTCGGCGATGCCGACGATGCAAACCTCGGCTTTGAGACCGGCGAAAACGGCGAAGCACCGTTCAACTGGACGTTCTATGAGCGGCGCGAAAAGCCCGATGCGCCCGGCGAATATGAGGAAAGCAACTTCGGCGCCTACTCGGTGAAAAAGGTGGACGGCGCGGCTGCGGACGGCGTCGGCGCTGCCGCCGTCGTGCAGAAGGCGGAGACGGGCATGGTGCAGCTGTATCTGCAAAGCGCCATGATCCCTGTCGAGGGCAACACGAGCTATCTCCTTTCCTATGACGCCATGGTGCGCGGCAACAAGAAAGGCTCGGTCATTGTCTGTGTCCGTCAGTTCACGGATAAGCTCGGCAACGGCACGGATGACGAATCGGTGAACTTCACCTGGGTGCCCGAAGCCAATGCCTACGGCTCGTTTGACTGGCGCAACTGCGGTGCGACGTTCAAGACCGCACCCGGCACGAAATATATCCGCATCTGGCTTGTGCCGAACACGGCGGAAGCCTGCGAGATGGTTTTTGACAATGTCGCGGTCACGCCGACCGAGGAAATCACCGATCCCAATTTGGACTTTGAATATGTTTCCGGCGGCAAGCCGCTCAACTGGACCTATGCGACCTCCGACGGCATTGCGGACATCACGGCGGACAGCAGTGTCTACTATCGCGGCGGACATTCTCTGCACATCCGCAAGCAGTATAGCCGCATCAACTACACCACGGCGGAAATGACCCGCCGCATCGACGTGCAGGCGGGCGACCGCATCGAATTCGTGGTGCATGTGCGCAGCAAGGACGCGGTGTCCGGCGTGTTCGCCGCCGTCGTGCGCGGCTACGGCGCAAACGGCACGGTCGTGCAGGATTGGCACGGCCAGGAGCGCACGCTCAACAGCAGCAGCTATCTGAGCGATTGGCAGGAATACCGTATCGTCTACACGGTCACAAAGAACGTGAAAAGCGTCGCTTTGATGCTGCGTATCGGCGGCAAAGAGGCGGACGTGTATGTTGACGGTGTGGAATACTACAACTACACCGAAAGCGAAGATGTCGTGTATGCCGAGGACTTTTCCTCTGCCGCTTCCGACCGTCTCCCCGGCGGCTGGAAAATGACCGACACGCAGGGTGCGCCCACCGTCACGGTGGAAAACGGCGTGACCCTGTCCGGCACGGCAGCCGACAAGGCGGCGCTGTATACCGACATCGAGATCTTAAAGCCGCAATACGGCTATGCCTTCACCGCGCACTATCAGACCTCTGACAACGCAAAGGGGCGGCTGGTGCTTGAGGGCTATGACTGGCGCGACCGTTCGGTCGGCACGGTCGTTTTGCGCGAGCTGACCGCATCCCCCGTTCTGACGGAGATAAGTGTGGACTTCACGGCGATCGACGCTGTCTATTATCGGCTGCGGCTGGAAAAGACCGACGGCGACGGCGGCGTGATGCTCAAGAACGTGCAGCTGCGGCAGACCTCCGAGCCGGCGGAAAGCCAGGGCTGGGAAGGCAGCTGGATCGTTCATCCGCAGGACTATGACACCATCGAGAGCCAGCTCAATAACGAACGCTATTATTTCTTCCGTCAGGAGCTGAACCTCGAGGACACGATCAAGTCGGCACAGCTGCAGATCACCGCCGACGACCGCGTGGATGTCTATATCAACGGCGAGCAGGTCTACACCGAGACCCGCACCGGCGACACCTGGAGCCTGCCGGTGACGCTCGACATCAGCGAATATCTGCAAAAGGGCCGCAATGTGCTGGCGGTGCGCCTGTATAACGGCG
>OIZI01000565.1_pt1 | contig 18343 bp, 17 predicted proteins | sample 1588441 | NCBI WGS metagenome assembly OIZI01 (sample SAMN03283284) | human gut metagenome | biome: human-associated habitat; material: feces | host: Homo sapiens | place: Peru | collected 2012 | reverse complement strand
GACCGGATAAAACTCCGGTTAAAAGGAATGAGTCCGGTGCAATACCGAACTCATTCCGCAAAAGCTATTTAACCAGAATTGTCCAACATTTGGGGTGCATATCAAGAGGGCGGTTATCTCTTTTTATTGTTTTCCTGGCGAACCAGGGCAATGACAGACAGAATGACCATGCAGAACTGAAAAATTCCTTCCCATGTAACATCCACAAGCCGTCACCCCCTCTCCGTTGGATTGGGGGCAAAAGAAAGATATCACCCCCGAAAGAAATCGAGGGAAACCGCCTACCGGGGTACTGGTAGCACCGCAGACAGCATATCACAGGAATCGAGAAAAAGCAAGGAAAAAGCCGGACATATCACCCAGCGATGTGGGGATATGCCCGGCACGGTTTTTAGCACAGCTTCGCGCCCGCGGGGATAGCGTCGGAGAGCATGACAAGGTTCAGCTTCTCCTCGCCGTTTTCCTTGTGGACGGCGCTGAGGAGCATACCGGCAGACTCTCTACCCATCATCTTTCTGGGGGGCAGGTTGGTGATGGCCACCAGGGTCTTGCCAACCAGGTCCTCGGGCTTATAGTATTTGGCGATGCCGGAGAGAATCTGGCGGTCCGTACCGGTGCCGTCGTCCAGGGTAAATTGCAGGAGCTTGTCACTCTTTTTGACATTGGTGCAGGCCTTGACCTTCACGGCCCGGAGCTCGTTTTTGCAGAAGGTGTCAAAGTCCACGCTTTCCTCGGTGTAGGGCTCGATTTCCAGGGGAGGCACAGCGGGCTTATTGAGCTGTTCCAGCTCGGCCAGCTCCTTTTCCATGTCAATCCGGGGGAACAGGGCGGGACCTGCCACGGTGGCAACCTGAGCGTCCAGGGTGCCGAAGGCGTTCAGGGCCTCCCAACTCAGGTCCGCATTGCCCAGCCGCTTGGCAATCTCCGCGGCGGTGTCGGGCATGAAGGGCTGCAAAAGGCCCGCGCAAATCCGGACGGTCTCCAGAAGGTTATACAGAACCTTCGCAAGTCTGGGCTTCTGCGCTTCGTCCTTGGCCAGCACCCAGGGGGCGTTCTCGTCGATATACTTGTTGGCCCGGGAGATGACCTTGAAGATTTCGCCCAGGGCGTTCTGGAAGGCGAACTTCTCCATCTGCTCCTCATATTTCTCCCGCAGGGAGGAGACCATGGCAAGGAGCTCGCTGTCCTTTTCCGCGTCGGCGGCCTGCTCCGCGGGCAGGTGCTCGCCAAAGTACTTCTGGGCCATGGCTACGGTCCGGCTGACCAGATTCCCCAGGTCGTTGGCCAGGTCCACGTTGATGGTGGAAATCAGTGCCTCGTTGGAGAAGTTGCCGTCGGAGCCGAAGGGGAAGGTCCTGAGCAGGAAGAACCGCAGGGCATCCACGCCGAAGCGCTGGGCCAGCACGTAGGGGTCCACCACATTGCCCTTGGACTTACTCATCTTGCCGCCGTCCAAGAGCAGCCAGCCGTGGCCGAAGACCTTCTTCGGAAGGGGCAGGTTCAGGCTCATGAGCATGGCGGGCCAGATGATGGAGTGGAACCGGACGATCTCCTTGCCCACAAAGTGCACGTCGGCGGGCCAGAATTTTTCCAAATCGTGGTAGCGGTCGTTTTCAAAGCCCAGGGCGGTCATGTAGTTGAACAGCGCGTCAATCCACACGTAGACCACGTGGCCCGGGTCAAAGTCCACGGGCACGCCCCAGGTAAAGCTGGTCCGGGACACGCACAGGTCCTCCAGGCCCGGCTTGATGAAGTTGTTGACCATTTCGTTGACCCGGCTCCGGGGCTCCAGGAAGTCGGTGTTTTCCAGCAGGTCCCGCACCCGGTCCGCGTACTTGCTCAGCCGGAAGAAATAGGCCTCTTCCTCCGCGTCCTGCACCTCCCGGCCGCAGTCGGGGCACTTGCCGTCCACCAGCTGGCTCTCGGTCCAGAAGCTCTCGCAGGGCTTGCAGTACTTGCCCTTGTAGGTGCCCTTGTAGATGTCGCCGTTCTCGTGCATCTTCTTGAAAATCTTCTGGATGGCCTCTACGTGGTAGTCGTCGGTGGTGCGGATGAATCGATCGTAGGAGATGTTCATCAGCTTCCACAGGTCCAGCACGCCGCCGGGGCCCTCTACGATGTTGTCCACAAATTGCTGGGGCGTGACACCGGCCTCCTTGGCCTTGTCCTCAATCTTCTGGCCGTGCTCGTCGGTGCCGGTGAGGAACATGACATCGTAGCCCTTCAGCCGCTTGTAGCGGGCCATGGCATCGGTGGCCACGGTGCAGTAGGTGTGGCCGATGTGCAGCTTTGCCGAGGGATAGTAGATGGGGGTTGTAATGTAGAATTTTTCTTTGCATTCTTTACACATAGAAAATCCTCCTTTGATAAAAATAGAAAGCCGCCCTCAGGAAAACCCAAGGGCGACAAAAATTGACGCGGTACCACCTTGATTTGCAGAAAATCTGCCTCATTGACGCGATAACGGGCGCACCCGGAAGGGCCTACCTATCGACCCCTCGGCTCCAAGACCATGTTCCCCCGCCTCTGCGCACCCTTTTTCACCACCCAAGGGCTCTCTAAGCGCTTCCGCAAGGTACTCTTCTCTTCATCGCCGATATTATCCACCATTATAGCCCGCAATCAGACGCTTTGTCAAGGAATTTTTAAAAGCCTGCACGACAATCGCACGAATCAAAATTGCCGGAACAAATTCAAGCAATTTGCTGTAGGGGCGGCTACCAGCCGCCCGAAACGTATCGGGCCTGAGCTGTTAGTATAAAACATTCAGTTCCGTCGGTTGGCGGGCGGCTGATAGCCGCCCCTACAGTGCGATAACGAAGAATTTATTTGGTCAATAGCAGGGCAATTGCCACGGCGGCGATGCCGCCAACCAGCTTTCCCACAATCATGGCCCCCAGAAGCTCCGGGGCAAACCCGGCGGTGAAGCCCAGGTGGTCTCCGAAGACAAAGGCGGCGGGGACGGCAAAGGCGATGTTTACTACCTTGCCGCGGCTGTCCATATCCTTTACCGTGTCAAAGGTGGCGATGGAGTTGGCAAGCGTCGCCACCAGTCCCGCCGCCGCGGTGTCGTTGATGCCCAGAAGCGCCCCCAATTTGAGAAGCGGCACTCTGAGAAGCTTTGTCAGCACGGCCACCAGGGGAAAGGCCCCGGCCAGCACAATGGCGATGGCCCCCACGGTCTCAAAGCCCTCGGAAAGGGGGGCAAGCCCCGGAATCAGCACAAAGCCGGTTAATTCCTCCACAATGGCGGCGGAAAGCCCCAGGGTGACGATGGCGACGACGATTTTGCCGAAGACCGTAAAGGCGGACACCATGGCCCCTTCCACCCGCCAGAGCCCCAGGGCAATGAGCAGGGCGATGAGCACAATGGGGATGAGGTTGCGCCCCACCATCCCCAGGGGATATCCGGCGGTGAGCCCTCCGGCCAGCACTCCCGCGGGGATGGCAATCACGCCGCAGAGAATCCCCTTGGCCATGGCGGGCCGGTCCTCGGGCTTCAAAAGCCCCATGGCGACGGGGATGGTAAAGACCACCGTGGCCCCCAGCATGGAGCCGGTAATCACGCCTCCCAGCCCCGCGGCCTCCGGGCTCTCCGCCAGGGCTTTCGCCAGGGCCCCGCCGCCCATGTCGCAGGCCAGGATGGTCCCGGCGAACATGGCGGGGTCCGCTCCCAGGAAGCGGTACACCGGCACCACAATGGGTCTAAGGAGCCCTGCCAGCACCGGGGCCAGACACACAATACCAATCATGGCCAGGGCCAGGGTGCCCATGGAGAGGATGCCCTCCTCAAACCGGGGGCCAAGGCCAAACCGGTTGCCCAGGATGCGGTCAATGCCGCCCAACAGAGCAAACACGGCCATGACGGAAATCAAAACCTTGTGAAACATGGGCTATTTCCGCTCCTTGCCGTCGAGAATCGCCACCACCGCCGCATCCACCGGGGCATCCATGCAGTACCGGGAGGCCACGGTGCCGGTGGCAAGGAGCACCTGGTCCCCCGGCCCGGCCCCCACCTGGTCCGCGGCCACCAGCTCCTCGGAGCCGGAACGGACCACCAGAAAGGTCTGGCCCTGCAGGCAGGCGGCTTTTCGGGTGGCCCAGATGGAGCCCACCACATTACCGATTTTCATACATTCCCTCCATAATTTCCTTCGCCAGAGGGGTCAGCACCGCGTCGGGCCCCGGGCGGCGGCCCTGGGCCCGGAGGACGCGGGCCTCCTCGGCGGTGACAAGCTTTTTTCGTCCTCCGTCGGTGAACAGAACCCCCCAGTTTTTCAGCTCCCGCTGGGCCGCCGCCAGGGAGCCGGACAGGGCCCGGTTCTTGGGGCTCTCGGGAAGCCCCGGGGTGTAGAGATAGACGGGTTTCCCCTGAGAAAGGGCCTCCAGAACGGCTTCGTTCCGGAATCGCAGCAGCTCCCCCAGGCGCAGAGAGCCCAGCACCACCGCGTCAAAGGGCGGCTCCTTGGTATATTCCAGCCCTAGGGCTGCCTCCGGCTCCCGGCCAATCAGCAGCGCCCGCATGGTTCGATCCTCCCAAAATCGCCCTTCCGGAAGCCGCAGGCGTTGGCCTCGTCGTAGTCCAGGTGGGCATAGGGGGCAAAGTCGGGACTGACCCGGACGGCGACCTCCTCAAAAACCAGGGGCCGGTCCGTCAGCGCCCGCAGCCGGACAAGCTGGCCGTGCTTCACCCCAAAGTGTTCCGCCGCCTGGGGGGTCAGATGCACGTGCCGCTGGGCGACAATCACCCCCTGGGAAAGGCGCACCGTGCCCCTTGGCCCTTCCAAAATTGCCCCCGGGGTGCCGGAAATGTTCCCGGACAGCCGCACCGGGGCGGCGATGCCTAAGACCCTGCCGTCGGTCAGGGAAATCTCCACCTGCCCCGTCGTTCGCTCCGGCCCCAGCACGGCCACATTCCGGAATTCCCCCTTGGGGCCCTGCACCGTTACCCGTTCCCGGGCCAGGAACTGCCCCGGCTGACTTAAGGGCCGTTCCGGTGTCAGGCCGTGCCCAAAGAGCGTCTGGGCCTGCTCCTTCGTCAAATGCACATGCCGCCCGGAGGCTTCCAGCTCAATAAAAAGCTGACTGCAAACAGCTTCCGTCAGCTTGTTTAAATCCATGCCTATCCCTCCTTACCCCAATCTCTCCAAAATCTTCTGGGTCAGCAGCTCTACCAGCTCGCTGTCCGGGCCCTCGGGGACGTGGGGGACCTCCTCCGTGCCCCAGGCGACCCGGCGAATGTTGATAAGGTCCAGAGGGGAAATGTTGTTGGAGGAGCTGCTGCCGCCCACGGCACCGCAGCCCAGGGTCAGGGCGGGGAACAGCCCTGTGGCGGCCCCGATGCCCCCCAGGGCCGCCGGGGCGTTGACCAGGAACCTGGACACGGGGATTTGCAGGGCGAATCTGCGAATCACCGATTCATCCCGGGCGTGGATGGCGAAGGTGTGGCCGCTGCCTTCGTGGCGCAGGACCTCAATGGCTTTTTTGAGCACCGCATCCTCGCTGTCCAGTACGAAAAAGGCCAGCACGGGGCAGAGCTTTTCCATGGAATAGGGCCGGGTGGGCCCCGCCTCCTGCTCCCGGGCCATCAGGATTTTGGTATCCTTTGGCACGGAAAAGCCCGCCTTTTCCGCAAGATAGATGGCGCTTTTTCCCACGATCTCCGGATTTAAGCCCCCGGTGGGCTTGAACAGGAGCTTGGAAAGTCTGTTTGCCTCCTCCGTGGGCATCAGATAGATTCCCTGACGGCGGCACTCCTCCAGAACCGGGGCCTCCATGCTTCTCTCCACAATGATGCTCTGCTCGGAGGCGCAGACGGTGCCGTTGTCAAAGGTTTTGGAGCGGACAATCTCCCGGACCGCCCGGGGCACGTCCGCGGAGGTGTGGATATAGGCAGGGCCGTTCCCGGCCCCCACGCCAATGGCGGGCTTTCCGGAGGAATAGGCGGCCCGGACCATGCCGGGGCCGCCGGTGGCCAGAATCAGCTTTACTTCCGGGGCAGCCATCAGCTCCTGGGTGCCCGCCATCTGGTTGACACTGAGGCAGCCGATGCACCCGGCGGGGGCCCCGGCCTGTTCCGCCGCCCGGGCCAGAATCTCCACCGCCGCCCGGGTACACTTGGCCGCCTTGGGGTGGGGAGAGAAGACGATGGCGCAGCCCGCCTTCAGGGCAATCAGCGCCTTGTAGCACACGGTGGAGGTGGGGTTGGTGCTGGGGACAATGGCGGCGATGACCCCCACGGGCACGCCGATTTCCCACAGCCGTTTTTCAGGGATTTCCCGCAGCAGCCCCCGGGTTTTCATGGGGGCAATGGCCTGCCAAACCGTCTGGCAGGCAAAGCGGTTTTTCTCGGTTTTATCCTGGGTGTTGCCGAAGCCCGTCTCCTCCACGGCCAGCTTGGCAAGACCGGCACACTCCGGCCCAAAGGCCTGGGCCATGGCCCGGACGATTTCGTCCAGCTGCTCTGCCGACATGGCATCCAGTGCCTGCTGGGCAAGGGCGGCCTTTCTCGCCAGACCTCGGGCCTCCTGCCGGGCCAGCAAATCGGAATCCAAATTCACGTTGTTCCCTCCTAATACAGTAGGCTCGACCCATCCCCGGCTTTTCGCGTCAGGTGCCCGTTTTCTACGAAGCCCATTTTTTCCAGCCACCGCTGGAATTCCGGGATGGCGGTCTTGCCGGTGATCTCCCGCAGGGCGGCGGTGTCCCGGAAGCCGGTGGTCTGGTAGTTGAGCATGATGTCGTCCCCGTGGGGGATGCCCATAAAGTAGTTGCATCCGGCCAGGGTCAGCAGGGCGGCCAGGTTTTCAATGTCGTTCTGGTCTGCCTTCATGTGGTTGGTGTAGCAGCAGTCGCAGCCCATGCTGACCCCTAAGAGCTTGCCCATAAAGTGGTCTTCCAGTCCCGCCCGGGTCACCTGCCGGGCATCGTACAGGTATTCCGGCCCGATAAAGCCCACCACGGTGTTCACAAGGAAGGGGGCAAAGTGCCGCGCGAAGCCGTAGCACCGGGCCTCCATGGTCACCTGGTCCGTGTCATAATGGGCGAGACTGCTCAGCTCCGAGCCTTGGCCGGTTTCAAAGTAGAGCACGTTGGGCCCCTCCGCCGTGCCTCTTTGCAGCATCAGCGCCCGGGCCTCCGCCAGGGTTTTGGCGGAGAAGCCGAAGGCCTCGTTGCCCTTCTGGCTTCCGGCGATGGACTGGAAAATCAGGTCGCAGGGCGCGCCCTGCTCCACGGCCTTCATCTGGGCGGTGACGTGGGCCAGAACGCAAATCTGGGTGGGGATGGCCCAGTGCTCTTTGATTTCCTGGAAGCGGCGGAGGATTTTCCCCGCCTGTTCCGGGGAGTCCGTCACCGGGTTCAGGCCGATGACCGCGTCCCCGGCCCCAAAGCTCAGACCCTCCAAGACGGAGGCGGTGATGCCTTCCGGGTCGTCGGTGGTGTGGTTGGGCTGCAGGCGGCAGCTCAGGGTCCCGGGAAGACCGATGGTGGTGTTGCAGTGGGCGGTGACGGTGATTTTCCGGGCGGCGTAGACAAGGTCCAGGTTGCTCATGAGCTTGCACACCGCCGCGGCCATCTCCGCCGTCAGACCCCGGCTGACCCGCCGGATGTCCGCCCCGGTGGTGCCTTCGTCCAGAATCCATTCCCGGAGCTGGGACACGGTGAGACCCTTGATTTTTTCGTACTCCGGCAGATTCAGGTCATCCTGAATGATTCTTGTGACCTCGTCGGCCTCGTAGGGCACCGCCGGATTTTCCCGAAGCTCTTGGAGCGTGATTCCGGCAAGGACGACCTTGGCGGCCACCCGCTCCTGGGCACTCTCCGCGGCAAGGCCGGCCAGGCTGTCGCCGGTTTTCTCCTCGTTGGCCTTGGCCAGAACCTGCTTTAAGTCCCGGAATACATATGTCTTCCCCAAAAGGGTGGTTTTCAGTATCATGGGTGACTCCCTCCTTTGATTTGGAGCATGAGAACATAGAGAAGGCTGCTCAGCCGGTTCAGCGCCCGGAGAAGGTCCTCCCGCTCCCGGCCAAAGGCCGCGGCGGCGGAGAGCTCGGCCTCCCGAACCTGGGCCCGCAGGGCGTTGAGCCGGAGAACGGAGGCGGGGTCCTCCGGGGAGGGCATAAAGTGGGGGATGCCGAAATAGTCCTGGGGGTGCTGACTCCGGGTGCGGATCTCCTCCTGCCGGAGGCCGCACAATGGCTTTTCCTCCAGGGGCGTTTCCAGTACCTCGGCCCGCAGAATCTCCCGGACTCGGGTTAAAATCTCCGTCAGCGCCCCGCTTTCCTCCGGAAGGGCCCGAATGGCCAGCAGCAGCTGGGCCTCCAGGGTGTCCAGCTTCCCCCGGAAGACAATCCGGGGGTGGGTTTTGGGCACCAGCAGGTCCCCGCTCAGCTGGGTCAGAAACTCCGGCTTCCCCTCGTAAAAGCAGCCGTCGGGGCCCCGGTAGCGGGTGATTTTCGCTTGGGCGGCGGGGAGAATTTCAATGCGCTCCCGCTGCAAATAGTCCCGGGCGGTGCTGGTGAGTTGGTCACCGGTGCCCAGAAAGAAGACCCGCTTTCCGTCCCGGGTGCGCAGGTTCTCCCTTACTTGGTCCAGGGTGTAGAGCACGGCTTATTTCCCCTGGGCGGTTCCCGTGGTGCGGGCCTTGGGGAGAATGTTGTCCACCTCTACGTGGGGCCGGGCGATGACGTGGACGGAAATCAGCTCCCCAACCTTTTCCGCCGCCGCGGCCCCGGCATCGGTGGCGGCTTTGACGGCACCCACGTCCCCCCGGACCATGACGGTGACCAGGCCGCCGCCCACCTGCTCCTTGCCCACCAGCTGGACATTGGCGGATTTCACCATGGCATCCGCCGCTTCAATGGCCCCGACCAGGCCCTTTGTTTCAATCATTCCAAGAGAATTGGTATCCATATTGTTTCGTCCTTTCAGAATTTGGAGTTCAGAGTAATGCTGTCATTGCGAACCAGTGACCGATGTCACTGGTGTGGCAATCCCCCGGTTAGAAGTAAAAGCCCTGATTTTCTGCTTAAAAAGTTTGAAGATCCGGGGGATTGCCACACCAGTCTGCGGACTGGCTCGCAATGACACGACTTTTTCAGCGGTGCTGTTCTATTTCGGAAACCTTGCTACTTCCTCTACCGCCTGGGCGAAGGCCTGGCAGGCGGCGGTGCAGGCGGACTGGGTGCCGGTGAGAAGGCCGCCGCCGAAATTGGTCTGGCTGGGCGGGGCGTACAGGCGGCACAGGCGCACGTCCGCAGCCTTCAGGGCCGCGTCCAGGCCGTAGACGCTTTCCAGAGGCGGGGCAATCAGATAGGCCAGGGCGCTGCCCAGGGGGACCCCGGCCTCCTGGGAAAGGAAGCTGCCCGCGCTGCTGACGGTGTGGGCGAGGTAGCTCACGCCGTTATACTCGGTAAAGCCCAGTTCTTTCAAAGCGCTCAGCGCCGCCTCCATGGCGCTGCGGGCATCCCCCGGGGTGGCGGCACCCAGAATGCCGATGACCTCCCCGGCGTAGGGCTGGCTGGCGTTGGAGGCCCCAGCGTAGAAGCTTCTGGCGTAGCAAACTAGGGCCGAGGCTGCTTTCGTGGCGGCATCCAGGGCAATATAGGTGGCATCATCGCAGTCCGTTGTCAGCATGGCCAGGCATCTTGCGTCGGTGCCCAGGGCATGGGCCAGGCCGGGGGAGACGTTTTGCAGGTAGCGCACCGCCAGAACCTTGACGGGGGTCATCCCACGGCCTCCCCGTAGAGGGCCACACCGGAAGCCTTCTTTTGAAGGATGGTTTCCAGAAGCCCGGCGATGTGGGCCCCGGCCTCCACGGCGGGGGTGCCCTGGGCGTGGATGTTGCTGACCACCGTCCGGCAGGATTCCAGCACGCCCGTCCGGGCCCCGTAGGTGATATAGCAGGACATGCTCTTATCCGTCACCAGCCCCGGACGCTCGCCCACCAGCATACAAACCACCTGGGCGTTTGTAACATCCCCGATGGCATCCCCGGCCCCCACCCGGCAGTACCGGACGAAGACGGTGGGGCCAAAGTCGATGTGCCGGAGTTTCAGCCCCTCCTGAATGGCGGCTAAGCAGTCCGCCGCGTTTTCCACAATGGCGGCGGAGGACAGCCCGTCCCCCACTACCAGCTGCACCTGGGGATTTTGGGGAAGGGAGTGCCGGAGAATGCTTTGGTTTTCTTCATCGAAGCACCGGCCCAGGTCCGGCCGGGTGAGATATTCGTCCTTGCTTTGGCATTTGGTCTGCACGGCTATGAAGCCGTGCTTTGCCGCGTAGTCCTCCGGCACCTGGCTGAAAACCGTGTCCTGGGCCGCAGCGTGGTCTGCCCGGAAGCGGAGCATGGTCAGGGTTTTGTATCGGGCCCCGGCCTTGCCGCAGCCGAGCCGGGCGGGGGTTTTGGCCTTCATGGCCAGAAAACGTGGCCCGTCCGCGGGATTTTCCGTCAGATACAGCTTCCGCAGGTCCAATTTGCTGACATCCGGCACAAAGCCCTCGCTTTCGATGGCATCTGTCTGCTGAGGGCCCGGCTGGGTGGGGCGGTAGTCGCTGCCTTTCACGGCGGGCTCCGCGCCCATGCTGCTTAAAAGCTCCGCAACCAGGGCGGATAGTTCTTCCTTGTTCATGTTTGGGGTTCCTTTCCGAATACCAGAGTCTTTACCACCACCGGGAAGGCGGGGCCTGTGGGGGTGCCCACGTCCAGGTAGCTTCCCGGGGGCAGGCGGACCCGGTCGATGCACAAAATGGGCTGTTTGGTCCTTCCGGCCAGGGCCTGGCCCAGGGCCTTGGCCATATCCTCCTCCAGACAGAGCAGAAGGGGGCCTGCGGGGTACGCCTCGGCAATGGCCTCGGCAAGGCGGACCACCTCCTCATAGCTTGGGGCGGCCAGGCCGGCCATGGCCAGGCACCCGCCCTCCTCCGGGAGAACCGGCGGGGGCGTGCCGGGGGTCCAGTGGAGGACCCGCAGGTTCTGCAGGGGCAGGCCCACATCCCGGCAGAACACGGTGCTGCCTGAGAGCGTGGCGCTGTGGCACCCGGCCCCGATGACGGTGGCCCGGATGGTCTGGGCACCCAGAAGGTACTCGCCCCCGCACAGGGCGCTCTCCCGGATGGCCCGGCCCAGCCGGGGGCCGATGTCCCCGAATTCCAGGGGCGGGAAGTCCCGGGCGATGCAGTCGGCCACCCCGCCGGAGAAGGAGGGGATGACCGCCTCACCGTTCCTTTGCAGGGGTAGGGGGGCGGTCCCTTCCGTGGTCAGGGCTTTCAGCAGCCCCGGCTCCTCCCGCAGACCCGCCGCCGCCTCCAGGGCGTGGGTTAGGAGGGCGGCAAGGGCACGCATTCGGTCTTTCCTCGGGACGCTGCCCACGGGGCAGTCCCAGAGCCCCGCAAGCACCGGGGAGACGTAGGTGACCTTCCCCTCCGGGTCCAGCTTTACCAGCCGCCCGCCTACGTTTAAGCAGCCGGTGGCGGCAATCTCTCCGGCGCGAATCAGGCACAGGTTGGCGGTGCCGCCGCCGATGTCCATGTGCAGGACGGTCTTTCCGGTTTCCCGGCTGCGCTCCACGGCACCGGCCCCCCGGGCGGCCAGGACGCTTTCCAGGTCCGGCCCGGCGGCGGCCACCACGAAGTCCCCGGCCAGGTCCGACAGGGCCCGGGTCACCTGGGCGGCGTTTTCCTTCCGGCTGGTTTCCCCGGTGACAATTACGGCCCCGGTATCCACCTGTTCCCGGGTGATGCCCGCCCGGGCGTATTCGGCGAGCACCAGCTCCCGCAGCTGTTCGCCGTCGATGCGGTCCTGGGACAGAAGGGGGGTAAAGTGGACCGGGCTTTCATAGAGCACGGTTCGGCCGGAAATCACCAGGTCCGGCACGGCGAATTCCGAGGCACGGTTTTCGATTTGCAGCCGGGAGACGATCATCTGGGTGGAGGTGGTGCCCACGTCCAGCCCCACGCTTAAAAGCTCAGAGATTGCCGGTCACCTCCTCCAGAATGCGGCGGACCTGAAAATCCTCCACGGGGACGGGGTTTGTCTTGCAGCAGGGGTCTGAGAGTACTGTCTCCACAATGGCCTTGCTGTCGCCCCAGACCTGCCCCGGGGAGACCCCGGCCTGGGCCAGGGTCTGGGGGAGGCCCAGTTCCCGGCGAAGCCGGATAAGGCCGTTTTTCAGGTTCCGCAGGGCAACCACGTCGGCGCTGCCACCCAGCCCCGCCGCCCGGGCCAGGCGGGCATAGCCGCTGCCCGCCCCCTGGGCGTTGCTGGCGATGACGGCGGGGAGCAAAATGGCGTTGAGCCGCCCGTGGGGCACGTGAAACCGGGCCCCCAGGGCGTGGGACATGGCGTGGCACAGCCCAAGACCCGTATGGGAGAAGGCAATCCCTGCCAGGGTGGAGGCCATGTGCAGCCGCAGGCGGACGGAGGTGTCCCCGGCGTAGGAGGCGGGGAGACAGGCGTAGGCCGTCCGGAAGGCCTCGGCGGCCAGCAGTCCCGGGATGGTTCCGGCCCCCGGGGCGGTGGCGCTCTCCACGGCGTGGGTCAGCACGTCAAAGCCGGTGTCCGCAATCAGGGCCGGGGGCAGCTCCCGCAGAAGGTCGCTGTCCAGAATGGCGAGCTTTGGCCGGAGACGGGGATCCACCAGGGGATATTTGGTCTTGCCGTGGGTCAGCACCGCAAAATCCGTTGCCTCCGAGCCGGAGCCGGAGGTGGTGGGGATGGCGGCTAAGGGGATGTCCCTGCCGCCAAAGTAGGCCATGGCCTTGGCGCAGTCCATGGCGCTGCCGCCGCCCAGGGCAACCAGCAGGTCGGGGGCAAAGGCTTTGAGCCGCGCCGTGCCCTCCGCCGCCAGCTCCACGGTGGGGTCCGGGGAAATATGGTCAAAATATTCCGTCTCCCCGGCACCGGAGGCCTGGGCCACAAGCCTCGCCGTACCGTTTTTCATAAAGAAGGGGTCCGTCACCAGAAACAGCCGTTTGGCCCCCAGCTGCCCCAGAGCGGAAATTGCCCCGGCCCCGGCGACAATTTTAGTTTCCAACGAAAATTCTTCCATCCAAGCACCGCCTTTTCAGAAACAGTATTTCCCATCTGCCCGGAAGTATTCACCGCTTTTGCTTGCATTCTGCTGAGGTGTTTGGTATAATAGGCGTAATTATGGGTTTTTGCGCATTTTTGCGGTTCTGGAAGGAGAAACTATGTATCAGAAGTCTGGCCTGCCGTGGACAAAATACTGGGACTATATCCTTTTGGACATGGTTTCCATGTTCCTGTCCCTGATTGCGGCGTACTATGTCTATATTCCTACGGATTTTAACCTGACGGGGAGCCCGGAATATCTGCTGCTGCTGTTTGGAATGCCGGTGCTGGATTTCCTGGTGATTGTGCTGGGCAGCACCATGAATGAGGTGCAGAAGCGGGGGCTGTTCGCGGAATTCTGCGCCACGGTGAAGAATACCGCCATGGTCTTTGCTATTGAGGCGCTGATTTTCTTCGTGGTGAAAATGGGCGGCTTCTACTCCCGGAAGAATTTCCTTTACTCCTGCTCCATCTATTTCGTGGTGAGCTTTGCCACCCGGTGCCTTTATAAATGGTACTATGTGCGGCATGTGGTGCCCAATTCCGGAAGCTCGCTGCTGATTGTGGCGGCAAAAAAGGACCTGCCTGGGCTTGAAAAGCAGATTCGGGAGGGGCAGTACAGCACCTACCGCCTGGCGGGGGTGATCCTTGCCGACGGGGACCAGGGGGACACGGCACTGAAGGTTGTCTCCGGCTTCGCCCAGGCAGACTCCTGGATTCGGAAAAACTGGGTGGACGAGGTTTTGTTCCTGCTTCCGCCGGAGGCGGAAACCCTGGAGCTTGCCCAGGCGGTGGCCTCCATGGGCATTACGGTCCACCTGAATCTGGGCTTTTTGAGCAGCCTTTTAGGCGGCACCAAGACCGTAGAGGTGCTGGGGGAATACGATGTGCTCACCGCCTTCCGCAACCGCATCGGCTTTGGGGCCGCGGCGTTGAAGCGGCTGACGGATATCGTCGGCGGACTGGTTGGCTGCCTGTTCACCGCCATTCTGACCCTGTTTATCGGCCCTGCCATCTATATTGCTTCTCCGGGGCCTATCTTCTACACCCAGGAGCGGATTGGCCGCAACGGCAAGGTCTTTAAGATGTACAAGTTCCGCAGCATGGTGCCCAACGCGGACGAGGTGAAAAAGCAGTATTTGAAGGAAAACCGGGTTTCCGGCGGCTATATGTTCAAGCTGGACTGGGACCCCCGGATTATCGGCAACAAAATTCTCCCCGACGGCACAAAGAAAACCGGCATCGGTGAGTTCATCCGGAAGACCAGCCTGGATGAATTCCCCCAGTTTTTGAATGTGCTCAAAGGGGATATGAGCCTAGTGGGCACCCGGCCCCCTACAAAGGACGAATGGGCCATCTATGAGGACCACCACCGGGCCAGGATGGCCATGCGGCCCGGCATCACCGGCATGTGGCAGGTGTCCGGCAGAAGCAACATTACGGATTTCGAGGAGATTGTCCGGCTGGACACCAAGTATATCGACCAGTGGTCCCTGGGGCTGGACTTTAAGATTCTGGTGAAGACCGTCCTGGTGGTATTGAAGCACGAGGGGAGCATGTGAGTATGGACGCGAGACGGAAAGCGCAAATCAAGCGGGTTTTGAATGTGTTCTGGCATATCCCCCCCTGCGGGGACATCTATATGTTCCACCATGTGACCCTGCACCCGACGGTGGAGCGGAGTACCTGCAAGCTGGAAACGGATGCCTTTGTGAAATTCCTGGATTCCCACGGCCCCTACGCCCCCTTAGACCAGGTGGCGGGGGACAAGAGCTACGCCCGCCGGGCGGCCATTACCTTTGACGACGGGCTGGAGGACACCTATACCGTGGCCTACCCCATTCTCCGGGAGAGGGACATTCCCTTTACGGTGTTCATCCTGAGCCACACGGTGGGAACGCCCGGGTATTTAAGCCGGGAGCAGCTTCTGGAGCTCTCCAAAGACCCTCTGGTGACCGTCGGGGTTCATGGCTCCCGGCACCGGATTTTGACGGAGTGCACCCCGGAGGAACAGGCGGAGGAAATTTTCGCCAGCAAGCAGCGGCTGGAGGCCCTTTTGGGGAAGAAATGCGATCTGTTTGCCTATTCCCACGGGCAGTACAACGAGAATATTTTGAAGCTCACGGCCTTCGCGGGCTACCGGAAGGCCTTTGCCGTGGCGGGGCGGCCCCTGAACCGGCACTTTGACAAGGGGCCCTATGCCTATCCCAGGGAATCTGTGGAAGAGGACACCCGGCCCATGTTCGGCTTGTAAAGGGGGAAGAACATGCAATCTGTTTTGGCGCTTTTTACCTGCTTCAACCGGAGGGAGAAGACCCGGCAGGCCATCCAAAGCCTGGTATCGGGGAATCCCAATATCCGCTTTACCTTCCTGGTGGTGGATGACGGCAGCACCGACGGCACGGAAAACATGCTGCAAACCGAGCCCTTTGGGGCGGAGGTAAGGGTTTTAAAGGGGGACGGCAGCCTTTTTTATTCCCGGGGCATGGGCCTTGGGATGTCGGCGCTGCTGGAGAGCAAAGAGGAATTTGACTATCTTTTGATGATGAACGACGATGTGGCCTTTTTCCCCGGCTGCATCGAGGCCCTTTCCCGGCAGAGCCGGGAGAAGGGGGATGCCGTCATAGTCGGGGCCACCCGGGACGACGAGGGAAAGCTGAGCTACAGCGGCATCCTCTATGAAAAGGGCATCCGCTACCGGTTTTTGAACCCGGGGGAGGAGACGGAGGCGGACACCATGAACGCCAACTGCGTTCTGATTCCCTATGCCCTGTTCCGGAAAACCGGCACCATGGACCCCCACTACCACCACTCCCTGGGGGATTTCGACTACGGCTTTGCCCTGCGGAAGGCGGGGGGACGGCTGTATGTATCGGAAGACTTTGTGGGCCTTTGCCGGGACAATCCGCCGGAGGGGACCTGGTACAATCGGGAGCTGCCCCGGAGGGAACGGCTCCGCCGGAAGGAAAGCGTCAAGGGTGACCCGGTGGGACCCTGGTTTTATTATCTGAAAAAACATTTTGGCCTGTTGGTTGCGGTGAGGGGCAGCGTAACGCCCTATCTCCGCATTTTGCTGGGCCTGTAACAGGAAGAGTACGGAATGAAGAAAAAGAAACTCAGCCCCTCCGTCAGCACCCACGCGCTGATGCTCATGGGCTATGACCTGCTGATGCTGGCCATTGTATCGGTGCTGCTGCTGGTGTTTTACCCCAGCAGCTACTATCCCATTACCAAGCTGGAGGCCTTTCTCCACTATCTTTTGGCGGCGGCCTGTATGCTGGGCTGTCGGGCCCTGGGGAACTCCTATAATAACGTCTGGCGCTACGGCGGGAACAACCTTTATGTAAACCTTATCTGCTATGATGTGCTGGCAGGGGGCGTGTATTTCCTGCTGCAAAGGCTGCTTCCCCTGCGGGATGTGGAATTTTTGCGGGCGGTGACGCTGTTTGCCCTGAATCTGCTGGGGGATATCCTCATGCGGCAGATTTACCAGTACCTGTACGATGCCAACAGCCGCGGCTCTAAGGCGGCGGACTTTCTGCGGGTGGTGACCCGGAAGATGACCGGCATCCGGGCAGAGCCCCTGGACATGGTCCAGCGGGACAGGCGCATCAATATCGCCATCATCGGCGCGGGCCGGGTGGGCGCGGGGCTGGCCGCGGACCTGGCCAGCAATCCCCAGGCGGCCTACACCGCCAAATTCTTTGTGGACATTGACCGGAACAAAATCGGCCGCTCCATCAACGGCGTGCCGGTGTTTTCCGACGACGAGGCGGACGAGCGGATTTTCCGGGATTACAACATCCAGGAGGTGGTCTTTGCCATCCCCAGCGCCACGGCGGAGCGGAAAAAGGAGCTCTATACCCAGTACCAGAAAACCGGCTGCAAGCTGAAAACCTATGACTACCCCACCACCCAGGCGGTGGGCGGCAAACGGAGCCTCCGGGAATTCGACGCGGAGGAGCTGCTGTTCCGGCAGGCTTCCGAAATCCTCACCGAGGAGACCAAGGCCTACTACCGGGGCAAGACCGTGCTGATTTCCGGCGGCGGCGGCTCCATCGGCAGCGAGCTCAGCCGTCAGATTGCCAAAATCGGTCCCCGGCATCTGGTGATTCTGGATGTGTACGAAAACGGGGCCTACGATATCCAGCAGGAGCTGAAAATCCGTTACCCCAGCCTGAAGCAGTCGGTGGAGATTGTGACCGTTCTGGACCGGGGGCAGCTGGAAAAGGTCTTCGCGGAGTACCGGCCCGACGTGGTGATTCACGCCGCGGCCCACAAGCACGTGCCGCTGATGGAAACCAACTGCTGCGAGGCGGTGAAAAACAACGTCTTTGGCACCAAGAACCTGCTGGACGTGGCGGAAAAATATGGCTGCGCCAAGTTTATTATGGTCAGCACCGACAAGGCGGTGAACCCCACCAACGTCATGGGGGCCACCAAGCGGATGTGCGAAATGGAGGTGCTGAGCCACCAGGGGAACATGAACTGCTCGGCGACCCGGTTTGGAAACGTGCTGGGCAGCAACGGAAGCGTCATTCCCCTCTTTAAACGGCAGATTATGTACGGCGGGCCCGTGACATTGACGGACAAGCGGATTATCCGCTACTTTATGACCATTCCGGAGGCCGCCCAGCTGGTGCTCACCTCCGGGGCCTTTGCCAAGCACGGGGAGCTGTTCGTGCTGGACATGGGCAAGCCCGTGCACATTCTGGAGCTGGCGGAAAACATGATTCGCCTCAGCGGCTTTGAGCCATACCGGGATATCGACATTGTGGAAACCGGCCTGCGCCCCGGGGAGAAGCTCTATGAGGAGCTTTTGGTCAAAACCGAGGAGCTGGACAGAACCGACAACGCCCAGATTTTCGTGGAGCGGGACAAGCCCCTGGACCCGGCGAAAATCGCGGAAAAGCTGGAAATTCTGGCTAAGGCTGCCGCAACCGACGACGACGAAACCTGTCGCCGGGCCTTAAAGCAGACCGTCGAAACCTTCCGGGACCCGGAGGAGGTCAACGCCCGCGCCGCACAGGCCCGGGAAATGCAGGAGGTCCAATAACCCAACCGCCCGTTTTGGGCGGTTGTTTTGTTTGGCTCCCCTGGAAGAGGAGCCAAGGGCTTGTACGAATTCGCCCGGGCTTTTTCATCCCGCCAGTCTGTACCGCACCTCATTCGCCGCCCTGTTCGGGCGGCACCTTCCCCGGAGGGGAAGGTTAAGGAAGCTTCCCCTCCGGGGAAGCTGGCAGGGCGAAGCCCTGACTGATGAGGGGCGGT
>OIZI01000562.1_pt1 | contig 18416 bp, 12 predicted proteins | sample 1588441 | NCBI WGS metagenome assembly OIZI01 (sample SAMN03283284) | human gut metagenome | biome: human-associated habitat; material: feces | host: Homo sapiens | place: Peru | collected 2012 | reverse complement strand
CCACAAGATTTTCATGGGCCCGGAGGAGAGTATGCAAATTCAGTCCAATCTGGGCAGCGATATCTGCATGGCCTTTGACGAGTGCATCGAAAACCCGTCCCCCCGGGACTATGTCCAGAAAAGCGTAGACAGAACCTATCGCTGGCTGGTTCGCTGCAAGGCGGAAAATGCCCGGCTCAACAGTCTGCCGGATACGGTGAATCCCCACCAGATGCTCTGGGGCATCAACCAGGGCGGCACCTATCCGGACATCCGCATTGACCACATGAAGCGCATTGCGGACCTGGACCTTCCCGGCTATGCCATCGGCGGTCTGGCGGTGGGGGAGACGGCCCAGGAGATGTATGACATCATTGAGGCCGTGGAGCCCTTTATGCCCGCGGACAAGACCCGGTATCTGATGGGTGTGGGAACGCCTACCAACATCATTGAATCCGTGGCCCGGGGCGTGGACTTCTTTGACTGCGTGATGCCTGCCCGGAATGCCCGCCATGCCCGGCTTTTTACCTGGGAGGGGGCCATCAATCTGAAAAACGCCAAGTATCAGCTGGACGACAGCCCCATTGACCCCCAGTGCGACTGCCCGGTCTGCCGCCGCTATTCCAAGGCCTATATCCGGCACCTGTTTGTGTCGGATGAGATGCTGGCCATGCGCCTGTCCGTTATGCATAACCTGTATTTTTACAACAAGCTGATGGAGCGGATTCGGGAAGCTCTGGATGCGGGCACCTTTGCCCAGTTCCGGCAGGAATACTCGGAAAAGCTGGCAAGAAGAATTTGACGGATGGCGCTAAAAGGGCAGACCCTGGGAATTTGATGCGTTCTAAAACAAATCTTAAACATTCCGGTTCTTAATTTTTGGTATCGTCTGTTGAAAAATTTGTGAATCCATGCTATAATTCATCCAGTTTACGCAAGGCCCGCGATATTCAATCCAGGGCCCGGAAGAAAATCAAGGAGGCAACATGGGCATTTTTTCCCAAAAGAATAACAAATCGTGTTGGCCCAAGGTGCTTCCTCTGTTCCTGGCGCTGCTTCTGACCGTGCAGGTGTTTCCGTTTTCCGCTCTGGCGGAGGAAGGCGAGGAGGCAGCCGTTTCCCAGGAGGAGACGACCGCGGACGAGCACTTTTTCCCGGACTACACCCTGGATGATTATGGGGATGTCCTGTACGGTTCCGGCACCATTAAGGATAACGGCTGCAGCGTGTGCTGTATGGCCAGCGTGGCTACATACCTCACCGGCCACCAGTATTACCCGGATGAGCTGGCCAAGTGGTTTGGTTCAAAGGCGGAAAACAATGTAGACAGAATCCGCTATATGGCCAAGGCTCTGCAGCTGCCCATGACGGAGGCGGAGAACTATAATTTTGTCAAGGAAGCTCTTTGGGAGGGCAAGGTTGTCATTCAGCTGATGAACGGTAATTCGCTGTTTACAAACTCCCAGCATTTTATCCTTTTGAAGGGCTTTAACGAAGAGGGCAAGATTATGGTCTATGACCCCTCTAATTCCAACCGCAAGAGCTGGCGACTGTCTGATAAGTTCGAAAATGGCTTTACCACAGACGAAATCTGCTGGGGCTATGATGGCGCGTTTATCTTCAACCCCGCAAAAATGCCGGAGGACCCCTTTATTTACGAGCCCCCTGTGCGTGAGTATGTAGAGCCCAGATACGGCAGCCTGAAGCTGACGGACGACGAAACCAAACTCCTTGCCAGGCTTATCTGGGTCGAGGCCCGGGGCGAGAGCGAGGACGGCCAGCAGGCCATTGCGGAGGTGGTTCTCAACCGTCTGGTCTCCGGCAATTTTGGCTCCTCCATCACCGCAATGATCAACGACGAAAGCCAGTTTGTACCCCACAAGCTGATTGTAACGGCCAAGCCTGGCCAGGCCCAGTACGAGGCCATCGACCGGGCCCTCTATGGCCCCTATGTGCTTCCCAAGGAGGTCCAGTTCTACGGTCGGGTCCGCACCACAGACAGCGTCTGGGGAGAAATCGGCGGCCACATCTTCTGTTATCCCTGGCATTATTTTGATAACTGATTCTAAAAAGCACCGCGTCCGCGGTGCTTTTTAAATTGCATCTTGCGAAAGAAACAAAAACTTTGTACAATAGAAAAAAACGAGAGGAGACCAACGATGGAAACCTGGCTTGAAAGTGTCTATTCCGACGGCTCTGCCGCCTTTGTGTCCAATCCGACTCCCAAGCTTCATGAAACCGTCACCATTCGCCTGCGGATGTATGCCGATGCCCCTGTGGAGCATGTGGTCCTTCGCTCCACGCCCAATGGCGGAGAGCTGAAGGTGGATATGCACCGGGCGGAGGAAAGAAATGGCCTTGTCTATTGGGAGTGCCCCCTGCAGATGATTGAAAAGCGGATGCAGTATCATTTTTACATTGTCTGCAAGGACGTGATCTATTTCTATACCCAGAAGGAGATCACCACCTACCTTCCGGAGCACAGCTATGATTTTGTCCTGTTGACGGACTATGTGCAACCTGCCTGGGTGAAGAACGCGGTATTTTACCAGATTTTTCCGGAGCGGTTCTGCAATGGAGACCCGACGAACGATGTCAAAACCGGGGAATATTCCCAGGATGGCCACCCCAGCATCCATATGGAGCACTGGGAGGATACGCCCCTAAGCTACGAGCAGGGCCACTGTATGGATTTTTACGGCGGCGACCTGCAGGGCATTCAGCAGAAAATCCCCTATCTCAAGGAGCTTGGGGTAACGGCGCTGTACTTAAACCCCATTTTCTACGCCCCCTCCTGCCATAAATACGATTGCCTGGATTATTTCCATGTGGACCCCCATTTCGGCGGAGACCGGGCCCTGGCGGACCTGAGCCGGGCGCTCCACGAAAACGGCATGAAGCTGATTCTGGATATCTCTATCAACCACACGGGCACGGCGCATCGGTGGTTTAATAAGGACGGCCTCTATTTCCCCAAATCCGAGGGCGCGTATAATAACCCCGATTCTGTGGAGCGGGGCTACTATTTCTTCGACAAGGACAACCATTACCACGGCTGGTGGGACTTAGAATCCATGCCAACTTTGAACTACACCTCCGATTCCCTCCGGGATGTCGTCTATCGGGGAGAGCACTCCGTCCTGAAAAAATGGCTCAAGCCCCCATATTCCATTGACGGCTGGCGCTTCGACGTGGCGGATGTCTTCGCCCGGAACGGAGAGATTCAGCTGGCCCACGAGCTCTGGCCGGAGATTCGCAGGAGCATCCGGCAGGAGAACGACCAGGCCTATATCCTTGCGGAGGACTGGGGGGACTGCGCCCAGTACCTGCAAGGCAGCGAATGGGACTCTCCCATGAATTACTACGGCTGCGGCCGGGTTATCCGCTCCTTCTATGGGGAGCCGGACCTGTTTATGTCACGGAATCCTGTTTTGAAGGCGGTCCGCTACCGTATGACGGCCCAGGATTTGGAGCACCGGGTCATGCAGCATCTCGCGAAACTGCCCTTTGCCCTCTGGGAAAATCAGTTTAATTTGTTCGACAGCCACGATACCCCGAGACTGCACAATAACCCCCAGATTTCCTTTGCGGACTTCCGGGGCGCGGTGCTGTTCCAGTTCCTCTTAACCGGCGCGGCCTCCATCTACTATGGGGACGAGGCGAATATCGACGGCACCATCGACTCCAACGAGGGCTGCCGCTACCCCATGCCCTGGCAGAGAAATTTCCGGACAGGGGAGAGCTACCGGCTCTACAGGGCCATGGCCCACCTGAAGAAAGCCCATCCGGCCCTTTGTGGCGGTGGCATGAAGTTCCTCTACGCCCAGGGGGATGTGTTCTCCATCGCCAGATTCTCCGGGGATGACACGGTCGTCGGCGTGATTTCCAAATCCGACCGGGAAGAAACCGTCCGTCTCCCGCTGGCAGCTCTGGGAGCAAAGGCCCCGGCTTCCTCGGAAGACCTGCTGGGCATGCCCCTTACCTGGAAGCCCGGCGACAGCAAATCCATCCTTTTGACCGTCCCGCCCCACGGAAGCCTCCTTTTTTCGTGCGCACGGAAAGTGTGAGATTCGCCCGAAACATTCGCTTTTTACACGAATGTTTCGGGCACTTTTTGTATACATTGCTGATTCACAAAATTTTTAGTAAGCCTACGCTAATTTTTTGAGAGAATTATTCATGCTCAAAATGAGCATATTGCATGAAAATTAGTAATATTTTACAAATGAGACGAAGGTGAGTTGCGAAAAGCTGTGAAATTTGTTATAATCAAACCGCCTATTTCGAAGGGGGAATATGATATGCTGAATGAATCCTATTACCGGAAAACAGATGAGATCATCGCCCATTACGGCAAGGAGCCCAAGGCGCTGATTCCCATTATGCAGGATGTTCAGGCGGAATACCGCTACCTGCCCGGTGAGCTCCTCTCCTACATCGCCAGCCAGATTGGCATAACCGAAACCAAGGCCTACAGCGTGGCCACCTTCTACGAGAACTTTTCGTTTGAAGCCAAGGGTAAATACGTCATTAAGGTATGCGACGGCACGGCCTGCCATGTGCGCCACTCTACCCCTGTACTGGAGGCGCTTTGGAAGGAGCTGGGCCTGAGCAAGAAAAAGCACACCACCGATGACATGATGTTCACGGTGGAAACCGTTTCCTGCCTGGGTGCCTGCGGTCTGGCACCGACGATGATGGTCAACGAACAGGTCCATCCGGCGATGACTCCGGAAAAGGCCCTGGCACTGATTGCGGAATTGAGAGGTAAAGGCTGATGATCCAGAATATTGAAGATCTGTCCCGGGATCGGGAAAAAGCCGTTGCGGAAATGAACGGCTATGACTGCCGTGTGCTGGTCTGTTCCGGTACCGGCTGTATTGCCACCGGCTCCAACAAAATCCATGCCCTTTTGAAGGATCTGATTGCCGATGACCCGGCCATCGACCTGGAATTTGCCCCCCACGACAGCCACGATCGGCCCAATATCGGTGTTAAAAAGACCGGCTGCCAGGGCTTCTGCGAGCTGGGCCCCCTGGTCCGCATCCAGAAGGGGGACAAGGTTGTCCAGTACGTCAAGGTTCAGCCAGACGACTGTAAGGAAATCTATGAACGCACCATTCTCGGCGGCGACGTGATTGAGCGCCTGCTGTACCATAAGGGCGAAAAGAAGTATGTCCAGCCCGACGAGATTCCCTTCATTGCCAAGCAGACCCGGATTGTTCTGGAAAACTGCGGCAAGCTGGATGCGGAGTCTCTGGATGAATACCTGGCTGCCGGTGGCTTTAAGGCCCTGGAAAAGGCAATGTTCCAGATGGACCGGGACCAGGTCATTGACGAAATCGATAAGTCCGGACTCCGCGGCCGTGGCGGCGGCGGCTTCCCCGCGGGCAAGAAGTGGAAGCAGGTGGCCCGCCAGAAGGATCCCATCCGCTATGTGGTCTGCAACGGCGACGAGGGCGACCCCGGTGCCTTTATGGACGGCTCCGTTATGGAGGGTGACCCCTTTAAGCTGATTGAGGGCATGATGATTGCGGCCTACGCGGTCCGCTCCTCCGACGGCTATATCTACGTCCGGGCGGAGTACCCCATGTCCGTCGCCCGTCTGCGCCATGCCATCGCCCTTCTGGAGGAGCGGGGGCTGCTGGGTGACAATATTCTGGGCTCCGATTTCTCCTTCCGGCTGCATATCAACCGGGGCGCGGGCGCGTTCGTCTGCGGCGAGGGCTCGGCGCTGACGGCTTCTATCGAAGGCAATCGCGGTATGCCCCGTGTCAAGCCTCCCAGAACCGTGGAAAAGGGCCTGTGGGAGCGCCCCACCGTGCTGAACAACGTAGAAACCTACGCCAATGTCCCCAAGATTATCCTGCAGGGCGCGGACTGGTATCGCTCCATCGGCACCGCCGGAAGCCCCGGCACCAAGACCTTCTCCTTGACCGGTGCCATTGAAAATACGGGCCTGATTGAAGTCCCCATGGGTTCGACCCTCCGAGAGATTATCTTCGATATCGGCGGCGGCCTGAAAAACGGTTCCACCTTTAAGGCAGTCCAGATTGGCGGCCCCTCCGGCGGCTGTCTGACGGAAAAGCATCTGGACGAGCCGCTGGACTTTGACTCCGTGAAGAAGTTCAATGCTATCGTGGGCTCCGGCGGCATGGTGGTTATGGATGAGCACACCTGTATGGTGGAGGTCGCCCGGTTCTTCATGTCCTTTACCCAGCGGGAGTCCTGCGGCAAGTGCGTTCCCTGCCGGGAGGGTACCAAGCGGATGCTGGAGATTCTGGAAAAGATTGTGGCGGGCAACGGCGAAATGGAGGACCTGGATAAGCTGGAGGAGCTGGCAACCATGGTCAAGACCATGGCCCTGTGCGGCCTTGGAAAGTCCGCGCCTCTGCCGGTTATCTCCACTTTGAATACCTTCCGAGACGAGTACATCGAGCACATCGTGGATAAGAAGTGCCGCGCCAAGGTCTGTACAGCACTGAGGAAATATGTCATCAACCCGGACTTCTGTAAGGGCTGCGGCAAGTGCGCCCGGAACTGCCCGGTGAACGCTATCTCCGGCAAGGTCAAGAACCCGTACCATATCGATCCCACCGTCTGCATCAAGTGCGGCTCCTGTAAGGAAAACTGCGCCTTCGATGCCATCTATGTAGAAGCGTAAGGAGGCAAGCCATGGGAACTATGACGATTAACGGTAAAAAAGTTGAGTTTACCGATGAAAAAAATGTTCTGACCATTATCCGCAAGGCCGGCATCGATATGCCCACCTTGTGCTACCATTCCGAGCTCAGCACCTTCGGTGCCTGCCGCCTGTGTACGGTGGAGAATGACCGGGGCCAGTGCTTTGCCTCCTGCTCCGAGGAGCCCAGGGACGGCATGGTGATCTATACCCATACCGAGCGCCTGCGCCGCCACCGGAAGCTGATTATTGAGCTGCTGCTGGCTGCCCACTGCCGGGACTGCACCACCTGTGTGAAGTCCGGCGAGTGCGTTTTGCAGGATCTGGCCCATAAGATGGGGGTCCGGGAGGTCCGCTTCCAGGATTACAAGGAAATGAAGCCTGTGGACTACAGCTCTCCTGCCATTGTCCGGGACCCCAATAAGTGCATTCTCTGCGGCAACTGCGTCCGGGTGTGCAGCGAAATTCAGGGTGTTGGCGTTCTGGGCTTTGCCCACCGTGGCACTGACGCGGAGGTAACCCCTGCCTTTAATAAAAAGCTGTCTCAGACCCAGTGCGTCAGCTGCGGCCAGTGCCGGGTGTACTGTCCCACGGGAGCCCTGACCATCCGTACCCACCTGGATGAGGTCTACGCCGCTTTGGGTGACCCCAATACCCGGGTCATTGCCCAGATTGCCCCCGCCGTCCGGGTGGCGGTTGGCGACGCGTTTGGCCTGCCCAACGGCGAAAACGCCATGGGCAAGGTGGTTGCATCCCTGCACGCCATGGGCTTTGACGAGGTATTCGACACCAGCTATTCTGCGGACCTGACGGTTATGGAGGAGTCCGCTGAATTCCTGGACCGGGTGCAAAACGGCGGAAAGCTGCCGCTGCTTACTTCCTGCTGCCCCGCCTGGGTGAAGTTCGTGGACAACGAATTCCCGGAGATGAAAGAAAATGTCTCCACCTGCCGCTCCCCCCAGGGCATGTTCTCCGCGGTTATCAAGGAGTACTACCGTGACCCTGCCCATGCGGCCGGGAAGAAGACCTTTGTGGTCTCCATTATGCCCTGCACCGCCAAGAAGATGGAGGCCGTCCGCCCCAACTCCTATACCCATGGGGAGCGGGATACGGACGTGGTCCTGACCACTACCGAGCTGACCCGGATGATTAAAAACTTTGGCATTGCCTTTGATAAGATTGAGCCCGAGGCCTGCGACATGCCCTTTGGCCTGTCCTCCGGCGGCGGTGTCATTTTCGGCGTCACCGGCGGCGTTACCGAAGCCGTGCTGCGCCGCCTGGCTGCGGACCATGACCCGGCAACCCTGAGCGCCATTGCCGCTTCCGGCATCCGTGGCGACGAGGGCATCAAGGAAGCCACCATTCCCTATAGCGGCATGGATGTAAAAATCTGCGTGGTCTCCGGTCTGGCCAATGCCCGGAAGGTGATGGAACAGGTGGAGTCCGGGGAAAAGGAATATCACCTCATTGAGGTGATGGCCTGCCGCCGCGGCTGCATCATGGGTGGCGGACAGCCCATCCCCGCCGGCCCCAGACACAAGGCTGCCCGTGCCAAGGGCCTGTACAAGGCCGATAAGGATCGCATCATCCGCAAGTCCGACGAGAATCCCCTGATGGACGTATTCTACAACGGATACTTTAAGGACAAGGCCCACGAGTTACTGCACAATCACGAATAAAAACTTGCCCCCTCCCGTGAAAAGCGGGAGGGGGCAAAAATAGTTACCAGTCCGGTGTGAGCCGGGACTTTAAGGGGCAGTTGCGGAAGATTTCATGGGTGATGGCCTTGTATTCCAATACATCCGTTGTTTTGCGCAGGCGTTTTCCCGGCTTTTCCGCATTGTCAAACCGGCACAGAAGATAGCGCCAGTTTTCCTTTAACCGGAACATGGCGTTCCGGGAGCCTCCGAAAACCTCGGTATAAGCCTCCAGAAGTTCGTCGAAAAAGGCCTCCAGGGCGGGGGCAGTTGTGCCCCCTGGGCTCAGCATCCCCGGGTCTCCAATCAGTCCCCGGCCCAGCATCACCCGGTCCACAGCCGGAAAGCGCCGGGAAAAGAGAGCGATGTCCTCCGAAGAGCAGAGGTTTCCATTGTAGCAGACGGGATTTTTGCTATGTGTCAGCGCCTCCTGAAAGGCTTCCATACGGACGGTCCCCTTGTAAAAGTCCTTCCGCACCCGGGGATGGACAATCAGCAGGGAGACCGGGTATCGGTTGTAGATTTCCAGGAGTCGGGAAAATTCCTCCGGGTCTTCTACACCCAGCCGGGTTTTCAGGGAGATGGGCAGGGGGGCCGCAGCGTAAATCCGCTCCAGAAACCGGTCCAGACTGTCCGGGTCCCGCAAAAGCCCGGAGCCCTTTCCCTTGGAAAAAACCGTTCCCGAGGGGCAGCCTAGATTTAAGTTTACTTCCTTGTAGCCCCGGTCCAGGCACTGCTGGGCGGCCCAGAGAAAATCCTCCGGGTTCTTCCCCAGAATCTGGGGTACCGCCAGAAATTTCTCCGTGTCCGCAAAGGGCAGCTCCCGGGCCTCCCGGGGTGTCAGGCTGCGGTGGACGGTGGGGGAGAAGAAGGGCATATAGTATTTGTCAATTCCTGGAAAGTACCTGTGGTGCAGGTGCCGGTAGACGCTATCCGTCAGCCCCTCCATGGGGGCAAAGTAAAATTCCATAATATACCTCAAAAAATAGAGGCTGCCAGAAAGCAGCCTGTCATTGCGAACCGGCGCGCGCACTGGTGTGGCAATCCCCCGGATCTTCAAATAAACGGGAGACGACCATACCAGTGACTCGCTCACCGGTTCACAGAGACAAGCTTTTCTAACAGCCTCTGAATCTTTAGATTTCCATAATCACAGGCAGAATCATGGGATTTCGCTTGGTGGTCTTGAAGAGATAGCCGCTGATGTCGTTCTTAATGGCGGACTTGATGGCGGACCAATCTCGCACCCGCTTGCGCTGGCAGCGGTCGATGGCATCCATGGCCACCTGACGCAGCTCATCCATCAGCTCCTCGGACTCCTTGACATAGATGAAGCCCCGGGTGATGATATCCGGGCCGGAGACCACGCTGCCGTCCTGACTGCTCAGATTGACGCAGACCACAATCATGCCGTCCTGGGCCAGATGCTTCCGGTCCCGCAGAACCACGCTGCCCACATCGCCCACGCCGGTGCCGTCTACGAAGACCTTCCCCGCGGGAACGGTGCCGTTTACCTTGCAGGATTTGCCGGTGAACTCAAACACAGTTCCGATTTCACCAATGTGAATGTTCCGGGGATTCATGCCCATGGACTGTGCCAGCTTGGCGTGAATCTGCAGGTGCCGCTGCTCGCCGTGGAGGGGCAGGAAGAACCGGGGCTTTACCAGGGCATGGACGATTTTCAGCTCCTCCTGGCAGGCGTGGCCGGATACGTGCAGGCCCTCGCTCTTTTCGTACACCACGTCGGCACCCTTGCGGTAGAGCTCGTTGATAATCCGGGAAATGGCCTTTTCGTTGCCGGGGATGGCGGAGGCGGAAATAATGATCCGGTCTCCGGAGGTGATGTCCACCTGCTTGTGGGTGGAGAAGGCCATCCGATACAGGGCGGACATATTTTCGCCCTGGGAACCGGTGGAGACAATCACCAGCTTGTTTTTCGGGATGCTCTTAATGGTATTCAGGTCCACAATTGTGCCCTGCTTGACCTTCAGATAGCCCAGCTCCTGGGCAACCTTCAGCATATTTTCCATGCTCCGCCCGGTGACGGCCACCTTCCGGCCATAGCGCTGGGCGGTGGAAATCACGCTCTGAATGCGGTGCATGTTGGAAGCGAAGGTGGTGATGATAATCCGCTGGTCGCAGTTGCGGAATTGCCGGTCCAGGCTCTCGGCAACCACGTTTTCGCTGGGGGTATAGCCCGCCCGCTCCACATTGGTGGAGTCGGCCAGCAGGGCAAGAACCCCCTGGTTGCCCAGCTCGCCCAGACGGGCCAGGTCCATCATGCCGTCGGCGGAGGTGGGGTCAATTTTAAAATCGCCGGTCATCACCACGGTGCCCACGGGGGTCTTGATGGCAAAGGCCACCGCGTCGGCAATGGAGTGGTTGACGTGGATGAATTCCACGCTGAAGCAGCCTGCCTTGACAACGTCTCCGGGCTTGTGGGTGACGAGCTTGACGGTATCCGCCAGATGGTGCTCTTCCAGCTTTAGCTTAATCAGGCCATTGGTCATGGCGGTGCCATGGATGGGGCAGTTGACCTGCTTCATGCAGTAGGGGATGGAACCGATGTGGTCCTCGTGGCCGTGGGTGATGAACATGCCCCGCAGCTTCTTCTGGTTGGCCACCAGATAGGAAAAGTCGGGAATCACCAGGTCTACGCCGTACATGTCCTCCTCCGGGAAGCCCACGCCGCAGTCCACCACAATCATGTCTCTGCCGTATTCCAGAACGGTAATGTTTTTACCGATTTCGTCCAATCCACCCAGGGGGATAATTTTCAGTTTTTCAGCCAATTTGTGTAATAGCTCCTTTCAAAATACGTAAAAATGGTAAAATTACATAGCAAACAAAGCAGCCGCGCCGGGAAAAGAAGGCCCTGAAAACGCCGTTTTTCACCGGGAAACGCCCGCGTATATTCCAAAAAGATCAGCCCCACGCCGCAAAAACGGCAATTATGCCTTGAACGTCTGTCGCCTGCGCGCCCGGAGGCATACGCGAAGGGTTCAAGGGAAAGGGGCTTCCTCTGGCGGCACATCCGTGCCTGTCTCTTTTGTCTGCCGGGTCTGCCTACCCGCGCAATTCGCAATATAGTATAGCACAACTTTCCCCAAAAGTATACATTTATTTTTCGTAAACATTTTGAGGACGAAAAAGCGCAGAAAAACAGTTGCCATTGGCAACTTGTTTTGATATAATAATAAAACCTATCACCGCACACGGAAAGGAGCCCGGATATGGGAAAAAAGCTGGAGCATTTGCTCAGGCCTGGGAAGGGCGTTTACTTTATCATCCTCTTTGGCTTCTGTGGCCTTTCGTTCTTAACGGGCCGCACCTGGCTGGGTGTGGGAGAGTTGGTGGTGGCACTGCTGACACTGACGTTCTATCTGGTGGAGCGGCAATACCGCAAGCGCGCGCTGCAGCAGTTCCTGCAGTCCGACCCGGATTCCCTGGAGAGCGTCTGCAAGGGGGATGGCCCGCTTCCGTCCCTGATGGTGCAGATGGATGACCGGACGGTGGTTTGGGAGAACTACCGTTTTTCCCAGCTTTCCGGCGGCCTGAAGGCCCTGTCGGATGAGAGACTGGAAAATGTACTCCCCGGTGTCACCCTGGATTTCCTGACCGCCGGTAAAAATGAGGCACCCCAGGATGTGACCTTGGGCCAGTGCCGCTACAGAGTATACGGCAGCCTTCTTCGCACAGCCGGAAGCCGACTGGCTGTGCTGTATCTCAGCGATTTGACGGAAATGTACCAGGTGCGGGACGAGTATATCCGCTCCCGCCCTGTGATTGCCATTATCCTCATTGATAATTACGAGGAAATGACCCAGAACCTGACGGAGAGCGCCATTTCCAAGCTCAACGCCAACCTGAACGACACCATTACCCAGTGGACCGAGGATTACCGGGGCCTTCTGCGCCGCCTGGAGCGGAACCGGTTCCTGTTTATCTTTGAGAAGCGGGATTTGGACCGGGCCAAGGCGGATAAGTTCTCCCTTCTGGAAAAGATTCATAAGGTCGCCAGCCCTTCCGGACTGGCCGCCTCCATTTCCATCGGTCTGGGTGTGGATGGCGCGGACTTTGAGGAGGGCTACAGCTTTGCGGCTCTGAGCATTGAAATGGCCCTGAGCCGGGGCGGTGACCAGGCGGTGATCAAGGACCGATTTAATTTCGATTTCTACGGAGGCCGCAGCAAGGAGACGGAGTACCGCAGCAAGGTCCGGTCCCGGGTGACGGCCAACTCCATGATGGAGCTGATTGCCCAGAGCGACCATGTGTTTATCATGGGACACCGTAGTGCGGATTTGGATTCCCTGGGTGCGGCGGTCGGCATCAACTGCCTGTGCCGGAAGAAGGGGAAGAAGGCCAGCATTGTCATCGATTTGGAAAACAACGCCTGTCCCAGACTTTTGGAGGAGCTGCGCAACGTGCCGGAATACCGGGATGTGTTCCTCTCCGGCCAGGATGCGCTGCTTGCCTGTGACAACAAGAGCATCCTGATTGTGGTGGATACCAACCGCCCGGACCAGGTGGAGTTCAAACCCCTCCTGGAGGCCATTTCTAAGGTCTGCGTGGTGGACCACCACCGGCGGGCGGCGGATTATATTAACCCCGTGGTTGTCAACCTCCACGAGACCTACGCCTCTTCGGCATCTGAGCTGGTGACGGAGCTGGTGACCTATGCCGTGGAGAGCCGGGACGTTTTGCCCATCGAGGCCAAGAGCCTGATGGCAGGTATCTGCCTGGATACCAAGTTCTTTAACGTCCGTACCGGCGAACGCACCTTTGAGGCCGCGGCGGTCCTGCGCCGTCTGGGGGCCGACACAACGGAAGTAAAGTTATTGTTGCAGAACGACTTCCATGATACGCTGGAAAAGTATCAGATTATCAAGGAAGCCAAGCTCTACCGGGACGATTTGGCCATTGCCGCTCTGGATGTGCCGACCAACCGGATTCTGGCTGCTCAGGCAGCGGACGAGCTATTAAACATTTCCGGCATCACCGCCTCCTTCGTGCTCTATCCCGACGGAGACGTTACGATCATTTCTGCCCGCAGCATCGGCACGGCCAACGTGCAGATGATTCTGGAACCCCTGGGGGGCGGCGGCAACGCGGCCACCGCGGGCGCGCAGATGCAGGGCGTTACCGTAAAGGATGCATTGGATAAACTGATTGCGTCGATTGACGCTTTCTATGAAGAATAAGGAGAATTGGAAAAATGAAAGTTATTTTGTTGCAGGATGTTCGTGGAAAGGGCAAGAAGGGCCAGATGCTGGAGGTTTCCGACGGCTACGCCCGGAACTATATGCTGCCCAGAAAAATCGCCATCGAGGCGACCGCCGATGCGGTGAACACCATGCGTATGAACGATAAGGCCACCCAGGAGCGCATTGCCAAGGAAAAGGCCGAGGCCATGGAAACCGCCAAGAAGCTGCGGGAGATGACCGTCACCGTTATGGCCAAGGGCGGCGGCAACGGCCGTCTCTTCGGCTCCATCACCAACCAGGAAATTGCCGATGCTTTGAAGGCAAAAACCGGCATCAATCTGGATAAGCGGAAGATTGTCATTGCCGATGCCATCAAGAATGTGGGCACCTATACCGTGACCTGCAAGCTGGGCTATGAGATTACCGCCCCTCTGACTGTAAAAATCGAGGAAGCGTAATCCTATTAAATAATTTCACTTGCGCGAAGGAGAGAAACTATGGATGAAGAATTGATGGCCAAACAGCAGCCCCAGTCGTTGGAGGCGGAGCAGGCCGTATTGGGCTCCATTCTCATCGATAGCCGGTGCGTGACGGAGGTCATCGGGATTCTGAAGCCGGAGGATTTTTACCAGGAACAGAACCGGGAGATCTATGAAACGGTCTATACCATGTTCAATTTCTCCGAGACCATCGACCCCGTTACCATTTTGGATAAGCTGAAGGAGCTGGGCTACTATCACGATAACTCTCGGGAGTACGTGATGCAGCTCATGGAAATCACCCCGACCGCCGCAAATGTGGTCAGATATGCCAATATCGTCCAGGAAAAGGCAATGCTTCGCGGCCTGGGCCAGGCGGCGGGAGATATCTCCCAGATGGTCTATGAGCAGATGGGCACTGCCGGGGAGATCCTGGAATCAGCGGAGAAAAAAATCTATGCCCTTCGAAAGGGCGAGCGGGGCGACAGCCTGGAGCACATCGGCACCACCCTGCACAAGGTTTTTGACCACCTGGATGAGCTTTCCCAGTCGGATTCCGCCATTGCCGGTATGTCCACGGGTCTTAAGGACCTGGACAGCAAGATTAACGGTCTGAACAAGTCGGACCTATTGCTGATTGCTGCCCGTCCTGCCATGGGTAAATCCGCGTTTGCCCTGAATATCGGGGTCAATGTTGCTCATTCCTACAAGAAAACCGTGGCCATTTTCAATTTGGAAATGTCACGGGAGCAGCTGGCAATGCGACTTTTGGCCAACAAGAGCTATGTGGAGCTGCAAAAGCTGGCAACCGGCAAGCTCAGTGACGAGGAGTGGACCAAGCTCTGCATGGCCTCCGACGAGCTCAGCCGTATGGATATCCGAATTGACGACAACCCCACGGTGACCGTTGCGGACATCAACGCAAAGTGCCGCCGCCTGGATAACTTAGGCCTGGTGATTATCGACTACCTGCAGCTGATGCAGGGCTCCGGCTACGGAAAAAACAGCGAAAACCGTGTGGTCGTGGTGGGCGAAATCTCCCGTTCCCTGAAAATCATGGCTAAGGAGCTGAATGTTCCCGTGATTTGCCTGAGCCAGCTGTCCCGTGCGGTGGAAAGCCGGACGGACAAGCGGCCCATTCTGTCGGATCTTCGGGAATCCGGCGCTATCGAGCAGGACGCGGACTCCGTGATGTTCCTCTACCGGGACGAGTACTATAATCCAAACACCGAGGATAAGGGCGTTGCCGAGTGCATCGTGGCGAAAAACCGTCACGGTGAGACCGGCGCGGTCAAGCTCCAGTGGGTGGGCCAGTATCAGTCCTTCGCGGACCGGGAGTGGAAGCATGCTGAGTAAACTGCGGGCCTTCCTGAAAGAATACCGCCTTTTATCCCCCGGGGACAGGGTGACGGTGGCGCTCTCCGGCGGGGCGGACTCTGTGGCGCTCCTGTTTTCACTGTACCTTTTAAAGGAGGAGCTGGACATCACCCTGGAGGCGGCCCATTTTAACCACCATCTCCGGGGGGAGGAGTCGGACCGGGACGAAGCGTTCTGCCGGGATTTCTGTGGGCGCTACGACATTCCCATTCATGTCTCCGGGGCGCGGGTGTCACCCGGAAAGAAGGGCCTGGAGGCTGCCGCCAGAGAGGCACGGTATGCCTTCCTCCGGGGACTCCCGGGAAAGGTGGCCACGGCCCACACCGCTGACGACAACGCCGAAACGGTGCTGCTCCGCCTGCTTCGGGGCACCGGGCTCAAAGGCCTGGGGGCCATCGCCCCTGTCAGCGGAAATGTAATCCGCCCGATGCTCTCCGTCACCCGCCGGGATGTGGATGCCTTTCTGAAGGAATACCATCTTCCTCATGTGGAGGATAGCTCCAATGGGGAAAACGCCTTTTTGAGAAACCGAATCCGGCACCGGGTGATGCCGCTGCTCTATGGGGAAAACCCCAGAATCGGGGAGAACCTTTCGGCTTTGGCCCTGACCCTTCGCCAGGATGAGGCCTTTTTGCAGTCGCTGCTTCCGGAGAAAATGCCCCCCGTATCTCAATTGCAGACCATGGCCGCCCCGCTTCGGCGGCGGCTGTTGGAGCGCTTTTTGAAGGAAAATGGGGTGAAGGAGCCGGAACAGGTCCATATTTTGCAATTGGAAACCCTGGTGTTTCACTGGAACCCCTCGGCATCTATGCGGTTTCCCGGCGGGGTGACCGTTGCCCGGGAATATGACAGCCTGGTAAGGCGAGAGCAGGGAAGGTCCCTTTCTACCCACCGCCTGAGCTGCCCGGGACGCACGGAAATTCCGGAACTGGGGGCAGCTGTGGTGTGCAGCTTTGCCCAGGACCTTTCGGAAACGGCAGACGGCTTTCTGGTGCAGCCCCGGGGGGCACTCTACTTGCGCGGCCGAAAAGAGGGGGATAGCATCACCCTTTCCGGCGGCACAAAGACGCTTAAAAAATTGTATATCGACCGCAAGATTCCCGCTGCCCAGCGCCCGCTTGTACCGGTACTGGCGGATGAAGAGGGCGTTCTGGCGGTTTTCGGCCTGGGGGTCCATGAGGGCCGCAGGGCCTTGGCGCTTCCCGCTGTGCGGGTGCGGCTGAGTCAAAACAACCAAGAGGAAACAAACGGAGGTTCGGAGTATGGAAAATGATATTTTAAAGGTTCTTTTCACTGAGGAGCAGATTCGCGCGCGCATTCAGGAACTGGGGGAGGAGCTCACCAGAGACTATCAGGACAAGGACCCGGTGATTGTCGGCGTGCTCAAAGGCGTTGTTGTCTTTTACGCGGACATGATTCGGCAGATTAAAGTCCCCTGCCAGATGGACTTCATGTGGATTTCCTCCTATGCGGGCACCACCTCTACAGGAACAATGGAGGTCAAGCGGGACATTTCCAGCGATATCCAGGGCCGCCATGTGCTGATTCTGGAGGATATCTACGATACCGGCAATTCTCTGGACTTTACCTATCGGCATCTGCTTTCCAAGAACCCCGCTTCCTTAAAAATCTGCACCTTCCTGGACAAGCCCGAGCGCCGGAAGCCCGGCATCACCCTGAAGCCGGACTATGTGGGCTACCGGGTGCCCAACGAATTTGTGGTGGGCTATGGCCTGGACTACAACGAACATTACCGGAACCTTCCGTATATCGGCGTTTTGAAGCCGGAAGTATACGGCGTATAACGGAAAAATAAGGAGTTTCTGAATTTGAATTATAAAAAATTAATCCCCACGGTGCTGTATCTGGCGGTGCTGTTTCTGGTCCTCTCCTGGGCCAGCGGGCTGATGACCTCAACCGTCAGCGCGGTGCCCTATTCCCAGGTCGTGGACCTGTTGGAGCAGGAGCAGGTCAAAAGCTTTGTCATTCGGGACAATTCCATTACCCTGGAGCTTAATACCCCTGTGGGCGGCAAGACGGAGTTAAAGGCGAACCTTGCGGACCGAGACCTGTTTTTCCGGGAAAACGGGGACCTGATTCGGGAGCAGACCGAGAAGGGTGTGCTGCTGAGCTATGATGTGGCCCCAGACAAGGGCTTCTCTGCCTATGATTTCATTCTCCCACTGCTGATTGTCGGCGCGGTGCTGCTGGTGCTGTGGACGGTACTCATGGGCCGGATGAACGGCAGCAATCCCATGGCGAATTTCGGTAAGGCGCGGACGGTGCTTGGGGTGCCGGACGGCAAAAAGGTCACCTTTGCGGATGTGGCCGGTGCGGACGAGGAAAAGGAGGAGCTGCAGGAGATTGTAGACTTCCTTCGAAACCCCGGAAAGTTTACCGAAATCGGTGCCCGCATTCCCCATGGCATCCTTCTGGTGGGCCCTCCGGGTACCGGCAAGACCCTGCTTGCCCGTGCGGTAGCGGGGGAGGCGGGGGTCCAGTTCCTGTCCATTTCCGGCTCTGATTTTGTTGAAATGTACGTGGGTGTCGGTGCCAGCCGTGTCCGGGATCTGTTCGAACAGGCCAAGAAGCTGGCCCCGGCCATTGTGTTCATTGATGAAATCGACGCGGTGGGCCGCAAGCGGGGCACCGGCCTGGGCGGCGGCCATGATGAAAAGGAGCAGACTTTGAACCAGCTCCTGGTTGAGATGGACGGCTTCGGCCACACCGAGGGCATCATCGTCCTGGCGGCCACCAACCGTCCGGACATTCTGGACCCGGCGCTGCTGCGGCCCGGCCGGTTTGACCGGCAGATTCAGGTCAACCGACCCGATGTGAAGGGCCGGGAGGAGATTCTGAAGGTCCATGCCAAGGACAAGAAGCTGGACGATACCGTCAGCCTGCGGACAGTTGCCCGGGCAACCTCCGGCTTTACCGGCGCGGACCTGAGCAACCTATTAAACGAGGCGGCCATTATGGCGGCCCGCGGGGACCGGCT
>OIZI01000557.1_pt1 | contig 18543 bp, 24 predicted proteins | sample 1588441 | NCBI WGS metagenome assembly OIZI01 (sample SAMN03283284) | human gut metagenome | biome: human-associated habitat; material: feces | host: Homo sapiens | place: Peru | collected 2012 | reverse complement strand
CAGCAGCATCCCCGCCGCGAACATCGCCAGCGTGTACTGCGCCATTGTAGAGAAGGTGAACCAGAAGCTTGACTGGTTCGTCAGGTATAGCTCGAACGGCGCATACACAAGCAGCATGAAGCACAGCGCAAAGGATACCCCAATCCCCGGCAGCATCACCCGGAGAAGTTTGCTTTTCTTTTTGTTATCCATAATTTTCTCCCGAAAAATCCATGATCGGTAGATATAATATAACACGCGCGCTTTTTTGGCAAGCTTGAACGTTGAAGTAAAGCCCCGCACCTTTACTTTCTTACGGGATAAGCTTTATTTTCAAAGTTGAAACAACCAAAATAGTAAAGGAAATTAAAAATAGTAACTGTCGCCATAATAATCGCCGTATTCTCGATTTTGTCTATCGACGTCTGATTCATCATTATCTTCTTCAACGACGATATACTCTATTTGCTTGTTTTTATTCTTTTCTTTCTCTTTTTTGTTGTGTTTAGCTCTCATAATATCGTATCTGATGACCATGCTGAACATACGAAAAGCAAACACTGCGCATGCTCCAGCAAAAATAAGCAAGACTACAGTTTCCATAGTGCTCATAAACCTCCGTACTCTTGTCAACTAATAGTACTATATCACATAACAGTTATAATGAAAAGCTCTTGCCAATGGCGGGAAATCCGCAGAATTGGTATATGAGAGATTCGACCTGCGCCGCAACGCAGGCTGCCTCGGGCTCGAATCTCCGAAACGTCACATTATAAAAGAACTGGAGAGATTCGACCCGCGCTGCGGCGCGGGCTACCTCGGGTTCGAATCTCATAATGCCTCATTATAAAATTAGAACCTCTACTGATGTAGAGGTTCTAATTTTATGGCGGAGATGGAGAGATTCGAACTCTCGAAGAGCTTTTGACCCTTACACGATTTCCAATCGTGCGCGCTCGACCAACTACGCGACATCTCCGTGTTTGCTCAAGAAAAGAAAGTATTAACTTGTCAGCTTGCATATTATAATTCACAAGCGCCGTAAAGTCAAGGAATATTTTTCAATTCTTCGGGAAAGATTATTTTGAAACAATGATCCCCGAAAAAGGACAGCGGAGGGATACGCCGTGAAGATGACGAACGACGAGTATAAGGAATTTGCCGGGCAGCACGCGCCACGCTCAAGGGCGGGGCGAAACATGCTGCGCGCCTTTGTGAGCGGCGGGGCGATCTGCGCCGTCGGTCAGGCACTGACGGATCTGTACCTTTCTCTCGGCATGGAGATGGAAAGTGCCTGCGCGGCCTGCTCCGTGACGCTGATCTTCATCGGCGCGCTTTTGACCGGGCTCGGCGTATATGACGATATGGCGCGCTTTTCCGGTGCGGGCACTCTCGTGCCGATAACGGGCTTTGCAAATTCCGTTGTCGCCCCGGCGATAGAGTATAAGACCGAGGGCATGATCCTCGGCACCGCCGCCAAAATGTTCATCATCTCCGGCCCCGTCATCGTATACGGGATAAGCTCCGGCGTCATCTACGGCATACTGCTGCTGATATTTGGGGCAGCGTAGGAAATACAAAAGGAGAAGCTCATGGGAAAACACGCGAAGAAGAAAACGAACCGTGACGGTCAGACCGAGGTACTGACCGGGCATGACGAGAAAGCGGAAAGGGAAAGCCCGGATCGCCGCCTGTGGGAGCGCGAGTCTGACCGCCCCAACGGCACAAGCGGGAATTACAGCTGAAAAATAAGCGCACTGCAGCACATTATGCAGTGCGCTTATAATTTTTGATCGTCCCGTAGGGACACCACTTATTGAGCTCCACCGTATTTCTTCTCCGCAAGCTCCTTGCTGCATGAGACAAGGCGGCGGATGCTGCGGTCGTTCGCGCTGCGCTCGTTTATGAGTATCCCGAGCGAGCGGTGGCAGCGCGGTTCAAGCGGCAGGGTCTTGATGTTGAACTGCATGTCCTTTGTTACGAGCCTTGACAGGACGCTCACGCCAAGCCCGTGCTCGACCATCGACGCAATGGACGCATCGTCAAGATTCGTGCGCAGGATGTTCGGAGCAACCTTCAGCCCGTTTGCCGTAAAGATAGGCAGTATATCCAGCTCGAAGCCGAGAGAGGGCATGAGAAAGTCTGTCCCCTCGAAAAGCTCGACCGGGTACGCGTCGCCGTCAAAATCACAGTCGGCGGGCAGGATGGCGACGAGCTCATCCTCCATCAGCGGTATCCACGTAAGTCCTTGGCACAGCTCCGGCTGATAGCTCACCATCGCGCAGTCAAGCTCCTCGTTCCTTACCGCCGTGGCCATCTCGTTCATGTCGTTGACCGTGAGCGAGACCTGCGTGTCCGGGCAGAGCAGCCTGAACGCGGAGAGAATGTCCGGGATCCAGTGGCGCGCGATGCTCGAAAATGAGCCGAGCCGCAGTGCCGAGCCGGTCTTGAGCCGCAGCTGATCCGCCTCGCGCTCGAGCGCCGCAGCGGCATCGGCAAAGCCCTTGAGCTTCGGCAGCAGCTCCTGCCCGGTGGGGGAGAGCCGCACTCCGCCCTTGCTGCGTATCAGCAGCGATACGCCGAGCTCATCCTCAAGGGAGTTCATCATGTGCGTGAGCCCGGACTGGGTGTAGCCAAGCTCCGAGGCGGCGGCGGTGAGACTGCCGCGGTCTATCGCGGTCAGAAGCGCGCTTACTTTTTTGCTGTCCATTTCTGCAAATCACTGTCCTTGTCAACTGATGGTAACTATGAGAAAAACTGATTACATATATAATAATATGGGATTTTACGAAATGCAAGTGAAATGTTATTATCTGTAAAAGTCTTGCACTATGATGAAAAAGTTAGTATAATCTAGAAAAGAACAGTAAAAGACAGCTATATTACACGAAAAAATTCCGGAAACTCTACCGGAATTACCGGGAACAAACCCGGGATATATTTTACAGACAGCAGATATGCGGGCAGCACATCCCCCGCATATATCTGTCGGTTTGCCCTGTGGGAACACCCGCGGGGCAAATTATTTTGTGCAAACATGAGAAAATGTATGGAAACTGAGGTTAAGAACTTGCTAAGCATCCAAAACAAATTTAGACAATTTTGTGTAATTTGAATATAAAACCGCAAAAATCCCTGTGAAAAAATTTACTAATCTTGCAAAGTGCATATAAACGGAAGTATAATCACTTCAAGAGAAATAGCAATAGCGCTTTAAGGCGGTATGCGGTTTCCTATTGCTAAAAAAACGGTCATGTAGTAGAATACTATTGCTAAAACTTTAACTTAAAATACGGCGGGGGATTATCCGGTGCAGAGAGTCTTGATCCACATACACGGTATCGTTCAGGGGGTCGGCTTCCGGCCGTTTATCCATAAGCTCGTCAAGGAGCGCGGCCTGAGGGGATATATAAAAAACACCTCCTCCGGGGTCGAGCTTGAGCTGGAAGGGGAGCGCGAAGAGCTTACCGGCTTCATTGAGGATATCCCGCGCCGCGCGCCGAAGCTTGCCGTCATCGAAGCGATGGAGACGGAGTATCTCCCGGACTTGGCTGGCTATGAGGATTTCAGAATTTTGAGCAGCAAAACGGAGGCCTTCCGCAATACGCTCATTTCCCCGGATATATGCATCTGTGACGACTGCCTGCGTGAGCTGAGAACGCCCGGCGACAGGCGTTACCGCTATCCTTTCATCAACTGCACCAACTGCGGCCCGAGGTTCACCATTATAAAGGACGTGCCGTATGACCGGGCAAAGACCTCGATGAGCGCCTTTCCCATGTGCCCGGACTGTGACCGGGAGTATCACGATATTGAGGATCGGCGCTATCATGCCCAACCGGACTGCTGCCCGGACTGCGGCCCGCAGGTGTTCTTTCTGGATGCTGATGGAAACCCAGTGGAGGGCGACGCGATAGAGCTTGCCCGCCAGAGCATCAAGGCAGGGAAGATCATTGCCGTCAAGGGGCTTGGCGGGATACACCTTGCCTGCCGCTGTGATGACGCTTCCATCGTCCGTGAGCTGCGCCGCCGTAAGCAGCGCGATGAAAAGCCTTTCGCGGTCATGTGCCGTGATGCAGACTGCGCGAGAGAAATTTGCCTCGTCTCTGAGGACGAGGAGAAGATACTTGACGGCTTCCGCCGTCCTATCGTCCTGCTGAGAAAGAAGCGGCAGGGGCTGGAGCATATCAGTGAAAACGGATTTATCGGCGTTATGCTGCCGTATACCCCACTGCACTATCTGCTCTTCGGCGACGATATAGATATACTCATCATGACGAGCGCTAATCTTTCCGACACTCCAATGATGTACCGCAACGATGAAGCAGTGGAAAAGCTGCGCGGCATTGCCGACGGCTTCCTGCTGCACAACAGGGATATCCAGACCCGCTGTGACGATTCGCTGTGCTGGGTGCTCGGCGGCGCGGAATACTTTGCCCGCCGTTCAAGGGGCTATGTGCCTTTCCCGATAACCGTCGGGGAGGAGCTGCCGCCGCTGCTTGCCTGCGGCGCGGAGCAGAAAGCGAGCTTCTGCCTGTCAAAGGGGAGCTACGTTTTCCCGAGCCAGCATATCGGTGACCTGAAGAATTTTGAGACGCTGGAAAATTATACCGGACAGATAAAACATTTCCAGCGCCTGTTTGATATAAGACCGCAGGCTGTGGTCTGCGATCTGCACCCGGACTATATGTCCACGGAATATGCTTCTTCGATAGCCGAGGAAGAAAGCCTGCCGCTTATAAAGGTGCAGCACCATCATGCGCACATGGCCGCCTGCATGGCCGATAATGGTCAGAATGGGTCGGTGATCGGCCTTGTGTGGGACGGCACCGGACTCGGTACGGACGGCACGATATGGGGCGCGGAGTGCCTCATTGGGGACTATTCCGGCTTTGAGCGCTTCGGCAGTATTCTGCCCATACCCCTCATCGGCGGGGACAGGGCAGTCAAGGAGACTGACCGCGTCGCCTTCGCGCTGCTCGACGCTTCCGGCTGCGATACCGGGAGCATTGAAAAAGCGGAAGTCTATAAGGCTGTGCTGGAGTCAAAGCTCAACTGCCCTGTCTCATCAGGCATGGGACGGCTGTTTGACGGCGTCGCTGCGATCCTTGGGATAAAGACGCTGTGCAGCTATGAGGGGCAGGGAGCCGTCCTGCTCGAAGCCGCTGCAGCGGAGGACAAAGAAGTCTACCCATTTGCCCTTGAAGGGGAGCCGCTGCGCTATGACTGGCGTGGGACGATCCGCGCGATATGCGCCGATATAGAGGCGGGGGTCGACACTGGGCGCATAGCCGCCCGGTTTATGAACACGCTCATTGAAATGGCTGTGCGCCTGTGCTGCGCTGCACGGGAAGCGAGCGGAATAGACGTTGTTGCGCTCTCAGGCGGCAGCTTCCAGAATATGTATATAATGTCGCGCCTGCCGGGAAGACTGGAAAAAGAGGGCTTCCGTGTGCTGAGGCACAGGCGCGTTTCGACGAATGACGAGGGGCTTTCACTCGGCCAGCTGATGATAGCCGCCGCGAAGCTCGAAAAATAAGGAGAAAAAGATATGTGTTTGGCAGTACCGCTGAAGCTTGTTGAAATACACGGAAATTCCGCTATAGGCGAAGCTCTCGGCATGACGCGCGAAATTCGCGTCGACTTCATCCCGGAGCCGAAGGTGGGGGACTACGTTATGGTACATGCCGGGTTTGCGATAGACCGGCTCGATGAACAGCAGGCGCAGGAGGATATTGACGCTTGGAAAGAGGTGCAGGATGCCCTCGGCTGATATGCACACAGGTGAGATCATCTCCGCGATAGAGCGTCTGGACTTGGGCGAGATACGGCTCATGGAGGTATGCGGGACGCATACGATGTCCATCGCAAAGTCCGGCCTGCGCTCGATGCTCCCGAAAAATATAAAGCTCCTGTCAGGCCCCGGCTGCCCGGTCTGCGTCACGCCCCCGGAGGTCATCGACGCGGTGCTGGAGCTTGCCATGGAGAAGGACGTTATCATCACCACCTACGGCGATATGCTGCGCGTTCCCGGCAGCACACCGGGCGACAGCCTGCAGCGCCGCCGCGCCATGGGCGCGAGGGTGCAGATGGTCTACTCCCCGGTGGACGCGGTGCAGCTTGCCAAGGAGAATCCGGATAAGCAGGTGGTGTTTCTCGGCGTCGGCTTTGAGACTACCGCGCCTGGGACTGCCGCCGCGGCGCTGACAGCGGCGGAGCAGAGGGTGGAGAATTTCTCCCTCTGGTCGATGCTCAAAACTGTGGAGCCCGCGCTGCGCGCGCTCATGGCCATGCCGGATTTCAATATCGACGGCTTTATCTGCCCGGGTCACGTGGCCACCATAATCGGTGTTAAGGGTTTCCGCTTTCTCCCGGAGGAATATTCGATGCCGGCGGTCATCGCGGGCTTTGAACCGGAGGACATTCTCCGCGCGGTGTACAGGCTCGCAAAGCAGATAGCCGAGCGGAGCCCGAAGATAGAAAACGAGTACCGCAGGGCGGTCACCGAAAACGGCAACCCCCTTGCGCAGAACATGATGAACACCTGCCTGCGCCGCCGTGCCGATAACTGGCGCGGCCTTGGGCTTATCCCGGACAGCGGACTTGAACCGGCTGCCGTGCTTGAAAGGCTCGACGCGGAGAAGCTCTTCGGCATAAGCTGTGCGGAAAAGCCGAAGCCGACTGCCTGCCGCTGCGGGGACGTTATCTGCGGGCGCATTGCCCCTGAGCAGTGCCCGATGTTCGGCGGACGCTGCACACCGGAGGACCCGGTGGGGCCGTGCATGGTCTCCTCGGAGGGAGCCTGCGCCGCGGCGTATAAATACGCGGGGGTGTGACTTATATGGACGAAATAATTACGCTCGATTACGGCAGCGGCGGCAAAAAGACCGCCCGCCTGATAGAAAAGCTTATAGTCCCGGCACTGTCAAACCCGGCGCTGGACGCCTTGGGCGACGGCGCGATAGTAGAGGGCGCAGAGAAGCTTGCCTTCTCGACTGACAGCTTCGTCGTCGATCCTATATTTTTCCCCGGCGGGGATATCGGCAAGCTCTCCGTCTGCGGCACGGTGAACGACCTTGCAATGTGCGGCGCTGTGCCGAAGTATTTGAGCTGTTCTTTTATTATAGAAGAGGGGCTGCCGGTGGAGGACTTGGAAAAGATAGTCGAGTCCATCAGATGCACGGCTGAGAGAGCCGGTGTGCAGGTCGTGACGGGGGACACAAAGGTCGTCGAGCGCGGCAGGGGAGATAAGATATATATCAACACCGCCGGTATCGGCTTTATGAAATACCCCGGTTTAAGCCCGAAGAAGCTCCGGGACGGGGACGCTGTGATAGCCTCCGGTATGGTCGGCGACCACGGAACGGCCATCATGCTCGCGCGCAGCGGGATGATGCAGGGCGAGATAGCTTCCGACTGCGCGCCGCTGAACGGCTTGTGCGAAGCCATCCTCGGCACCGGCGCCGAAGTCCGCGTCCTGCGCGATCCGACGCGCGGCGGAGTTGCCACGACGCTCAATGAGTTCATCGAGGGCACAACGCTCGGAATAGAGCTGTACGAGGATAAAATTCCGGTGCGGGATCAGGTGCGTTCGGCCTGCGATATGCTCGGCCTTGCCCCTCTCTACTGCGCGAACGAGGGCAAGCTCCTTACCGTCGTCGCGGCGGATGACGCGGAGCGGGTGCTGAGTTCTATGCGCAAAACGGAAGAGGGGCGCGACGCTGCGATCATCGGCAGAGTCAGCGCCGGTTATCCCGGAAAGCTCGTCATGGACACGGCCTTCGGGGGAAAGCGCATCCTCCAGAAGCTCACGGGAGCGCAGCTGCCGAGAATTTGCTGAAAATAAAAAATTAAAATAAAAGGAAAATCAGAGAGGTGAAACGGATGCAGGAGTACAAAAAGACCGTGATCACAAAGGATCAGGTCGTACCCATAGCGGAAAAAATGCGCAAGGCCGGCAACGCCCTTGTGATGATCCACGGCTTCATCGACAACGATGGGCAGATGGACGTCTCATGGGACTATGCCGTAGACCCGGCGATCGAGTCCTATCACGTGATAGGCGAGACGGTGCTTCCGTCGATCGGCGAGCTCTACGACACGGCGGCGACGTGGCCGGAGCGCGAGCTCAACGAGCTGTTCGCGATAGAGTTCGAGGGACTTGACGTGTCGCAGCGGCTCTTCCTGCCGGAGGATATGCTCGAAACACAGGGCAAGGGCCAGATAATGGTCATGCCGCTTTCGGAGCTTCGGCAGAAAAACATTGAGGAGGGAACGAAATGAGCTACATTGTCCCCATCGGCCCGTACCATCCCGCGCTTGAGGAGCCGATACACGCAAAGCTCTATACCGAGGGCGAGGTCATCAAGGACGCGGAGGTCTTTGTCGGCTATAACCACCGCGGCATAGAGAAGCTCGCCACCGAGCGCAACGCCATCCAGACTCTCGTTCTGGTCGAGCGCGTCTGCGGTATCTGCTCCCACTCCCATGCCCTGACCTACGCCATGTGCGTGGAGAGCATCAACGGCATTGAGGTGCCGAAGCGCGGCCAGTATATCCGCGTCATCACCGCGGAGCTGGAGAGGCTGCATTCGCACTTCCTGTGGCTCGGCATCGCATGCCACATCATCGGGCATGACAGCATGTTCATGCACATCTGGGATGAGCGCGAGCTTGTCATGGATCTGCTGGAGAAGATGACCGGCAACCGCGTGAACTACGCCATGGTGACTGTCGGCGGCGCAAGGCGCGATATAGACGACGACCTTCGCCGCGAGCTGCTCGAAGCCTGCGATAAGCTCAAGGCTCCGCTCGACCGCATCACCGAGATCGCCCTGACCGATAAGACCATCGCGATGCGCACAAAGGGCGTCGGCGTACTGCCGAAGGAGGACGCGATACGCATGGGAGCAGTCGGCCCCCACGCGAGAGCATCCGGGGTCAAGGTCGATGTCCGCAAGGACGCGCCCTATTCCTCATATGAAGATTTTGATTTTGACGTGCCTGTCGTCGAGAGCGGCGACGTGTTTGCCCGCGTGGTCGTGCGCGCGCTCGAATGTTACGAGAGCATCAAGATCATCCGTCAGGCGCTTGAGAATCTGCCCGCAACGCCCATCAACCTCGGCAACAAGCTTATCAAGATACAGCCGGGTCAGGCGGTCTGCCGCCATGAGGCACCGCGCGGACAGCTCAGCCACATGGTCGTGGGCGACGGTTCGTTCAATAACCACCGCGTCAGCATCCATGTGCCGAGCTATAAGAACACGCCGACCGTCCCGTTCATGCTCCGCGGCAACACCGTTGCGGACGCGGGACTCATCATCGCAAGCATAGACCCCTGCTTCAGCTGCCTCGACAGATAAGATGCACGAGCTTGCACTGACAGAGGGGATAATCAGCATAGTCGAGTCCGAAAAGAAAAAGCACGGCTTCGAGAGAGTCAGCGAGATAAGCCTGAAGCTCGGCGAATACTCCGGGGTGATACCGGAGTGCATGGAGGAGTTTTTCCCGATAGCCTCAAAGGGTACGGCGGCCGCCGGGGCAAAGCTTATTTTCGAGAAGGTGCCGGCAGAGTTTGAGTGCCGCGGGTGCGATTGGCGCGGCGGACTTGAAAAGGGGAGCTTTGCCTGCCCGGAGTGCGGCGGGGAAAACCTCAAAATGACCGCGGGACGCGAGTTCTATGTTGAAAACATCAAAGTCGAATAGACAACGGAAAGATAATAAACTTCAAAGGAAGGAGAGATGATCTCTTGCAGAAAACACGGTTTACATCGGTGCTGTCCACCTTCATCGTCTGCTACGTGTTCTGGATTCTTCTCACATGGTCACTGTCTCCGGAGGAGCTTGCGGCGGGAGCCGTCGTCTGCTTTTTCGTAGCGCTGTTCTCAGCGAAATACTTTATACATGAAAACGCCGGGTGGCTCTTCAGACCGGACAAGTTCTTCGCCCTGCTGGCATATTTTGTGGTTTTCCTCGGCCTGCTCATCAAGTCGAACCTCAATGTTGCAAAGTGCTGCTACAAGGGCTGCAAGGACGTTTACCCCGGCATCGTGAAGATACCGACGAAGCTCAAGGGCGACTACGCGCAGGCGATGCTCGCAAACAGCATCACCCTCACGCCGGGCACGATAACCCTCGACATCATCGAGGAGAACGGAGAGACGGCTTACTATGTACACTGCCTTGACGTGTCCCAATACGAGGATAAGAACTTCTACTACACGGACGACGACGGTAAGGAAAAGCCGCTGCCGCTCCACAGGAGCCGCGAGGACGCCGGAGAGGAGATCAAAGGCACGATGGAAAAATGGATCAGGAGGATCTGGGAATGATTGACATTTTGATTTTTGCCGTCATTTATGCGCTGCTTGCCGCGGGGAACCTGATCAGACTTGTGAAGGGCCCAACGGGCGCTGACAGAATGGTCGCGGCGGACAGCATGGATATTCTTGTCGCCTGCGCAATGGTGCTCTTCTCCATATACAGCGGAAGAGGCATATACCTTGACATAGCCATCATCACGGCGATGCTCGGCATACTCAACACCATGCTTGTCGGCCGTTATCTTGATACGGGAAGGTGGCACAAAAAATGATACTGCGTATTATCATAGACCTGCTTATAGCGGTGAGCCTGTACTTCGCCATAGCCGGGACGATCGGCATAAACAAAATGCCGGACACCTTCTCCCGCATGCAGGCGAGCACGCTCATCACCACCCTCGGCGTTCTCGGCGCAAACATCGGCGCTATACTATATGCCATATTCATCATGCACAACGGCGCGGCTGCGGTGAAGATCGCGGTCATCGCGGCGCTCGTCATCGCGGTGAACCCCATCGGCGCGCACGCTATCGCCAAGGGCGCTTACCGCTCGGGCGTCAGACCGGAGCGCAAGATGGAAATGGACGATTTCAGGAGGGACTTCGATGAGTGAACTTGTTGTTATCTTAAATGCCCTCATACTGTTAGGCGTTGTTGTCTCCGCGATACTCGCGGTGCACTGTGAAAAGCTGCTCTCCTCCGTTATCGCCCTCGGCGTCACCGGCATATTCGCCGCGGCGGAGTTCCTGCTGCTGCACGCGCCCGACGTTGCGATATCCGAAGCGGCGGTCGGCGCGGCGCTGACTCCCCTTATCTTCATCGTGACGCTCAAGAAGCTCAAGGGAGGGGACGACAAATGAAGAAATTCCTCACTATCGTCTGCCTTGCGGCGTTCCTCATCGCGGGAATATTTGCCGCGGTTGAAATGGCGCAGCTGCCGCGTACATACGACGGGGCCAACGCCAAGGTATCTCCCTACGAGCTGATGCAGGATCCTGAGGCCTATGACGATTCCGAGGCCGACGGCGCGGCTGCCGCAATCGTCCAGCAGAACCTTGCAAAGACCCACGCCGTGAACGACGTCACCTCTATAGTCTTCGACTTCAGAGGCTATGACACGATGGGCGAGTCTTTCATAATGATACTCACGGTTTCCTCCGTTATCATTCTGCTGAGAAAGACCAAGGCCGAAAAAGAAAAAATGAAGGAGGAGCGAGATGGAAAGATACACAGATAACGTCACCATCAAGCGCGTTATAACCCGCTGCGGCTGTGACAGGATCATTCCGCTTTGCCTCGTATATATCTTCTATATTATGCTCCATGGCCACCTGACCCCGGGCGGCGGCTTCCAGGGCGGCATACTCACTGTCGCCGTCGTGCTGCTCATCTACCTTGCCCACGGCTATGAGGAGGCCAAGCGTGCCCTGCACCCGAACCTTACCCATAAGCTCGAAGGCGTCGCGCTGATGCTGTATGTCGTCCTTGCATTTGTGGGCGTTGTTCTCGGAGCGAGCTTCTGCCAGAACGTGTTCTATTACCACGGCGATATAGGCGCGCTCTTCAGCAGCGGCACAGTGTTCTGGATGGGCGAGACTGTCGCGTTCGACGTGTTCACCGCGGCTGTGACGCTCTCCATCGGTATGCTCAGCGTTCTGTATCCGCAGGATATAGACAACCTGAAGTGAGGTGGCAAGTATGATTACGATGAACTATATTGCTTCGTTCTTCCTGATCTTTTTGGGATTATACTGCATCGTTGTTAAGCACAACGCAGTCAAGACGGTCATCGGCCTGTGCGTCATGGACTACGGCGTGAACATCTTCCTTATCTCCGTCGGCTATGTGCCCGGCGGCACCGCGCCCATTTTCACGCAGGGCGAGATAACCGCGGCGAGCTACTTCGTCGACCCGATACCGCAGGCGCTGACGCTCACGAGCATAGTTATCGGCGCATGCGTCACGGCGATGAGCCTTGCGATAGTCATGCGGCTCGACGAACAGTACAAGACCCTTGACACCAGAGAGATAAGGAGGCTGCACGGATGATTCTTGATTATCACCACCTCCCGATCTGCGCGATAATGCTGCTGTTCTTCGGCGCGTTCTTTATCACGACCTTCGGCACACGCGGCGGCGTGAGAAAGATAGTGTCAATGATCGCATCCGCTGCGAGCCTTGCCTGCCTTATCGCGCTCATAAAGCCGGTAATGATAGACGGAGAGATAATCTCCTACTGGCTCGGCAGCCGCGGCATCGCCGGCGGCTACGCGATAGGCATCGCGATAGAGGTCGACGCGCTGAGCCTGTTCTTCGGGCTGCTTGTCGGTATCGCGGCCTTTGCCGCATGTGTCTACAGTCTTGATTATGTGACGCATGACGCGCATCAGGTGCAGTATTACACGCTGCTGCTCATGACCTCCGGCGGCGTCCTCGGCATGGTGCTGACGGGCGATATCTTCAACATGTACATCATGGTGGAGATACTCACCATCGGCGCGGTCGGCCTGACGGCGTACCGCAGCAAGAGCGAGGGCGCGCTTGAGGCGGCGTTCAAGTACCTTGTCGTCGGCTCCATCGGCTCGGCGTTCATCCTCACGGCGATAGTGATGCTCTATGCCGAGGCACATACGCTGAACCTCGCGCAGCTGTCCGTGCTACTGCCGGGCATGCTGGGCTCCGGCAGAATGAAGATAGCCTTCGCGCTGCTGCTCGCGGGCTTCTCGACAAAGGCCTTCATCGTGCCGTTCCATCCGCTCGCGGCGGACGCCCACGGCGCAGCTCCCGCATCCGTGTCGCTGCTCATATCGGGCGTGCTTACAAAGTCCGGTCTTTACGCGATCATCCGCCTGTGCTATTTCCTGTTCCAGGTCATGGACAAGGGGACGATGCAGTTCCTGCTCGTCTTCCTCGGCTGCGTCAGTATGCTCGTGTGCGTGACCATGGCGCTTGCGCAGCATGACTTCAAGCGTCTGCTTGCGTTCCATAGCATTTCTCAGATCGGCTATGTGCTCACGGCGGTAGGCCTTGCAACTGCGCTCGGTCTCTCCGCGGGGCTTTACCACGCGATGAACCACACCATCTTCAAGGGCCTGCTGTTCCTTGCCGCCGGTGCCGTCATGCACCAGACCGGCACGGGCGACCTCAACCGCCTCGGCGGCCTTGCAAGGAAAATGCCGCACACGACGGTGATGTTCCTCATTGGTGCATTTTCCATAAGCGGTCTGCCGCCGTTCAACGGCTTTGCCTCGAAGTGGATGATCTATCAGGCGATATACCAGAAAGCCGCCGAGAGCGGGAACTTCCTGTTCGTATTCGCGCTTATCGCGGCGCTTGTGACCTCGGTGCTGACGCTCGCGTCCTTCGTCAAGGTCAGCCAGAGCGTGTTCTTCGGCCAGCTCTCCGTTGAGTTTGAGAACACCGAGGAAGCGCCGATAGGCATGCGCATCGCAATGGGGCTGCTTGCGGCTCTCTGCGTTATCACCGGTCTTTTCCCGAACCTCGTCACCGCTTTCCTTACCGAGCCCGCGGCGACCGCCGCGCTGAATGCCGGTAAGTACATAAGCGCGATGGGCTTTGACACCACGCTTGCTGCTCCCGTTATAAGCTTTGTGAGCATGGGCGTCTGGGCGCCGGTCAACTGGCTGCTCCTGCTGTGCATCACGCTGCTTGCGATAACCATCGCCGCTGTCTCCTCCCGCTATGACGGGGCGAAGGTCGCGGAGAACGTGACCGACACCAAGTACCAGCTCTTCTACGGCGGCGAAAAGAATGTGTATTCTCAGGTCGGCGGCGAGGATCTCTTCTGGGGGCTCAAGCACAACTGGCGTCACTATTTCGATTTCATGCACAGGCTGCACAGCGGCGTTGTCAACGATTACGCGCTGTGGGCGGTCGTAGACGTGACGGTCATCATGGCCTTCATGCTGATAGCGCTTTAAGGGGGTGGGAATATGATGAAAGATATTATCGTCACGGCTCTGTATAACCTTGGCTACATCCTCATTTTCCCCGGCTTCCTGTTCTGCTTCTTCGCGGGGCTGCTGCTGTGCGGCATTGACCGCAAGCTCGTGGCCAAGATGCAGAAGCGCGTCGGCCCGCCGGTGCTTCAGCCGTTTTATGATTTCTTCAAGCTCTGCGGCAAGGAGTGCATAGTTCCCGCCGCGGCGTCGAGAACGATGTTTCTCATGGCTCCGCTGGTCGGGCTCGCGGCGCTCGTCGTGATACAGCTGTTTATTCCGGTGTTCACCTTCACTGCATTTTCTCAGGTCGCGGATATCATCGTCATCCTCTACCTGCTGCTCATCCCGGCCATGTCCGCCATGCTCGGCGGCGCGGCCAGCGGCTCACCCTACGCGGGCGTCGGCCTCAGCCGCGAGATGGTCACGATCATCTCCTGCGAGCTGCCGCTGGTGCTGGTGCTGCTGTCGGTGGCAAAGACTGTGGGCGACGCGATGGGCACGGGGCTGTGCTTCTCACTGACGGATATTGCCCTGTATCAGGCGGCAAACGGCAGCCTGATCCTCAAGGCGAGCATGATCCCCGCTGCCGCGGCGATGCTGCTCATAATCCCCGGCGAGACCGGCAACCACCCCTTTGACGCGGCCGAGGCCGAGACGGAGATATGCGAGGGCATGCTTGCCGAATACAGCGGCGCGCCGCTTGGCGTATATAAACTCAACCACGCCATCAAGATGCTCACGCTTACAAGCCTGTTTGCCGCGCTGTTTCTCGGCGGCATCGGCGGCGGGATAGAAAAGCTCGTCGCGCTCATCGGGCTCACCGGCGGCGCTGCCGCGGGCATGACGATGCTGCTGGGCATAGTCATACTCCTGCTGCTGTGCATCGCGCTGACGGCAGTGAGCATATCCTTCGTCCACGCCATCACCGCAAGGCTCAAGATAGAGCAGATATTCAAATACTACTGGACCGTCGTCTCCGGCCTTGCGCTCATAAGCCTTGTGCTGGCATGGTACGGTATGTAAGGAGGTGCGGGAATGTTTAAGAAACTTATCGAGGAGAGCACCGGCAAATCCCCGTGGCTTTTCCACATCAACGCCGGTTCCTGCAACGGCTGCGATATTGAGCTTGTCTCCGTGCTGACCCCGCGCTACGACGCGGAGCGCCTTGGCTTTAAACTGACCGGTACCCCGCGCCATGCAGACATCGTCGTGGTCACGGGACCTGTCACAAAGCAGTCCCTGCCGCGTGTGCTGAGCGCGATCTCTCAGGTCCCCGAGCCGCGCTGCATAGTCACGATGGGCTCATGCCCGCAGTCAGGCAATGTCTTTAAGGGCAGCTACTCCGTAGCGGGCCCGCTGAGCAAGTACGTCCATGTCGATGTAGACGTGGCCGGCTGCGCGCCCAAGCCCGAGGCCGTCATCGACGGGCTCGCGCTGGCGGCAAAAATACTTCAGGAGAAGAGGGGGAAGATGTAATGGATTTCCCGTTTGCGAGAGAAGCGATATCGAAGCTCTTCAGTAAATCCAGCTGCAATATGTACCCCGCCGTGCCGAGCGAAGCCGCGCAGAATTACCGTGGGCGCATCGCTTACCGTGCCGATAAGTGCATCGGCTGCGGCATGTGCGAGCGTGTCTGCGCCGGCGGCGCGATCACCCGGACGGTAGAAAAGGGCGAGGATGGCAAGGGCGATAAGGTCACGCTGACCTTTGACCTCGGCTCCTGCACCTTCTGCGCCACCTGCGCCGATTTCTGCAGCCGCCATGCCATAACGCTCACCCGCGACTATCACATGATCGCGACCAAGGAAGAGGATCTGCTCGTTAGCGGAAGCTTTATAAAGGCTCCGCCGAAGAAGCCCGCCGCGCCCGCGGCGGAAAAGAGCGCGGAAGCCTCCACCGTCAAACCGCGCGGCGACGGCAAGCCTGCCTGCGATGAGAGCAGGTGTGTTCACTGCACGCTCTGCGCGAAGAAGTGCCCCGCGGACGCGCTGACCGTTGACAGAGCCGCCAAGACCTGGACGCTCAATGAGGATAAGTGCATCGGCTGCGGCACCTGCGCCGAGGCCTGCCCGAAGAACGCAATAGTTATCTGAAAATTATCTTATATCCCCCGGATCGGCTCTGACGCTCCGGGGGATAATTATGCAGTTTGTACGGTTTCGGTTTACATCTGAGCGAAATAAAGAATTTGTTTGTGGGAAAAATAAGTGAATCGGTTACCGACAAAAATGAGATTGCGTTCGCGCTGAAAAATATGTATAATAATAGTCGGCAGCCGTGCGGCCGCCGAACGATCGTAAGTATAAGGAGCATATAACATGGACAAGGCAAAGGAAAAACAGCTTATGCTGACAGCCGCCAAGGCGCGTATGCTTTGCGTTGAGGCGGTGTATACCGCGGCGTCTGGGCATCCGGGCGGTTCGCTCTCCTGCATCGATGCGCTGACGGAGCTGTATTTTGACGAAATGAATATTGATCCTGCAAAGCCCACGTGGGAGGACAGGGACAGGTTCGTGCTCTCCAAGGGGCACTGCTCCCCGGCGCTTTATTCCGTACTCGCGCTTAGGGGATATTTCCCCACGGAGGATATAAAGCTCTTCCGCTCGATAAAGGCGCATTATTCCGGGCACCCAGATATGCGTCATGTCCCCGGCGTGGATATGTCCACCGGCTCTCTCGGCCAGGGGCTGAGCGCCGCTGTCGGCATGGCTCTTGCCGCAAGGCTCTCCGGCAAAAGCTACCGCACCTACGCCATCTGCGGCGACGGTGAGATCGAAGAGGGGCAGATCTGGGAGGCCGCAATGTCCGCGGCGAAGTGGAAGCTTGATAACCTCTGCGCCTTTGTGGATGTGAACGGGCTGCAGATAGACGGCGCGACGGCGGATGTCATGCCCGCCGAGCCGCTGGATAAGAAGTTTGAAGCGTTCAACTGGAACGTCATCTCCGTCGACGGGCATGACTTCTCCCAGCTTGCCGATGCGCTCGCAAAGGCCAAAGAGACCAAGGGCAAGCCGACGATGATCCTCATGCACACCGTGAAGGGCAAGGGCGTGTCTTTCATGGAAAATCAGGCCGGGTGGCACGGCAAGGCTCCGAACGCCGAGCAGTACGCGCAGGCAATGAGCGAGCTTGAAGCCCGCGTTAAAGAACTGGAGGTGCTCTGAAATGGCAGGAAAGATAGCAACACGCAATGCCTACGGCGAGGCTCTCGCTGAGCTTGCCGACAAGTACCCCAAGCTCGTTGTGCTGGATGCCGACCTTGCGGGCGCGACGATGTCTAAGTTCTTCGCCGCGGCGCACCCCGAGAGATTCTTTGACTGCGGCATTGCCGAGGCCAATATGACCGATATTGCGGCCGGGCTTTCGACCTGCGGCTACAAGCCCTTTACGAACACCTTTGCCATATTTGCGGCGGGGCGCGCGTATGAGCAGGTCAGAAACTCCATCGCGTATCCGCACCTCAACTGCACTGTAGTCGGCTCGCACGGCGGCGTCTCCGTCGGCGAGGACGGCGCGACCCATCAGTGCATCGAGGACTTCGCGCTCATGCGCGCGCTGCCCGGTATGCTGGTGTGCTGCCCCTGCGACGGCAATGAAATGCGCCTTGCGGTCGAAGCGCTCATCAACTATAACGGCCCGGCGTATCTGCGCCTTGCAAGACCCGCGACCGAGATCATCACCGACGAGATCCCCGGCTACAGCTTCGAGCTCGGCAAGGGCGCGACTCTGCGCGGAGGCAAGGACGTCACGATAATCGCGACAGGCATTATGGTGCCGCAGGCGATGAAGGCTGCCGAGGCGCTGGAGAATGACGGCATTTCCACCCGCGTTATCGATATGCACACCATCAAGCCCCTTGACGCGGAGCTTGTCGTGAAGGCTGCGAAGGAGACGGGCTGCATCGTCACCGCAGAGGAGCACTCCGTTATCGGCGGGCTCGGCAGCGCCGTGTGCGAGCTTCTGAGCGAAGTCTGCCCCACGCCGGTGCTGCGCCTCGGCGTGAACGATGAGTTCGGCCGCAGCGGCAAGGCGGCTGAGGTGCTCGATTACTTCGGACTCAATGCCGAGGGCATCGCCGCCAAGGCTCGCGAGGCTGTAAGGCTCAAGTAAAATTACCTTGTGATAGTCAAAAAATCATCCCCGTCCAGCCGGACGGGGATGATTTTTTTGAACCTATATAACTGTAGACGCAATCACTTCTCAAGCGCTTGCATAAAGCTCTCGATGACCTTGACTGCGCCGTCAACGCCGATGCGGCTGCTGTCGATGCACAGGTCGTA